>Ga0316192_10001228_pt1 | contig 18858 bp, 21 predicted proteins | sample MerIslwburrow_MG_FD_204931 | JGI IMG/M metagenome (GOLD analysis project Ga0316192, IMG submission 204931) | Coastal sediment microbial communities from Maine, United States - Merrow Island worm burrow | ecosystem: Environmental > Aquatic > Marine > Coastal > Sediment | place: USA: Maine...
CTAAGCTTAAAATAATCCATGTGGAAATGCTGGTTAGCTGTTTTCTATTTCACGAGTTTCTAGGAGATACTTACGAAGTTTTCTTTCACTACGCATAACATAAATAATGTTAACGATTTCCTGATCTTCGCGATAGAAAATACGACATGGACCAACTATTATTTCGCGGTATCTGGATTTTTTTAACTCAGGAGGTTTGCGTCCAGATTTTGGAAATTGCTCAAGCTGATCAACCGTAGAAAATACATTCTTGACTAGCGTGGAGGCCGCACTCGCTTTATCAAGCGCTATATATTCTGCAATTTCTTCAAGATCAAATAATGCTGGTTCCGTCCATATTATTTGAGCCATTTACTCATTTTCGCTTTAGCTTCATTCTGCGTATAAGTGCGATTTTCTAATATAGCCAATTCGCCTCTAGCTAGCCCTTCAAGAATTTGTAACCGGCCCTGCATAGACTCATAGTCATTAACATCAACAAGATAGGCTGACGGTTGGCCATGTTCAGTAATTAAAACAGGCTCTTTTGAATCATGCAGTTCCGCCAAGATTTTGGTTGCCTGACGTTTTAAAGTAGTAACTAATTCGATTTTCATAAAGTGATAGTATAGTATCACTTTATGATTTTGCAAGCATTTATTCAGCTAACGTTATAGTTGAGAGGCGCCGCATTTTTTAGCGGCGTCCTTCTCGAACGCCTGGTTATATTTCGTTTTCTGCTGGCGTATTTTCAAGTTTAAGCAACCTTTCACTTCGCCAAACTCTAATTATGTGAATAGATTGCTCCTCTCTTAGATACACAACTCTAAATGGGCCATGAATCAATTCACGAATTTTTTCTGTATTAAACTCGGGTACTTTTCTACCAATATCAGGATTTGCGGGGATTGTTTCTATATGTTCAATTATACTGACTATAAACTGCTTTCCTATATGTGGAACACCTTCCTCTGTGTAATATTCTTTAATCGCTTCAAAATCGCTGTAGGCAGAATCTGATATAAAAATCTTCAAGTATTAATACTCAATTTCTTTTTAACATCTTCAAGGCTTTGCTCTTTGCCTTCTTTAATTTCCACTAAACCCCGCGTTACAGCCTTCATAAACGCCCGTTCTTCCTCAAGATTTTCATATTCCTCCAAGCCCTGTACTACTGCTACGCCTCGACCTCTACTAGTTAATAATATTGGTCTATGAGTATCTTGTGCTCGATTGACTATTTTTCCGGGATTAACTTTCAAATCTGACAATGGGACTATATCTTGAGAAAACTTGATTGCCATGCGCTATCACTCCAAAAGGTGCTGTTAATAGCACTTATTATAGCACCTGTTTACAGGGCATCAAGGGAAATATAACGTTCAATTCAACCGCCGACGAAGGAGGTCGGTTTGAAATTGCTGGTTAGGCTTTTGTATCAATTATTCTGACTCCTTTGATTCTTATTACCAAAACTCGTTTATATGTAAGCGCCTACTGTATGTGACAGTGTATCGGTAATAAGCTCGCTACAGATTAGTTTTGTTCAATAATTATTTCCATAGTCTGCAAATCAATATATCTTACGTCAACGCCTACTAATTCGCTTATATCAGAGGGGTCGTCTACAAATAACCCATTCGGAAGAATTGAAATAAACGTAGCTACAGAATTATCAACCGGGTAAGCATCTCCATAGATTTGGCCATTACTATCATGTCCGATACTACTAAACTGGACCTTAATCGTACTATCAATGTTTTTTAATACAGGGCTTGAGGCAATCGCAATTTTTATAAGGATGGTGTTAGCTACAACTTCTACAGAACCGTTTGTGAGGACCATTGTCGATGTGTCGCTGGTGTGTTCGGATAGCACCACATCAAAGTCGCTTATTTTGGATTGATTCGGTTGACTATCTGGCCATTTAATATGGCGAAGTCCAAAAACTAAATCACCTGTACTCCTGACGTTGTTGTCATCCATGTCAAACAAAACATTCCATGAATACTCTACGGAATTATCACCGGTATTAGGCATATTAACGGGTAGTAATTCAGGTAAGTTCTTAAGGGTAAATTTAACGCTAATAACTGGGCTGATTTCACTATTAACTGGATCGTCATTATCGTCGGCGCACGAATAAATTAAAATCGTTAAACACAAAACAAGAACTATTTGAAATTTTATCACTGATACAAGCTCTCTAATAAGTTATTTCATTACGAATTGAATCTGTTACTCATTTTTTGTCTTCAAAGGCTTTTGCGACTTTCTTTATAAACCTATACACTAATTAATAAGCCTAACGATGTAGCTCAGCGGTAGCCGAAAGTGGCGCGTATTTTTGCTTTTGCAAAAATCGCAACGCTTTTGGCAATCCGCTGAAGCGCCATGTTAGGCGATTTGTAAAACAAACCTATTATCAAAATTTTGCTTCTTTAGTAATTTCACCATATCTTTAATTTCTGACTTTTCAATTCTACTAATATCCAACAGATACTCTCGAAATGGTGTTTTTATCTCTACTTTACCATCATTTATAAGAATGTTACTAAGCATATTGAAATCTTCCTGTTTAAAAGAATCACCTTCCAGTGATACTTTTACTCCTCTTTCTTCATCATCGAGCACTTCTTCAAAGAAAAGTGTTCGATGAAGAATAAGGCTCTTCACGCCCAAATCTGGGTCAGCTATTGCAAACGAGACGATAAGGTCTTTATCATCTTCTTCCAGACTAATAAATTGAACTTTATGCTTCATTTCTCCATGTCTTCTATGGTCTAACGAACAATTAACAGGCACCGCGTCTTTTTGCGGTGTCCTTGTTAAATTGACTTGTTAGGGCTTATCTACTATAGTTGTACGGAACTACCGTACGTTTGGTGATAATTATGGACTCAATTAGTGTAAATAAATTCAGAGATAACCTTAAAACTTTTGTAGAACAAGTAGTTAATAACCATACCCCAATAAAGGTTACTCGGCGATCAGGCGATGATTTCATCGTGATGAGCGCTGAAGATTGGGCGCGGGAGCAAGAAACTCTATATATCCTACAAAATAATAGCCTGATGGTACAAATAGCTGATTCTATCTCTACACATTCCCAGGGCAAAGGACGTAAACCCACTGAAGAGGACATGAATGAGATCACTGATCTTTGAGGGAAGTACATGGATTGCATATGAGCAACTCCGTGAAAAAGATAAAAAACTACATAAGGCTCTTTGTAAATTATTGAAAGAAATGCTCCGTTCTGATCCTACCTCAGGGCTTGGGAAACCTGAACCACTAAAACACAATTTAACGGGTCTTTGGTCTAAACGAATTTCTCAAAAAGACCGCCTCATATACAAATTTGATGACTATTACGTATATATCTTTGCTATTGGCGGACACTATGATCAGCATTGAGCCCTAACGGCTACATAACCGGCGTATTTTTCAATGGCTGAAATTGTGTTAGTGTGTAACGAAACACAATTTCAGCCATTGAAAAATACGTCCGGTTGATGTTTTTGTTAGGGTTTTTCTTTAAGTTCATTGATACCTAATGGTAGATTCTCTGCTTTTATAAACATCCATTGCTTACATTGAATATTTTTTGAAAAGCAATAATCAAGTACTGTATTTGATGAAAATTGTATTTTGTTAAATACTAATAATGGTGCTGAAACTAACAATCCTTTCTTAGGACTAACTATCTCGATTATTGGTCCCGAACGTACTGGCTTTTCAGACCCAACTGGACCTTTTGGTCGTAGCCTCTGCTTTGATTTTATCTTAATCAGACCACCTTCCCCAAGATCACATGTTATTTCTTCATCTGTTTCAGGATAATAACCATACAATTCATTAAACACATAGAAACCATACTTTTCTTCCAATTTTTTAAGTAAAATTATGTGCTTATCCCAGTCATTTGGATTCGAGCCCCAAACAGCATTATTAACATTCCACACGCTTATTTGTTCAGCTTGGAACATTTTCATTTCCTTTGCGCACGTGATTTTGACAAAGTTGTACAGCTCATCAGCCTGAGATAATGACGGAATTAGAGCAAGATAAATAATTTGCAGCTTATAAATCATTTGTATTCTTACCCTAACGCCAAGGTTGAGAGGCGTCGAATTTTTTAGCGGCGTCCTTCTCGAACCACTGGTTAGCGTTGATTTTAAGCCGAACTCCTTTTACTTTTAACATAAGTCTAGTCGGTGTTTTTGCTAAAGTATTTTTCAAATAATTGTTTCGACTCTGCTTCACCTTTTTCAGTGAGCAAAACTGACTTTGCTTTATTCTTGGGGTCACTAATATAACCTTTTTCATAAAGCATATTCAATGCATCCCAATCCATACCTTTCCAGACTCTTACCCCATATTTATCACCATGCATCGTTAAATATAATAAGGCCAAAACATATTCAGCGACTTTTTCTTCATCATATTCCATAATTTTCACTACCCAATCTTTCCTGACGCTAACAGTTGTTTATACAGAAGGTGTACGAAATGGTCTATTTTACAAGGTCCGTAAGTATTTTTGGACCTGCAGCAACTGCGTTAATTTTCACCTTTTTCGTTGAGTATTTCTACACCTATACTTTATGCAAACACATTCATTGTACTTTTATATTACATTATAGTCATATCCCAAAATAATCTAGCTAATTCAACGTGTTTACTCAATTTTGTCGCGCTAATCCGACTATGTTTTAATCACTTTCAGCTTGTGTAAGCTAACAAAACTTACACTATTTCGTACGCTATGCAGGTCGAAAATTTTATTTTACAGTGTTTATAAAAATAGTGGTTTATGTCGATTGAATGAATTTTCTTATCTCAGTCATTCTATTCAATACTAACAGGCAATATATTTGTGGAAGTCACAGTGTAAAACTATCCTAATGGAAAGGTTTGCAGGATTCTTGGAGATAAAGAAAAGCGACTTTAAATAGGCGGAAATATCGATATGGCATTAAGCTTTCGGTTCTATAATTGGGAAATCTTAGGGATATTGCAGGTCTATACAAATGACCGCAGTTAGTTCATTATTTGCCCGACTCAACATCATTAATGTTCACTGGAGGCGTTTTCGAATTATAGTATCACGTCGAAAACAGGATAACGTCAATTCAGTAAGCTCAGTACATTTAAGGAAATTTAGTGGTTAAAATATTTTTAAGCACAATATTATGTATTTGGTCTGTTGCCACCATTGCTGGTTTGAGCAATCAACTAAAGGATCACCCATCGCCTTACCTGGCTATGCACAGTAACGATCCAGTAAAGTGGCAGGCTTGGGGGCCAGATGTAATAGCGCAAGCGAACAAAGAAAATAAAATGATATTTGTTTCCATAGGTTACTTTGCATGCCACTGGTGCCATGTTATGCAGCGCGAAAGTTATGCAGATGAAACCGTTGCCAAATTTCTCAATAAATATTTTATCCCTGTTAAGGTCGATCGGGAACTCAATGCTGCACTCGATGCTTATCTCATTGAATTCGTCCGTCAGACTAGAGGTCATGCCGGATGGCCGCTTAATGTGTTTGTAACTCCAAAAGGTAATCCGGTAGTAGGGATTACTTATATGCCAAAACCGCAATTTGTTTCTTTGCTAAAACAACTGACGGACCTGTGGAAGAAGGACAGTGCTTATATGATAAGTATGGCGGCTCAGGCGGCAGCGATACAAAAAAATGAAAAGGTACAGGTTGCCGATAAATTGCAGGCCGGAGTTGCGAAACAATATCAAACGAAGTTTATACAACAAACCATGGCCTATGGCGATGACATGGCGGGTGGTTTCGGTGATACCACAAAATTCCCTATGATATCTCAGCTAGAGGGGCTTATCTCTGCGTATGACGGCAAATCCTTTGCACCCATTAAACAGTTTGTGGAATTGACCTTAAACCAAATGGCCAGTCAAGGCTTGCGCGACCATATTGGTGGTGGATTTTATCGCTATACTGTAGACCCAAGCTGGCAGACCCCTCATTTTGAAAAAATGCTCTATACCAATGCCGGATTAGTGCTATTGTATTTGCATGCCGCCAAGTCTTTTAATCGCGCCGATTATATTGCAATCGCACGTGAGACTCTGGACTTTATGCTTCGAGAGTTTTTAACGGATAGAGGCGCCATGGTAGCCAGTTTTTCCGCCGTTGACGACAAAGGCGTCGAAGGCGGTTATTACTTGTGGCAAAAGAAAGCGGTGAAAAAGATACTTTCTGAAAAAGAGTTTGAGGTGGTTTCTCTTTTATGGAATATGGAAGCAGCCGCCCCACATGAAGCAGGCTATTTGCCACACCACGCCATGTCGCCCGATGATGTTGCCAAAAAGTTGGGCCTATCAGTGGAACAAGTTATGTCCACCATTTCTACTGCCTACCAAAAATTACACGCAAAACGCGAGCTGCGTAATCTACCGGTGGATACCAAATTATTAACTGCTTGGAATGGTCTGGCACTGGAAGCCCTTTCTGCTGGCGCCACTCTCGAAGGTGGCGAAAAATATTTGAACGGTGCAAAGAAGATTCGTGATTACCTTGTGTTGCAACTGTGGGATGGTAATCGGCTCTTTCGTGCGCGGGGTAAATACGGCGCTATTGGTAAAGCGGGTTTGGAAGATTATGCCTATGCGGCAAGTGGCCTTTTGAAATACGCGCAAGTTTCCGGTGAAAAACACGATCTCAAACTGGTTAAGCAATGGTTGGATATCGCCTGGCGGCGATTTTACAGTAGTACCGGATGGCAATTGTCAGATGAAATGCTACTGCCGTATCAAATGGGCGTGGCCATTATTGAAGATAATCCTATGCCATCACCATCAACTTCCCTAATTCGCACGAGCTTTCAACTTGGTCTAACAAATAACGATGAAAAACTCACTCAGTTGGTCCTGGGTGCATTGGAAATTGGCCATGGTTTGTTAAAGCAGCAAGCCTTTAGTTATGCAACACAAATTGAACTCATGAATCACTATCAAAATAAACGCCAAGCGAAAAAATAATCCTTTATGTCTATAACATAAAATCTTAATTGTAGCCTGGAAGCTTCCAGGCTACACAAACATTCAAGATTATTGCATAGTTAACAGGACAATTATAACCCTAAGCAAGTTTAACGCTTAGGTTTGCTCTGTGACGGTCTTTCAGTCACATTACCCTTGAGTTCAATTTTTTTACCTTGACGGATTATTTCGATAGTAATTTCACTCTTGGGTTTTTTAGCGGCAATGATATTCATGGCATCTTTGCTGTCGCGGACCGACTCACTGTCGATCTGAGTAATGATGTCACCGGGTCGCAAACCTGCTTGGGCAGCAGGACCACTACGCAATATACCGGCGATAATGGCACCGGCATTATTTTTTAAGTCAAATGATTCCGCTAAGGCCGGTGTAATATCCTGCACTTCGATGCCTAACCAACCGCGGGAAACATGCCCGGATTGTATGATTTGTTGCATGACATTTATTGCCGGTTCCACGGGGATGGCGAAGCCTATACCTTGCGATCCACCAGATTTGGAGAAAATGGCGGTATTAATCCCAATTAAGTGGCCATAAGCGTTGATTAGTGCGCCACCGGAATTGCCGGGATTAATCGCTGCGTCAGTCTGAATAAAATTTTCAAAGGTGTTAATACCGAGATGGTCGCGGCCGGTCGCGCTGACAATACCCATGGTAACGGTTTGGCCTACACCAAATGGATTTCCAATGGCCAATACCACATCACCCACTCTCAAATCGACAGATTTTGAAAATGTGATGGATGGCAGCTCTTTTAATTCGATTTTTAGTACGGCAAGGTCAGACTCAGGATCGGTGCCCACCACAGAGGCTTCTGCACTTCTTCCGTCGCGTAAGGCGACCTGAATCTCATCGGCACCCGCGACAACATGATTATTGGTTAAAACATAACCTTTGTCACTGACAATAACTCCTGAACCCAGGCTACTTTCGAGACGTTTTCTGGGAGCCAGTTGCTCACCAAAAAAATAACGAAAAAATGGATCGCTGTATAATGGACTGGCCTTTTCAGTGATTACTTTAGTGGTATATACGTTAATCACGGCTGGCGCGGCTATTTTGACTGCGTCGGCGTAGGAAACCGGGCCTGTCCTGGGAGAGTCAGACAGTGTAAAACGTTCTTCTGATGCTGTGTTAAGCTCAACAACCGGGCGACCCCGATCAAAGGTGTCTGGCTTAATCATCAATACAACAAAGGCTACGGCTAGGCCAAATATTATGGCTCGAACGATAAAAGGAAATGGTTTTTGGGAATTCATTATTAACCTGTTTTATTATGAAAAGGACTTCATTGCAATATAGGGCCCAATAGCCAATTATTCTAGTGCTAATCGCTTATTTTAATTAATTTTTGTTTGTTTATAATCCTTGATAATACAATCTGCTAAATAAGGTTGCTCTAAATGATAAAATTATCTGATTTCGTGGCATATACCGACGATTTACTTAATATTGATCAATATTACGATTACTGTCCTAATGGACTACAGGTTGAAGGTAAACCTGAAATTGCGTCCATTGTGAGTGGTGTTACAGCCAGTCTTGAGTTGATTGATGCTGCACTAGAAAAGCAGGCCGATGCAATTATTGTGCACCATGGTTATTTTTGGAAGGGGGATCCCCCACAGATTACGGGTATGTACAGACGCCGATTGCATCGATTGTTAGTCAATGATGTGAGTTTAATGGCTTACCATTTACCCCTGGACGACCATATCGATGTGGGCAATAACGCGCAAATCGGCAAATTATTAGGCTTTAAAATGGTGGGTAAGTTTGGGATCGGCAGCGAAGCACAATTGGGTTGTTATGGCAGCTTGGATAAAGTGTTGAATCCGGAGCAATTTGCGCAACATTTAGGCAAAACCTTAGGCCGTACACCCTTACATATCGCCGGTAGTGCCCGTGAAATCAACAAGGTGGCGTGGTGTACCGGTGCTGCCCAAAGCTATTTGGCCGAAGCGTCAAAATTGGGTGTGGACGCCTTTATTACGGGAGAAATATCCGAACAAACCGTGCATATCGCCAGAGAAACCGGTGTGCATTTTTATTCGGCGGGTCATCATGCTACCGAAAGGTATGGAATCAAGGCACTGGGTGAGCATTTATCCAATCAATTCGCTATAAAACACCAATTTATTGATATCGCGAATCCCGTATAAAAACTAGGTGAAACGCTGTTAAGAACGCGCTAAGACTAAAGAATCTGTCAAAATATTCCGATATGTAACAATAAGCTAGAAAGGAGTATGTTTATGTCTGCACCAGCGATAAAACACGACGACGAATTATACCAGTTATTACGGGAAGAACAGATAGAAGAATTTAACAGCCGTAGAGCCGGTGGTGAGCGTTGTGATCTAACTCATTGTGATTTCAGGGGTTTGGATTTACGCGGATTAAATGCCGATGGCATTGATTTCACTGGCAGTTATTTTCGGCAAACCGATTTACGCGGCGTTAATTTCGCCAAAAGTTGTTTAAGGGAATGCAGTCTTAATGGAGCGAAAATCTCCGGTGTGTATTTCCCTGTGGATTTGACACCCGAAGAAATTAGTTTGTCCATGGCCCATGGTACGCGCATGCGTTATCGTCCTCGTCCTGTGGCAAAAAGCAAGGTCGTTAAGGCCGTACCCAAAAAACCTGCCCCGTAAAAATATCTTAATTTACAAAGGGTAAAGGGATTTGTCGCCAGATCGAAGTCGATCTGCATGGCCTTATTCCTCTGTGCCAAAATTTTCCACGGATATTTGCACATGGGGCTTGTGCATTGGGTCCTAATCCAATAGAATACCCGGTTTCGTTGGTCCTGTCCGACATCGGACGCGCTGTGTAAGCGCTGTAAAGAGGACATTAAAAGTAGAGGATTCTGTAGCATGAAACCGGAAATACACCCAGCGTACCAAGAAATCAAAGTTGTTTGTAGCTGTGGTAACACCTTTGAGACGCGGTCTACGCTAAATAAAGAACTGCATCTCGATGTTTGTTCGGCATGTCACCCTTTTTACACCGGTAAGCAAAAGATTATCGACAGCGGTGGTCGTGTTGACAAGTTTAAGCAGAAATACGGCAAGTAAACTCGTATTCAAACAATAAAAAAGGCGCCCAAAGTTGGCGCCTTTTTTATGTCTTGCGTTAAACCTAGGTTAAACTTAGCTTAATCGATTAATAACTTTTATAGAAGAATTTACTATGGGCAAAGATTTTAAACAACGATCACTGGATTATCACGCTAAATATCGAGCCGGCAAAATCGCTACTGAATTAACCAAACCCTGTGAGACTCAGGATGACTTATCCATGGCCTATACACCCGGAGTGGCAGAGCCGGTAAGGGCTATCGCAGATAACCCGGATGATGCCTACCGTTATACAGGTAAGGGCAACCTGGTGGCCGTCATAACAGATGGTACTGCGGTATTGGGCTTGGGCAATGTGGGCGCTTTGGCCGGTAAACCTGTAATGGAAGGTAAAGCTGTGTTGTTTAAAAAATTTGCCGACATTGACGTATTTGATATTGAAGTAAACGCCAATTCCAATGCCGAATTTATCGACACAGTGGCTAATATTGCACCGACCTTTGGAGGAATAAATCTTGAGGATATTGCGGCGCCGCACTGTTTTGAAATTGAAAAGGCTCTCATTGAACGCTTGGATATACCTGTGTTTCATGATGATCAACACGGAACGGCTATTATCATCTCCGCTGGTTTGTTGAATGCGCTGGAGATCCAAGGTAAAAGCCTCTCGCAGGCAAAAATCGTTTGTTTGGGCGCGGGCTCAGCCGGTATCGCTTCCATGCGGCTGCTCCTGGAGTTGGGTGCCAAGCGTGAAAATATCCTGTTGGTCGATCGTAAAGGGGTGGCTCACACCGGTCGCCAGGATTTGAATATTTATAAACAGGAATTTGCCCACAAAACCGAGGCTCGAACCCTAGCGGACGCAATGCAAGGTGCCGACGTATTTATTGGAGTATCTGGTGCAAACCTGGTGTCTCCCGAAATGCTTAAATCCATGGCACCGAAGCCAGTCGTGTTTGCTTTGTCTAATCCTGATCCAGAAATCGCTTACGATGTGGCGACAGCAACTCGCAGTGATCTTATCATGGCAACGGGCCGCAGTGATTACCCCAATCAGGTAAACAATGTTTTAGGATTTCCGTTCATCTTTCGTGGTGCACTGGATGTGCGTGCAAGTTGCATTAATGGTCCCATGAAGGTCGCGGCGGTTAAAGCCTTGTGTGAACTGGCCCACCAAGAGGTGCCGCAAGATGTGTTGGTGGTCTATGGTTTGAGTAAACTGCAATTTGGCCCGGACTATATCATTCCAAAACCGTTTGATCAGCGTCTGCAAGACCTGGTGCCTAAAGCCGTGGCACAGGCCGCCATCGATAGTGGTGTTGCGCAATCTCGATAATTAAGTAGCGTGCGCCGTGCGCACGGCGCACGTTACATTATTTATGGTATTACCCCTCGTTCCCATGCTCCGCGTGGGAACGCATATCAAGTTCGAATATGTGTAGCAATGTTGTTGTGAGCCTTAATATGGGTAGGTATACACTCCCACGCAGAGCGTGGGAGCGAGGAATAATTAATCAGTCGGTTCCACATTCGTAGCGTGCGAACGTTATTATCCCTCGTTTCCAAGCTCCGCGTGGGAGCGCAAACCAAGTTCGAATATGTGTAGCAACGTTGTTGTGAGCCTTAATAAGGGTAGGTATACACTCCCACGCAGAGCGTGGGAGCGAGGAAATTCGTGCGCACGGCGCACGCTACATTATTTGTGGTATTGAGCGCTATACTCGTGAACGGCCTCAATAAAGGCACCGACATTTTCCGGATCAATCTTTGGATGAATGCCGTGACCAAGATTAAAAACGTGGCCGCTGCCGTGGCCGTAACTGGCCAAAACTTGTTTAACTTCTTCTCGAATACGATCGGGTGAAGCATATAAAATACAAGGATCCATATTGCCTTGTAAGGCCACTTTGTCTCCAACACGTCGACGTGCCTCACTCAGGTCTAAGGTCCAGTCTACACCCAGGGCATTTGCGCCACTTTCAGCCATTGCTTCTAACCATGAGCCACCGTTTTTAGTAAACAATATGGATGGTACCGGTCGGCCTTCATTTTCTTTAATAAGACCATCTACAATTTGTGTCATATAGCGAAGTGAATACTCCTGGTAATCACGCGGTGTTAATATTCCACCCCATGTATCGAACACCATGACAGCTTGTGCACCGGCTTTGATTTGTGCGTTTAAATAGTTGATAACTGACTTAGCCAGTACATCAAGAAGTTGATGCATGGCATTAGGGGAATCAAACATTAGACCCTTAATTTTTCCGTATTCTTTACTCGATGAGCCTTCCACCATATAGGTGGCCAGTGTCCAGGGGCTACCGGAAAAACCAATGAGGGGAACTCGTCCGTCGAGTTCTTTGCGGATTGTTTTAACAGCATCAATAACGTAAGTCAGTTGGTTTTCCGTGTCTAGAACCTGAAGTGCCTTGATTTCCTGCTCGCTGCGTACGGGTTTACGAAAGCTGGGGCCCTCGCCTTCGTTAAACTCAAGACCCAAACCCATAGCGTCAGGGATGGTTAGGATATCAGAAAACAGAATGGCTGCATCGAGTGCATAGCGATCCAAAGGTTGTAGAGTTACCTCACAGGCCAGCTCTGGTGATTGGCAAAGTTGCATAAAACTACCAGCTTTAGCCCGGGTAGCGCGATATTCTGGTAAATAGCGGCCAGCCTGGCGCATCATCCATACAGGTGTTACATCGGTCGGTTGACGTAGTAGTGCGCGTAGAAAACGATCATTTTTGAGTTCTGTCATAGGTTCTTCTTGGTTGAATTTATTTATCAGCGCAGAGGATTATATTACTTATCGGGGTCTACGGGTAGCTTGCTGTAATTTATTCAAGGGAAATTGGTAAGTATATGAAAGAAAAGAGTAAAATTATGTGTGGTATTACATGCTGCGTTTGATTCGCTGGGCAAAAAAGACGTCATTACTTTCAGTGGGCTTAGGCGAAATAGGGAAATACCATGCCCCCAGTTCTCCAAGAGACTTTATAAGATACATATTTAGTATCACCGAAGTGTTTGTAAGTGACTGAATTTCTGAGATATTACCAGTGTTAGGGGAGGTAATGGCTATGTCCCCCGCGGTTAAAAATTGTTCTTGGGTTTTAAGCAATCTGGCTATAGGGTAATAAGGTGTGATGCCACTAGGTTGATCTTGATAACGGGTTAATTTGACCTGGCCATCAAGAACGTATGAGATCACAGCCAGATTGTTGTAATCATGTAGCGGGGTAATGTAATCCTCATAGACTGTCATCAAGCCTGCTTGCATGTAGTGGTCTTGCATTATGGTTTGCCAAAACCAAGGATTGTTGTTTCTGTCTTTGTGTGTTGATATATACAAGTCATCGATAAATTCTGGTACGTATTCAAGGTAGGTGTGAAACGCTTCGGTTTGTCTGATTAAATCAAATTCGTAATGTTTTAACTGTTGTTGTGCGCATATGGAATACATATACAAACTGTCTTTAAGATCATCCCAACTGGCATTAATATGTTCATCTAATGTTTGCTGGTAAGCTGATTGTTTTCCATAATCGCTGGATGAATTGTCAGTAAGTGGGGATTGTTGTTGCATAAGGACTTCCTTATTATTGCGTTTTAAAGATTGTGATAATGAAAATTCAAAATGGCACAGTACTTTTGGCTTACACTTATAGAAATTGCAATAATAATTGCAAAAACAAATTTGAGTTTATCTAAACAGACTGTTAAGTTTGTGTATCAATTTCTTGGGCGTCTAAGCTTCACCGTATTGACACTGTCTACAAGCAATTGGTTTAGGCCGTGCTCGAAATAGATCATAAGTTTTGAAGGAGTTGAGGATGCAGCTTGTAGTGAAACTAATTGAGTACCACCATGCTTAATGTCAAGCAGCTTACGTCTACCCCACTAAACCACTTTACTATTCAAGGTGTCTGTATCTGTGAGTGATCCAACTGAAGACATTGAATTATTGTCACGCTATATAAACGGTGATGAAACGGCGTTAACAGAATTGGTGAAACGTTATCAACGTGAGCTATATGGATTTATATACCATCATGTTGGGAACCAGGCAGACAGCGCTGATCTAACCCAGAAAGTGTTTGTAAATTTGTTTCTTAAGGCAAATCAATTTTCCGGTAAGTCGGCTTTTAAAACTTGGTTATATCAAATAGCGCTTAATCAGTGTAAGAATCACTTTAGGAGTAATGATAGGCGGAAAATTTCTGAAGATGTAGAGATTGAACATTTACCGTTAATTACTGAAGATAACTACATCGAAGATCTGGGAACTCGTGAGGAACAGGGTAAATTACGCAACGCTGTCAGCAGATTACCGGAAAAACAGAGAATGACAGTTCAGCTAAGGCTTTATCAAGAATGTACTTTCCCTGAGATTGCTGAAATCATGTCTGGCTCTGTAGGCACCGCAAAAGCGCATTATTTCCAAGCTATAGCGTCGTTGCGTAAAATGTTGCAAGAGGAAAATTATGAAACCCATGACATGTAAACAGGTGCAATCGGTACTTGTTGACTATATAGAGTCAGAGTTACCAGTCCATCAACGAAAAATCATGAAGGACCATATTTCCGAGTGTATGGAGTGTACTCAAGAATTCAATGGGTTGCGTGAAATGCTAAAAAATACCAAAGATCTCTACATACCTGATCCAGGTGACGAATTCTGGGAATCACTTCCCCAACGAGTGCTCGAAGATGTCAAGGCACAAAAAGCCGCTATGCAATCAGGTGAAAATGTCGTAAGCCTGGGCCAAGCTAGAACGCCAGATAATCAAACGAGCCAAACCGCTGACACAACAACACCAAGAGGTGCTAGCTGGTTTTTAAAAACAGTACCCATAGCAGCCACAGTGTTGTTAGCAATCAGTGCTGTCTTTCTTTTTCCCAGTACAAATGACTTGAATTTTGATTCTTTGTCATTTCAACATCGTATCAGCACTCAACAGGGCTTGCCTGAGCTTGTGAGCAAGTTTATCCCTATACAAGAAATGTCAGCGCGTTATGGTTTTAATGATCAGAAACGGAAGGTCAATACCTTTGTTATCGGTTCCTTGTTTGCTGAAACCCTGGCTTTATTAAGCGCTGGCAATAATACAAGCAGTGTAAAACATCTTGATTTGTTAGTGGATGACCTATCCACAATGGGCGTTAATAGCCGTTTAGTGACTCAGGTCAGCGGTATCAGGGATATTGTAAAAGAAGGAAACAAACCACGCATTTCATTACGCCAATTTGCCGTTTTTCAAGTCGATTTTGAGCAATACTTGAAAACCAAAAAGGGCAGGGATGCAAAAGAAATCGTGCTGTTTCGTATGGGCACTTGGACAGTAGACTTCGGTTTAGCCGCAGCGGCCAAAAATAAAAACTTGTTGAAACAGGATGATAAACTAGATTATTTTAAACGGGAATTGGCACGTATCGAAGCGCCCATTGGAGCCATTAATACCTTGAACAATATGTCTCATATTGTCACTCAGGATGAAATTTCCGATCGAAATACGGATAAGCTTTTTCAAATGGTACAGAAATTACGTGGATTATTAGGGTAATATCAAAATGCGCCTCATGTCACTGTAGTTTGCGGATGGAAACCAAGAAACCCAATACAGGATAAACTCATTATGAAAGTAAGACGACACTCTGGGTGGTTGTTTTTGACCGTAATTCTGTTTTTTCAATTACAGGCAACAGCAGCCGTTTTACCCAATACAAAAGAACGCATTGATTATTGGCGTAATAATTATTCAGAATTATCTGTGAAGGATGACGCTCGGGTTGAAGTGGCTCGATCTGTGTTCAAGCGTGTATTACAGGCGGCAGGAAATCGTCATGGTATTCATCCTCGGTTACACATTCTCGCGCAGGACCCACTCAATATTTCGTTGCCGATTTCTATTCCGGATGGTTGGGTCATAATTTCCAAAAGTGTATTGGATATGTGTTATCAACAAAAGCGAGGCGCGGAAGACAAGCTTGCCTTTATATTGTCCCACGAAGTTGCCCACTTATTGGAAGATGATTTTTGGCATATGAGTTTTTTCAACGCCGTCGATACTTCCAAAAAGAAGGGTACAAGCAATCCGGATATTTTAGACGACCTAATCACCATAGTAGGTTCGGCAGACAAAATTGCCGCGAAAGAGTTGCGTGCCGATGAGAACGGTATTTTGTTTACCTCTATGGCAGGATTTGATGTTAATCAAATAATCAGTAAAGATATAAAGACAAATTTTTTCCGGCAATGGGAAGCCTTGTTGGATATCAATCGTATCTCCAATAATAACCATGTCCTCAAGAGCGGTGTCCGCAAAAGCAATGTCCACCCCAGTACAGAACAGCGGACCGCAGCTGTATTGGCCAGATTGCAACAAATTGCCGATCAAGCCGAGTTATTCCAATTGGGCTTACTCTTTTATCAGGCCGGAAAATTTGATCTTGCCGTAAATGCCTTTAATGAGTTTCTAAGGTATTACCCGGGTAGAGAAGTGCATCACAATCTGGCCGCCAGTTATCATCAATTGGCGCTTGCTCTTTACATGCCAAGCCACGGTAAAAACAGTCGTGCATACGACAGGTTAGAATTTAAGTACAGTATTGCGGTTGATGCCCATAGTCGAGCAAGTCAATTGATTTTTCGAGGATCTGACCAGGAAAACAAACTTTACAAAGAGTATATTTCTAACGCCATCAACTATTATCAAGCAGCAATAAAACAGGATTCGAACTACTTATTGTCTTACCAGAATTTGGGTAGTGCTTATATACTTAACGGAGAACCCTTTAAGGCCATTGCGATCTTAAAAGACGGGCTTGAGATTGCAAAACAAAATACGGTAACCCTCAATTTGCTTGGTGTTGCCTTTTATTTTGCAGAAAATAGTAAAAAGGCTCTAGATTATTTGCACACAGCACAAAAATTAGACGCTAACTACAGTGATCCTGTGTTTAATCTGGGGAAAATTGCGCAATTGGAAAGTAGAAATAGTGACGCCCAGCGTTATTGGAAAAAATATTTAAGCCTTGATAGTAATAGTTATTGGACAAACCTGCTTAAAACCAAATATAGTATCGGTAACCCCGCATCTCAGCAAAGAGGGATAGCAATCGTGACGAGTGAAAAACTGATGGATCTTCAGGTGGGTAATTATTCAGATGAAGTGCCAGGCGTCTGGGGCAAACCTCATACCAATTCGTATCCTTTAAAAGAAACACCTTTCGTTTCTGCCAACTATAAAAATGGGGTTACTACCGTTGCCGAAGGTGATGAAATTCGTATGTTAGTCGCTGGCAGCGAGTATAAGGGTCGCAGTAATCGTGGTATTACCATCGGCGATAAAGCTCACAATATTGTGAAAATCTACGGACAACCATCCTTAAGTTTGAGCGCAACCCATGGCAAGAGTCTTGTTTATCCCGATGAAGGCATTACTTTTCAAGTTCGTAATAATAAAGTCGTTTCTTGGGTAATCTACTGATGAAGGTAAATTATTACTTGGGCATCTTATTATTCTTGATTTTACTGACAAGCAGCTCAAGCTTTGCTGCTATCGGATTACCTCTTGCAAGTTCAGATGAGGTGGGATTAGCAGCCGAAATCCCCATTCCAGAACACATACGCAATGAATATCAATTAGCTCAGTTACTCTTTAATAAAGGCTATTTCAAAGCGGCTATTAGGCATTGGCGCATTGCGGCCAGTGCTTATCGAGATTCAGGTGATCAAGCTAATTACGCTATTTTATTGCATAAAATCGCCAGCGCGCAACGTGCCATGGGTTTGAATGATCGAGCCATTCAAGGTTTACAAGTTGCGATAAAACTGGCAAAGGAAAATGATCTTAATTCAATATTGCCAATGATGTTTGCTAATCTGGGTGGCGCGTATTTGTCTATGGGCGATGTAGAAGTTGCGAAAAAATGGTTACACGAAGCACGAGTGACCGCACTGTTGGACAACCAGCTAGCCATTGAAGCCTCTGTGCTCAATGATATGGGTAGTATCAAAGCTTATAATGAAGACTATGCAAACGCACTTAAGGATTTCAGGCGGGCCGCAACGTTGGCTGTGGACAACAGCCGACTACTCATTGCGGCCAAGGCGGAAACCAATGCGATTTTGGCGGCTCTAAAAATTAATCAATTCGATACCGTTAAATCGAATCTGCAGGCCGCGGCACTACATCTTACTGAGCTCAATCAAACCTACCAGGTAGTTACTGCTGGAATTAAACTGGCAGAGGCTGCCAGCAAAGCGCTCAGGCGTAATACTGATTTGTATAGTGAGCATATTCTGGACATAAATACTTTGCTTAACCGTGGTGTGGCTTACGCTATCAAAGTCGATAATACATGGTTGGCATCGCAAATATTAGGAACATTGGCTGGGCTTTATCAGTCTGTTGAGCAATATGACGATGCGTTGGTATTAAATAGTAAGGCGGTTAAATATGCCCAACAAATTGATTCGACGGAATTGTTATATCGCTGGGAGAGGCAAGCCGGACAAATATATGCGGCAAAGAATGATGTCGATTCTGCTATCCAGGCCTATCGTCTGGCGGTGAACGCTCTGCAACCAATTCGTCACCAACTGACTATGCAAAATATCGGTAAGTTTTCATTTATGGGTATTGAAGGTGGAGTTTATTTGGAGCTCGCCGATTTGTTGCTACAAAAATCTTCTACTGTACAGGAACCCAAAAAGATAGCGGATTATTTATTTGAAGCCAGAGATACAGTTGAA
>Ga0316192_10001229_pt1 | contig 18852 bp, 21 predicted proteins | sample MerIslwburrow_MG_FD_204931 | JGI IMG/M metagenome (GOLD analysis project Ga0316192, IMG submission 204931) | Coastal sediment microbial communities from Maine, United States - Merrow Island worm burrow | ecosystem: Environmental > Aquatic > Marine > Coastal > Sediment | place: USA: Maine...
CAATTCAGGATCGCGAAAACAGTCACCATGACGTATTACTGAGCAGTACGATTGAAGCCGATCAGTTCTGTCTGCTTGGACGCGTTGACCTTGAACATCTTGGCTCGGTGGCATTCAACCTTCAGGGCGGTGAAAACTGTGATTGGTTAGTGAAGGTTTTTTCTACCAACCCGCAGCTGCTCTCCTATCTGCGTGCTCATTTCAATATATGGCTGAAAGATGAACAGGAAAAACATGAAAATCTGGATGGAGAGGTGCTCTACGGCATGCCGGAAAGCATGACAGCACTTGCCGACGGGATTCAGTCATGAGTGAGCGTGAAGTCGCCATCGCTCTGGGTTTTGAATCCGGTGATGATGCTCCGACAGTGCTGGCAGCAGGATATGGTCATATTGCCAAACAGATTATGTCTGTGGCCAGAAAGGAAGGCATTCATATCCACCCGGATGAGAATCTGGCCCAGATTCTGGCCCAGGTCCCAGTTGGCTATGAAATACCGGAAACTGCCTATCAACTGGTAGCGGAAATTCTTGCCTTTCTTTACCAGACAGACCGGACATTGAAGGAAAAGATTTCCAGCTAGGCGGGAAAAATATGCCGGATATGCTCAATTTAATGCGGCACAGAGTAAAAAATATCCAGTAAACAGGCCATTTCAGGGAATTTCGGGTTTGGCATGAGACATGCGTAAGGCTTAACAGTACCTCAATGAATAAGGAGATAAAATGCAAGCAGGCTTTTATATGTCAGGTATCGCCGGTCAGATGGCTCAACAAAAATTAAATGACATTAACCATAATCTGGCCAACGTAAACACCATCGGTTTTATGGCTAGCCGTTCGTCATTTTCTTCTACATTGGCAGGGCAGGTTGCAGATCAAACAGGTGTGGGTCCTGCTTCATATCCCAACCAGTCAAATGCTTTTCTCGACATGAAGCCAGGAATCATCAAGCAGACCGGCAATGATTTCGATTTTGCTATTCAGGGGGATGCCTTCTTTAGAGTCAGGCTGGATGATGGACAGGAAGCTTATACGAGAGCGGGAAATTTCGTTCTGGGCGCCAATGGTAATTTGCTCACCCAGGGCGGTCAGCCAGTGCTGGATGATGGCGGGACCGCAATTAAATTGCCGGCCGGACAGGTCAGCGTCGGCCAGGACGGTTCCTTGGCTGTAAATAATGAAGGGGTTGCCAAATTCGGCATGGTCACCATCAAGGATGCATCACAGATTAACAGGATTGGCAGTGCGTTGATGACAACTACCGCAGACAATATCGCTCCTGTCGAAAAGGGTGTGATTGTTCGCCAGGGGGCAGTGGAAGGATCAAACGTCAATTCTATTCTGGCCATGACAGAAATGGTTGTCACAACACGAGGTTTTGAAGCAACAATGAAAACAATCGAACAATATAATCAACAGGCGAGCCAACTCTATGATGAAGTTGGACTGGTCCAGGGTTAACAGGAGAAAACAATGATACGAGCTTTATGGACAGCAGCTACAGGCATGTCGGCACAAAATCTTAATGTTGATGTGATTGCCAATAATCTGGCAAACGTCAACACAACAGGATTCAAGCGCGGACGGGCAAATTTCCAGGATCTAATGTACCAGCAGATAAAATCTCCAGGGGCAGACGCCAGTTCTGCAGGCACTCAGGTGCCGACTGGTATTCAAATAGGTCTTGGTGTCAAAGCTGCCGGAGTGGAAAACATCTTCCTGGAAGGCAGCCTGAAACCCACCGGAAATCCACTGGACTTTGCTATTCAAGGGCGGGGATTCTTTCAGATTCAGATGCCCAATGGTGAACTTGCATATTCACGGGCGGGATCATTCAGTCTTGATAGTCAGGGTCAGATTGTAACGGCTGACGGCAATATCCTGCAGCCGGCAGTCAACATTCCGGCCGATGCAATTTCCATCAGTGTAGGGGCAGACGGAACCATTTCTGTCATACAGCCGGGCGGAGTCAGCTCGACCCTGGGTCAAATACAGCTGGCTGATTTCAGTAATCCTGCTGGACTTGAGCTATTGGGAAGCTCTATGTACAGGCCGAGCAATGCTTCCGGAGAGGCTACTCTGGGCACACCCGGCGACAACGGCATTGGCACTATTGGCCAGAACATGCTTGAAATGTCCAATGTCAATATCGTAGAGGAGATGGTCAACCTGATAGCCGGGCAACGCGCCTACGAAATGAATTCAAAGGCCATTAAGGCAGCTGACGAAATGCTGCACACAGCCAACAACATCAGGCCATAAACATGCTGCTACGTAGCATTCTTCCCGCCCTGTTATTCCTGTTCACGCTTCCTGCTGTTGCAGATGCGGAAACGGACAAGGCCATGCGGGATTCCATCAAACAGTTTTTTGCTCAGGGTGTCTATGTGAAAGGCGCTAGGGCAGAGCTGGTTGAAGTGCTGCGTTGGCCAAATACAGCTGCAAAGCTGCGCTGGCGGATGCCTGCCCTTAACAATCATTCCGCTCGCCCCTCCCTGATTGCAGAACAGGGGCAGGGGAAATCGCTGAGGCGCTGGTATGTGCCGGTACGACTGAACTGGTGGGCAAAAGTAGTTGTTGCAAAAAAAGATCTGCCTGCTCGTTCACGCCTTTCGGTGGATATGCTGGATGTCGCACGCGTCAATATTGCCGGTCATTCCGGTTCATGGTGGAAAAAAACCAGCCACCTTGCTGGCATGCAGCTAACCCGCCCTCTGCAGGCCGGCAATGCCATATATACATCATATGTACACCGGCCCAAACTGATCAGGCGTGGCGACCATGTTACCATGATTGCCAGCTATGATGGCCTTAAGGTAACGGCAGTCGGCAAAGTTCTTCGATCAGCAGGACTTGGTGATCGCGTATCTATTCGAAATCTTAAAAGTAAACAGGTTGTTCAGGGTGTGGTTGCAAGTGCATCCACTGTCCACATTATCACCGGAGAAATGCTATGAAACTGATATGGATGCTTGGATTAATCACTGTCCTTTCCGGCTGTATGCCTTCAGCTAAATTGGTTACCACTGATGTCAACAAAGGTAAAGTCGAGACTGCTTTGCAGGCTCCGCTGCCCGATCCTTCACAAACCGGTTCGCTGTGGACCGGGAATAGCCCGCTACTGTTTACCGATGCCAAGGCGCATAATGTCGGTGATCTGATCACCGTGCTGGTACTGGAAGAAGCCTCTGCAACCCGCAGCCTTGGAACAAAAAGGAGCAAGAAGTCCAGCCGTAAAACTGATATGACTGCAGCCTTTGGCGCGTTAGACGCCGCCAATAACCTTATTGCTAAAAATAAATTTTTAGGCCCTCTTGATCCAAAGCTTGGCATGGATATGAGTGATGCATCTAATTTCGATGGCAGCGGCTCAACAAACAACTCGGATACACTAACAGCAAGCGTAACTGCCGTGGTTACCAAAGTCTTCCCGAATGGCAACATGGAGATTACAGGACGCAGGCAGGTAAGCATTAACCACCAGCCTCAGGCTCTTGTCTTTACCGGTATTATCCGACCCATCGATATCACTTCGAATAACACCATTACCTCCGCCAAGGTCGCCCAGGCGATGGTCAGCTACGGCAGCGGTGGTGAGCTGGCCGAGGTTGCTCATCAGGGATGGTTGGCACGTTCACTCAATGAAGTCTGGCCGTTCTAAAGGAGTATGAGCATGCATTCAGAATATGACGATAAAGCAACAAACACATCAACCGGCAGCATGCTGCTCACGGCATTGCTCATGGCGTTAGTGCTGATGGCTAGTTTGTTTGCATCCGGTGTTGCGCAGGCAGAACGCATCAAGGATTTGACTACCATACAGGGAGTCCGCAGCAATGATCTGATCGGCTACGGCCTTGTCGTTGGTTTGAATGGCACAGGTGATTCTTCCAATTCGTCCCCGTATACCATCAGCAGTATCAATGCCATGCTGGAACGCTTTGGCATTAACGTACGCGCACAAATTGCCACCATGAAACCTAAAAACATTGCGGCAGTGATGATCACGACAACCCTGCCGCCGTTTGCGAGACCCGGACAGAAGCTGGATATTACAGTCTCAAGCATGGGAGATTCAAAAAGCCTGCGTGGCGGCACGCTGCTGTTAACTCCGTTGCTGGCTGGAAACAATCAGGTTTACGCCGTTGCACAGGGCGCTCTATCCGTGGGCGGCTTTACAGCCAGTGGCAGCACCTCATCGAAAACAGTGGGACATCCAACGGTTGGACGCATACCCAACGGGGCCAACATCGAAAGGGCGGCTCCGACAACCATGCGCTCCGGCCAGGATAAAATAACACTCAGTCTGAAAAACCCGGATTTCAGCACCATCAAGCGCATGCGTGATGCTATCAATGCCAATTTCGGCGCAGACATGGCCAAAGCCATTGATGCAGGCACTTTGGAGGTCTGGAATCCCGAGGCTAATGCGATTGAACTGATTGCGCGGCTGGAACAGATTGATATCGTCACAGACCACCGCGCTATCGTGGTGATGGATGAACGTACCGGAACCATAGTCATGGGTCAGGAAGTGCGCATCGACACTGTGGCGGTAGCTCATGGCAGTATCAGCGTCACGGTGACTGAATCGCCTCAGGTTTCACAACCCAATGCATTTGCTGGCGGAGAAACCACGACAGTTGATAGCTCTGAGATTCAGATCGAGGAAGCGGAAGCTCAGTTTGTTGTGTTGCCAAGACAGGTATCACTGAGCGCACTGGTTGCCGCATTGAATGCAGTGGGAGCAACGCCAAGCGACCTCATCGCAGTATTGCAGGCGATTAAAGCAGCCGGCGCATTACATGCCGAGTTGAGAGTTATATGACAGGCTTGAACTCCACTCCGGCTATGTTGGCCATGGCTCAAAACACCATGCAGGCACGGGCACTGGACGTCGGCAATGCCAAAGCACCGGTGCAGCAGGATGGTCATGCAAAAGATCCCGCCCTGTGGGAAGTAAGCTTGAAATTTGAAGCCATGCTGATGCAGCAGATGATGACAGCCATGCGCAAGACAGTGCCGACAGACGGTTTGTTATCGTCCGGATTTGCCAATGACATGTATTCATCCATGTTTGATCAGGCCATTGTAGAAGCTGGCAGCAAAAGTGGAGGTCTGGGTATAGCGGAAAACATCTATCGCCAGATGAATGTTAATAATCACACTAAGGCAAATCCGATATCTGCCGATATAGATACGGGTGGCCTGTCTATCAGGTCAGAGGAGTAAGCGGATATGGTTCGGATTGACAAAACGACAGGGCTCAATGCTCCAGCCTCCATGGGATCAGCAAGCAAAAAACGCGCTCCCAAGAGTGGCTCGGCAGGCAAAAGCGGGCAGATTCATGTCAACAATGCGTCGGCATTGCGCGAAAAAGCAAAAGTCCTTTTATCCGACATATCCGAAGTGCGTATGGAGCGAATCGAAGAGATTCGCGATGCATTGGAAAATGGCAGTTATCAGGTCAATGAACAGGATGTTGCCGTGCAGATTGTAACCAACGCCCTGGGAGAAAAACCATGGTAATGCACTCCCAGACAGCTAAAAGCCTGCATATTCTTTTCAGGGAAATGGAAGGTTCCATCATCGGATTAGAGGAAATTATTCCACTGGAGCAGGCAGCTATAGCGCAACTCGATGCTGAGGGAATTCATCAACTGACGGAAAAGAGAAAAGTACTCTGGCAGGAACTTAAGAATATTAAAAACCAGTGCCAGCTACTGTTTCAGCAGCATGATGTGTCAAAGGACAGCGAACTCAGCCTGTTTATTGATATGAATCTGGCAGAGGATGCTCCCGCCCTTCAAAAACAGCGCCAGGAACTCAATGAACGGATCATAAGCATCAGCGAAAGTAATGAACTTAATGCCATCCGGCTCAGGGCAGCCGCCGAAAGTATTGCCGAGACTCTGCAAGGTCTTGGCCTGCTGAAGACAAAAGGCACTTACGGTCAGGATGGTATGATGTGATTGTCCGGACCCTTCAAATTGCCGCCAAAAGCCTGGCCACTCAACAGCAGGGCATGGATACGGTTTCGCATAATATTGCCAATGTGAATACGGATGGTTATTCGCGCCAGTCGGCCAATCTTGTCACCGCTCCATCTGACCAGATGGGATTGTTCAGCTTCGGAAATGGCGTTCAACTTGACAGTATCAGCCGTTCCATGGATCCGCTGATAGCACGTGCTCAGGTTGCAAACAATTCTCAGGCATCCTTTGCCAACACACTGAAGGAAGGCCTGTCCAGCGTTGAAGCCACCTTCGGTAACCTTGGAGTCCCCGGCCTGACTTCCACACTGGATGCTTTTTTTAATGCCCAGCAACTGCTTGCCAATTCGCCTGACGATCCGATTGCCCGTACAGGGATGGTTGCCAGAGCCAATGACATTGCAAATCTGGCCTCCAGCATGCAGCAGCAACTGGTCGCAAGGCAGCAAAGTGCCAACCTGGAAGTGGGCACGTTGATTAATAGCGTTAATACGACACTTGATAATATTGCGGATCTGAATACGCAAATTTTGAAAAAGGAAAGTGGAGGACAGGCTGGAAGCCAGGCCAATGACCTGAGGGATCGGCGGGATATTGAGGTATTGAAACTGGCAAAGTTTATTCCCGTGCAGCAGGTATCCACCAATGACGGCGGCCTTTTGTTACAAACGCCTGGGGGAGATCTCCTCGTCCAGGGCGGCTATGCACGTGACCTTAAAGTGGGTACGGCAGCTGGCTCATCTTTTGATGTTGTCCAGTTCTCTGATAACGGAATGACTGCTACCGGCATTGGCAGCGGCGGTAGAATTGGTGGCCTGATGACAATCCGGGACACTCAACTGGCTGATTATGTCAGCACCCTCGACAGTCTGGCCCGGAATCTCATTTTTTCCGTCAATCAGCAGCATGCGGGAGGCACAGGCACAACAGCCGTAACCAGTTATACATCCGGGCTGGCTCCAGCGAATGCTGCAGCTCCAGTGAATGCAGACCCTGATATTCCATTTGCAGCCAAGATTGTGGACGGCTCTTTTACCATACATGTGCTGGATAGTGACCCGCCAACCAATCCGGGCGGCACAGCCGTTAATATTACGGCAGCCACAACTTCTCTAAATGATATTGTCGCTGCTATTGGAGCCACGGCTGGTACTGGCATCGCCGGCGTCTCAGCCTCTGTCAATGCATCCGGTGCGCTGGTCATTGATGGAGGGGCAAATCGGGTTGTATTTTCAAATGATAGCAGCAATTTCCTGGCCGCCTATGAAATCAACACATTTTTCAGTGGTAGTGGCGCTGCCGACATCACTGTTGATGCGGCAATTTTGAGTGATGCAGGACGCATAGCCACAGCCACCGCTGATGCCACAACTTCCGCAGTGGCAATCAATGACAACAGCCTTGCCCTGAGTATTTTTGCACTGCGCGATCAGGCCCTGAATGTGGATGGGGGCACCCCCGCCAGCTTAACTGAGCGCGCTACCAATCTGGCTGGTAGTTTTGGTATGGACATTGCTGCTGCCACCCGGGACAGCATATTTCGCGAATCAGAGGCAACGACTCTTTCTCTACAGCGCGATTCCGTTTCCGGTGTAAATCTGGATGAAGAGATGATCAATATGATGACTTTTCAACGCAGCTATGAAGCTGCTGCCAAAGTGATCCAGACTGCTAACCAAATGCTTACCAGCTTGATGGGGCTGATACGATGAGAATCACGACACAGAGCATCTATAACACGCTTCTGACAGGTATTCGCAACCAGATGCAAATTCAGTCTGAGGGGACGGAGCAGATCAGTAGCGGCAGACGTTTCTCCCGGCCAAGCCAGGATGGCGTTGCCTACACAACATCTCTGAACATCCGGCATGCTCAAAGCGGCATAGAGGCAAGCCTTGGTGCAATCAACAAAGCAAAACTGAGACTGGGTATAAGTGCGAACACCCTGACTGAAATTGTTCCGATCATGCAAAGAGCTGAATTTCTAGCTGTCCAGCAGTCGAATGCAACGCTCTCTGCCAGCCAACGCCAGACCGCCTCTATAGAGGTTACTGCACTGCAGAATCAGCTGATTTCACTGGCAAATACGGCCTTTGAAGGAGAAGCATTATTTGCAGGCACGGCTACAGACGTACAGGCCATCCAGATTGATGGCTCTGGCGATGCTATCTACCAGGGTAATACCCAGGACAGGACTGTAGCTCTTACACCGGCACAAAATATAGTCAGTAATGTACGGGCAGACCATACTGCATTCACTCAGGCATTCGCATCCCTGAAATCGTTGAAAGACTCACTAACAGCCAATAATCAGCTTAACATTCAGGCTTCTATCGACCTGATCTCCAGTGCCTCCAACGCCATGGTCGGACTCAATGCTGAAGTCGGCGGCAAGCTGAGTTCTCTGGCCATACGTGAAAACACTTTTCTGGGCATGGAAATGCAAATGCAGATACAGCTTAGCCAGCATGAAAGTGTTGATATGGCCGAGGTCGCCACGCGTCTGGCGCAATCGGAGACATCTTTAAAGGCGGCTTATGCCGAAGTGGCTAAATTCAATCAACTGAGTTTGGTAAATTTCCTGAGATGATCGTCCTGCGCCGGACGTTGGGTCAGGCAATCCATATTGGTGATGATATCCGTATTGTCGTCACGGAGACCGAAATTAACGGACGGGTTCATCTGGGTATAGAAGCACCGACCGCAATCAGCATCCATCGCCTGGAAGTTTATGAAAGAATCCAGGCTGAAAACTGCGCTGCCGCCAACGGCAATGTGATGGACTGGCTCAAGGGGGCATCAAATGAAGAATGAAAAATCCGCATGGAAAGCAGAAATTGAAATCGATGACGCAAAACCATTGTGTTTTCCTCACGGCATGGTTGGTTTTCCAGAAGCAAAAAAATATGTCGTCATAAATTCAGGTGGTGGAGATATTGTTTGTTTCCAATCCACGGAACAGCGGGAAGCATCATTTCTAATGACGCCATGGGATGAGGCGCGCCTCGGCTCAGCGCCTTCTTTAACACCGGATCAAAAAACAGCACTTGAATACTCGGACACAGATAATGTTCTCTGGCTGCTGGTCTTGAATCCGTTTGCCGATCAGGAATGGGTGTTGGCCAATCTGCAGGCTCCGGTAGCCCTGAACCAGGATGCCGGCTTTGGCATGCAATGCATTCAAGCCGATGCACAGCTTGAGCTTCGCTACCACTGGATGCCCCAGCCGTCACAGGTGGCCAAGAAGGCAGCGTGATGCCAGCCCAAAATATTCATCCTTCGGCACAAGTTTCTTCATAATGCTTATTTTATCGCGCATGGCCGGAGAGACCATCATGATTGGCAACGATATTCGGATACAAGTCCTTTCCAACAAGAAAGGGCAGGTGCGTATTGGTATTGATGCGCCGAGAAGTATCTCTGTTAAACGTGAAGAAATTATCAATAAAGAACAGCCTGAGAGATTGGACGATTCGACCAGTATCGAGACAATAGGTTCGACCTAAGCTGAATCATCGCAGTCACCTTGCAGCCCTAAACGAAATTGCCATGTGAACTAAAAGCCCGAGGGCATCGGTATAAATAACAATCCCCTGAGTTTCAGAGGAAGGGTAGGTTATTAAGTCAGGGTAGAGGCCACCTGACTAGAAATTTGCAGCCTTTTGCTGGCATCCTCGATAACAGCCAGTTTCGCGCTCGTTTCTTTTAAGCCCAGAGATAAAGTTCTCTGCAGCCGACGCTGCTGCTGCTCAAGGCGCACCATGGCCTGCACATCAGCCGCATCAATCTCAGTTTTCAGCAGCGCAAAGGCACGGTTGTATTCAGATTCAAGCGCAGACAGCTTTTGCCATTTTTCGGATCGTATCAGCCGGTGCATACTTTCTATAAGCTGAAGACAAACTGAAATCTGTTGATGAACCGTCACTAGCCGTAAGCCTGACTTGGCTGGCCTGTACCTGAATTTTGATCAGATATTCCTTGCCAACCCTCACGCAGTGAGTTGGCCAGCGACAGCACTTCATCAATGGCCGCTCCTGTGTCTGTGGTGCTGCCTTCCAGCAGTCTGCGGCTCATATAGGCATAGAGGTTTCCAAGGCTCGAAGCCACGGTGCCGCCGTTTTCCATATCCAGGCTTGTGGCAAGTTCGATCAGCGCCTCAAGTGCGCGTGCAAGCTGATCTGCCTCGGCAGCCATATTCTTTTCTTCACCAGCCATTTTGGCCAGCCGCAAGGATTTGATCAATACATCATAAGTCAACAGGATGAGTTCCAGGGGACTTGCTCCCTCCACCTGTATGCCTCTATATTGCTGATAACCTGTCATAGTACTATCCTCCTACTGATTATTTGAATTCATTGAAGTAATTTGCTGGCTTAACCACGCACCCGTTGCATTGGTCTGTGACATAACTTTTTCCATTGCCAGGAATGAGTTCATCAGGCGCTCCCGTTCCTGATCCAGCCGAACAGTCAGGTTATCAATCTGCACCTGCAGACTGTCATAGGAGTCGCTGGATGAATCGATGGTCAGCTGAACAAGGCCGGTTATGGGGTTCGTATAGGTCTCCAGCAAGTTATCCAGTTGGGGGCCGATACCCAGATTGACAACCATATCTCCGATGGCGCCGGTCGCTGTTCCCGTATACATCAACAACACACCATCGACATTACCGCTGCTGGCAGAAAGTGTTTGTCCACTACCTGTTGCTACCTCACCACCTATCGTGCCGGCCACATCCTGACCTGTGTAGGCTTGATCGATGATGCCCAGGTTGTTTGCTGACTGCGCAATCGTAAAGCTGGAACCGGCTCCATAACTGCTACTCTGCAGTTGCAGGAAATTACCGGATGCGGCAGCAGAAAACTGCATGGCGTGGCGCCCCTCCTGTACAACCGCTTCAGCTCCGAAGTCGAGGCTGCCTGCTCCCTCATTATTGGCAGTCAACGACAGTGTCAGGCTGCTGTCACCTTCCTGATTATCTGTAATGGTGACATTGCCGGATGCATCCACACTCGCTGCTACATTCTGGTCAAAAGCTACCTGAATGGCCGCCAGCAAATCACCGACGGTATCAGCAGCAGGGTCTGCAACTTCAAAAGTATAGCTGACTGATACGCCCGAACGGCTTGTGCCTCCGATGGACATGGTATCCCCGGCTTTGATATTCAGGCTGCCACTGGCACCATCTGTCAGATCCTGCAGCAATGTCGCACTGGTGGCGGGCGTACCGGCACCGGTCACCAGGGCTGTGGCCATCTGGCGCTGCTCCGTATAGATGGCTGCAAACTCTGTATTCATGGTTGAGACAATGCTGCTCAGGCTCTGCGCATTGGTGAGGTCTATAACGGCCTGGTGGCTATCTTGGTCTGTAATAGTCACCTGCTCTGCTCCACCCAGTCCACCTGAGAGATCTGTTGTGCCGGTCGCTGTGGCTTTCAGGGCAGCAGCGGTAATATTGACCGCATAGGTGCCGGATACCGTGCCCAGACCGTAATCCAGGAATTCCAGAGCAGAGTTCGCGCTTGTTCCATTTGCTGTAAATATGTCACGCACTGTGTTGGGGTCCGTGGTCAGTAAATTATCCAGCGTGGTGGCATTGATGCCCAGGTGCCCCTTACTATCAGGCTCCACGCCGATCAGAGCCAGGCTGTTTCTGTCACTGGCCAGTCCTGGAACAGCAGTCAGCAGACTACTGGAGAGCTGGGACTGGACCGAACGCAGTATGCTTTCACCGGCAAGAATACCACCTGCTCCGGTATCAGCATCGAATTTCATTTGCTCATTAATGAAATCCATGACTTCATTATAGCTGTCTACAAACGATTGAATCTTTTCCTTCACTGCCGTCTGGTCTATGGATGTGTTTACCGTAATCGTGGTGCCGGCATCGGCATTCAGCAGATCAAGCGTATAGCCGGGAATGGCATCGGTAATTGAATTGCTTTCACGGGTGATTGTAATGTTATCAATATCAATGGAAGCATCTGCCGCTGCCTGCAGTGTCTGTGCTCCATTGCCTAACTGAAGGTTCTTAAGGTTGCCTGCTCCCCCGTTCAGTTCGGCGCCTGCCATATTAACCAGACCATCGGTCAGGCCCGTATCATCGGCGGTAACAATCAGGCGGTAATCGCTGGTTCCGACCTTCAGAATACTGGCGGTGACGCCGGTAGCATTGGTCCCCGTATTAAGCGCATTTATATTATCCCGGATGTCTCTTAATGTATCTGTACTGGCAACATTCACAGTCTGGGCGCTTGTGGCTTTTCCCTGCACTGTAAAGCTGCTGGCCGTATAGCCCAAGGCTACCAGATCACTGGTGATAACTGTTCCTGTTGAATCTTTGATGGCCGAGCCTGAGCCCAGCTTCTCTGCCGCAGCCAGCTGGGTTACGGTAATGGTATGGGCTCCGGGGACAACGGTAGATGATGGTGTGACTGTAAGTAATGAATCCGCATCCGTGGTTGTATCGCTGCTAAGGCTTGATTGGTTAACCAGAAAATTGCTTTGATCAGCCAGGTCAATGGTCATGGAGCGTAGTGATGAGAGTGAAGTGCCTAAAACATTCATTTCTCTCTGTTTGGCCAGTTCATCAGCCTGTTTATCCTGTAACATTGTGACCTTGCGGCCTTCAATCGCCATCAGCTGATCAACAATATTTGCTGAATCAATGCCCGAGGCCAAACCTGATACACTGCTTACACTAACCATGTCGAATGCTCCTACGCATTCCTATCAAGGATCATGCCAATCATTTCACGCATGTCAGCCATTTGTTCAATTAGCTTCCTGGGAGGAATCTCCCGCACTACTTCGCCTGTTGCATTATCCTTGATCTGTACATACAAACGGTTTGATCGTTCTTCATAACCAAAGCTCAGATGTTGATTTCCGGCTGCTGTCATTTGTGTGTTCGCCCGGGCAATAAGCTTCTTAAGGTTCGCATTATCGACGGGCACTTCCTGCTTCTGTACGGGCTGTTCTATTTTTTTAGGCTCTTTTAAAACAATGGGCTTCTCTTGCTGAACCTGCGGTTGTGCTGCCCCAGCGGTACCAGAAGTAGTTGCTGATGAAGAAATACTATTGATTGCATTCATAACAATTTACCTCCTATTAAGTATTGAAAGAAAAGAAGCTGACCAGGGTCTATGCCCCCAGCCAGCTACCTCTCTTTCCATCATGCTTTTGCTTGTTCTATTCTATAGCTGTTCTAATTAACGGAACAGTGACAGAACGTTCTGTGAAGACTGGTTGGCTTGAGCAAGCATCGCTGTGCCTGCCTGTACCAAGACCTGAGACTTCGTGAACTCAGCCATCTCCTGTGCCATGTCGGCATCCTTGACGGTTGAGATCGCAGAACTCAGCTGCTCGATATTGGTTGACAAGTTAGCACTAACATAACCGAGCTGGTTAATGGTGGAACCCAGCGCAGCGCGGTTGGTTGTTAGAGTACTCAGAGCTGTTGTCAGCGTATCGATGTAAGTTTGTGCATTACCTGTGGTAGAAATATCCCCAGTAATAGACAAACCGCTTGTGCTGAAGCTGTTAGTGAAGTCGGCACTCACCTGGTTGTTTGCACTGTTTTCAGCTCCAACCTGGAAGGTGCTGGCTGCGCCAGCAGAAGTGATGATAGTACCACCAGAAGCTGAAGAACCAGTACCTGCGGCAGTGGTTGTACCAGTGACTGCAGAGTTGATAGTCAGCTTAATACCCATGTCACCAAAGTTCAGCTCTGTCGTAGTCGATCCAGTTGGCAGGGCAGCTACCGCGATTGTCTGCGATGTGGTGCCATCTGTGATGCGAACGGCATCACCAGCAGTGAATAGAGTACCAGCATCATTATCTACATAACTAACACTGAATGTAGTACCGGAGGAAGCACCGTTGAGTGTAACTGTGCTTACACCATTAGTTACTGTATTATCTACAGTACTAGGTGCCGTTACAGTTGTACCGGATGTGCCATCCAGCAGTGAAACGCCGTTGTACTTGGTGCTGCTGGCGATTTTGTCAATCTGGGATACCAGATTGCCTCTTTCGTTGTCCAGCTTGGCGATATCACCAGAGTTGTTTGAACTTGCAGCCTGTGTGGCCAGAACCTGCAAACGACGGACCATGTTCTCAATCTCGTTGATACCCGCGTCAGCAGTTTTTACCATGGCAGTTGCCTGGAGTGCGTTCTGGTTGGCAGCTTCAAGCTTACCACGTTCACCCTGTAGCTTGGCCGAAATTGCATAACCAGCTGCATCATCCGCAGCAGAGTTAATCCGGAAGCCTGAAGATAAGCGTTCCAGCGACTTGTTCATCGCCATTGAGTTTGTGTTCATGTTTTTGAGGGCCGAAATTGAACCCATGTTGGTTTGTACTGACATTCCCATAATAATCTCTCCTTAGATTGTATGTGTGATTTACGTAAACGACATCATGCCTTGTTACGTTCGAGCCTTTGGCTCTTCCGGGGCAGACTTTCGTCCCGGCACATATATCTATCGACACAAGAAATTTGAACTTTAATTTTTTTTACAGATTATTGTGCTTGCCCGGCACAGTAATGCTGCCAGATGTTGCGGTACGCCTGCCCTAGAGCCATCGCCATCGCCTGTTGGTCGCATAGAACAGAGTTGCTGATTCTATCCCGCATTTCTGTGCGCAATATCGACAAGTGTTTTCTATCGGCAGCCAAATCAACTGCTTTTTCTATATATTCATGCACACTATGCATTACCAAATCTTCCAGCCCGGCATTCTTTAACAGACTGAGTCCTACCCGTGAGACATGATCCTGGCCGGCAACAGTGATAACAGGAACGCCCATCCATAAAGATTCACATGTCGTCGTTGTGCCGTTGTACGGAAAGGTGTCGAGTGCAATATCCACTTCTGCATAACACGCCAAATGATCATGGACTGATTCAGACCAGCTCAGCAACGTAATCCTATCCCTGGTCACACCGCAGGACTCAAACAGGCGCAGATAACGATCCCGGTTCGACGGGTCCTGCAATGAAATATGTTTCAGCACCATCCTTGAGCCGGGCAGGCGTAGCAGGATTTCTGACCATGCGCTGATAACAGCCTCCGTTACCTTGGAGAGGTGATTGAAAGAACCGAAGCTGATGTAACCATTTGTATGGCATGGTGACGGGGAGACCTCCGGTGATATGGCGGTCGGAGCATAACAAAGAAACGATTTTGGCAAACAGATCAGTTCTTCACTGTGGAAATCATCACTTTCGACAGGATCAACCAACTCATCAGTCAGGCGATAGTCTATGGCTTTCATGCCGGTGGTGGCCGGGTAACCAAGATAGGTCACCTGGATGGGAGCCGGTTTACGGGCAAACACTAGCAGACGATGGCGACTCGTATGGCCGGCCAGATCAACCAGTATATCAATATCCTCCTGTCTGATCATATCCGCCACTGCATCATCGCTGCATGCTGATATATCCAGCCATTGATCGACATGCCCTTTCAGTCTTTCAGTCACTGCATCCGGCCTGTTCACATCGGAGAAGCAGCAGATCTCGAAGTCGTTATGGTCATAATCAGCCAGAATCGGTTCAATAAAGTATGCCACTGAATGCTCTTTGAAGTCCGGGGAGACATATCCGATGCGCAACCTCCTCTCCGGGTCATGGGCATGCTCGATGCCTTGACGCAGTGGCATCAGGCCGGCGGCATGTATTTCGCCCCATTTCAGATGCTCCTCATATACAGCCTGCGAATCCGCCATATCATATAGCAAAGAGAACAGCAGGTTCGAATGGGCGCGCATATAATCCGGTTTCAGTTGCAGCGCCTTTCTGTATGCATCCCTGGCTTCAACCAGGCGTCCCTGATCGCGCAAATCATTGCCCAGATTATTCCAAGCAATGGAATAATCCGGCTTAAGCGAAATGCATAGCCGGTGCTCCGATTCCGCGCCTACGACATGACCAAGAGCATACAGGGCATTGCCTGCATATAGGTGTGCCTCAGCATATTGTGGCTGGCACTGAATAACCTGCTGAAACAGCTCCTGCGCCTCCCGGCTGCGGCCCTGATCAAGTTGCAGCAAACCCAGGCCGAACAGAAATTCAGGCTTTTCGCCAACCTGAAGAATGCCCTCGCGGAAGCATTTTTCAGCTTCTTCCAATGCACCCTGCTTGCGGTATAAATATCCAAGATTTAGGTATGCGGAGAGGTACTGTTTATTTCTAGCACAAGCCTGCTTATAATAATAAATGGCCTCTGTATGCTCCTCCAGATCCCCCAGCACATTGGCAAGATTAAACGCAGCCTCGGCATCGCCGGGGGACAGCTTCAACACCTGTAAATAACAATCCCGTGCCTGCTCTGCTTTCCCTTGACGGCGTAACACTACGCCCAGCGTATTGTAAAAGTTTCCTTCTGCCGGGCTTTCCTCTATGGCCTTCATAACCTGCTGCTCAGCAATCACCAGGTTCTCCTGGCGCAGGGCGATGGCAGCCGACAGGTGCAGGGCCTCGGCATGATTTCCCGGCTTGGAGATAATGGCCCGGCAAATCCGCTCTGCCTCTTCCAGATGCCCGGCATGATATTGTCGGACTGCTTCCGTTAAGGTTTCCGGCATCACTGTTCAGTCACCAGCACACCACTGCCTCCATATGTCCTGATAGGTATCCTCCACCTGAGTAGCAAAGCATTCAGCACCACACAGTTTTTGCTGAACCAGACCGCGCAAGCTGAAACGTAACTGTTCCAATCGCGTCTGATCCTTGGCCAGCGCTGTGGCAACCGCCACGCATTGTTCTGGGGTTGAAACTGCCAGATCCGCCAAACCAAGGTTGGACAATAAACTCAACCCCACGCGGCTGGCGTGCAACTCTCCATGCATGCTAACCATGGGTACTCCCATCCACATGGCTTCACAGCTTGTGGTTGTGCCGTTATAGGGAAAGGTATCCAGTGCAATATCCACCTGGTGATACAGGGCCAGATGATCGCGCTGGGAGGGTGTGCGTCCATGCAATACTAAACGGTTTTTACCAACGCCACTCCTGCGAAAGGCCCGCTCCACCTGGCGCCGCACATCTTCATCAGTCAAAGCAAGGTTTTTGAGCAACAGCCGTGATTTTGGAACAGTCTTGAGAATAGAGCACCACAGCTCAATAAGCTCAGGCTGAATTTTTGCCATAGTATTAAAGCAGCCGAAAGTGACATAACCCTTTGAGATAAATGGTGGCGGCTCTACCGCTGGAGCATCCCGTGGGGCGGAAAAGCACAGAAAGCCATTTGGCAAACGCAACAGGCGCTCCGAATGCCAGCGCTCATTACCCGGCGGGTCTGCCCAGGCATCGGTAAGTCGATAATCGATAGAAGATAAGCCAGTGGTATTGGGGTAACCAAGGTAGGTGAGCTGAATCGGCGCAGGTTTCCGAGCAAATACAAGCAGACGATGATTCTGGGTGTGGCCGGCCAGATCAACCAGAATATCCACACCATCGCGGCGTATCTGTTCTGCCACATCGGCATCAGAAACATGCCTGATATTGCGCCATACATCTGCCAATACCTCAAGCCGCTCGGTCATTTCATCTGTATTGGGCACACTGGCATAGCAGTAGATCTCAAATCTGTCGCGATGATGATGTCTAAGCAATGGCTCAATAAAATATGCCACGGAATGCAGGCGGAAATCAGCGGAAACATAACCGATGCGCAGCCGACGCTTGGGGTCAGGATCATTCGCAAAGGCCTTGCGGATCGGGTGCGGATAGTCGGCATGTGATTCTGCAAAGCGCATATGCTCTTTCAGCGAACGCTCCCCATTGGTAATATGATAGTTCAAATTGTGCACATAATTGCTGGCAGCCCCCACATGCATCGGGTGTTGCTGTATTGCCCGATCCAGCAACATTTCTGCCTTGGCCGCATCGCCCTGATCAAGGAGTAAATTAGCAAGATTCTGCTGCGCATCTACAAAGTCAGGCTTCAGTGCCAAAGCCCGCTTATAGCACTTCAGCGCCTGCACCGATTTTCCTCTGCGCTTCAGGGCGTTGCCCAGGTTATAGTGAGTGTCTGCAAGGCGCGGGTTCAGTTTCAGGGCTCGCCGATAGGCGGAGATGCCCTCATCCAGCCGCCCCTGTCCGCACAAAGCACTGCCCAAGTGATTTCTGAATTGCGCCTCATCTGGCCGTAAAACAATAGCGCGCAGGAGATACCGCTCTGCCTCGGCAAGTCTACCATGCTGATAGGCCAGCATCCCAAGTAGATGCTGGGCCTGAGCATAACTACCATCTTCTGGCGTTATCGCCTGGCAAATTTGTTCAACCTCTTGAAAGCGGCCATGATTAAACAGCTTAATAGCCTCGGAAACATCTGTCACAAACGATTCATCCCTGCTCCGCCAGTTCAGCCTGAGTTGAACTTGATCTATACCTTCCAATTGAACAAAAGTATGCGGGTAAGAGAAAGCAAGAATCGCTCCAAAGGCGGGATTGCGAGAACCCAGGCATAATGGTGATTCGCCATTATGCTAAGTGGCACTTTTCTTGCGTGTCTGCGATTAAGCGTCAGGCATGATGCAGATCAAATCGGTCAACTCCCGGCAGGAGCCAAACATTTGGCTATTATTAAGGGAAAGGAGTGTATGATATCTACATCAACTAAAAATATTCAGAAGTTAGCAAAGCAAGCGCGGCGCTTTCTGGAAATTGGCGACATCCACCAGGCAGAGATGATTTGCGACGAAGCGGTTGCTCTAGGGGCAACAGAGCCCGACATGCTGTTGCAAATCGGCAAAGTACATTATTTCTGCAAACGGTATGAAGAGGCGGGCAATGTTTTCCAGCAAGAGCTTCAATTAAGGCCAAAGGATAGTGAAGCTCGCATCATGT
>Ga0316192_10001230_pt1 | contig 18836 bp, 11 predicted proteins | sample MerIslwburrow_MG_FD_204931 | JGI IMG/M metagenome (GOLD analysis project Ga0316192, IMG submission 204931) | Coastal sediment microbial communities from Maine, United States - Merrow Island worm burrow | ecosystem: Environmental > Aquatic > Marine > Coastal > Sediment | place: USA: Maine...
TCGCACCGACGGAGAACCTGTGCCAAGATGACCCTGTGAGCGCGCATGACCAATACGCGGTGGTCATCGTCACCCATGACCACGCCGAGACCCTCGCCGCCTGTCTCGCGGCTGTGGAGGGTCTCGTACCAGCACCGGTGCGGGTGGTGGTGGTCGACAACGCCTCTACCGATAGATCGGCTGAGATCGCTGAAGAACGAGCCGGCGGTCTGGCCACGACCATCATCCGCGAGGATCAGAACACCGGCTTTGCGGCAGCCTCGAACCGGGGAATCTCCGTCACTTCCGAGCCGTGGGTTCTGCTCCTCAACCCGGACTGCGCGCCGCGGCCGGATCTCGTTCAAAGGCTCCTCGACGCCGTCGCCAGCTCTCCGGAGGCGTCGCACATCGGAGCCGTCAGCCCCAAGCTGTTGCGCGCCGAGGGGCCGGATATCGAGCCGCAGTCTGTCATCGATGCGGCGGGGATGGTCGTGACCTGCTCGGGGCGTCATTTCGACCGTGGTGCCGGATCCGACGATGACGGTACCTACGACCGGCCGGCTTGGGTCTTTGGCGGCACCGCCGCCGCAATCCTCCTGCGCCGGGAAGCCCTGAATGACGTTGCCTACCCCGGCAAGGAGTTCTTTGCCGAGTCGTTCTTCGCCTACCGGGAGGATGCCGAGCTTGCGTGGCGTCTGCAGCTTCGGAGATGGCGGTGTCTCTACGCACCAACAGCGGTCGCCGCCCACCGTCGCGGCTTCCGTCCCGAGGTGGGGCGGCAAGGCCACATCGCGATCAATAGATTTTCGGTGCGCAACCGATTCCTGCTGCGCCGCCACTGTGCGGACTTCTGGTGGCACCTACGCTGCTTCCCGTGGTGGCTTCTGCGCGATCTCCTGGTGGTTGGCGCCTGTCTGACGGTGGAGCGCGCCTCACTGCCCGCCCTGGGCGACGTCCGGAGCCTGAGCAGCGATTCCAGTCGTCGTCGCAGCTGGGTCCTCGAGCGGCGCACCGCATCGCCCCGACAGATCACCCGTTGGTTCCGTAGACGAGGACGGGTGGAGGAGGTTGAAGAGCCGTGAAGCTCGCGATCATCGGTACCCGCGGGGTGCCCGCGAATTACGGCGGCTTTGAAACGTTCGCCGAGGAGTTGGGGGCACGTCTCGCAGCGCGCGGTCACCAAGTGACGGTTTACGGGCGGCGCGGCTTTATCGACCCGCAGCTCGGCGAATACAGGGGGATGCAGTTGGTGGTCCTGCCGGCGTTGCGCAGTAAGCATCTGGAAACCGTCTCTCACACCTTCGTAGCGGCCCTCCACGCTGCGCGCAGGGGATTCGATGTGGTCCTGATGTGCAACGCCGCCAACGCGCCCTTTGTCCGCATCCTGCAGCTGGCAGGCGTCCCGGTAGCCCTCAACGTTGACGGTCTCGAACGCAAGCGACGCAAATGGGGATTCGCCGGCCGCAGCTACTATCGCCTTGGCGAGTACCTCGCCGCTCGCCTTCCGAATACGCTGGTCACCGACGCTGAAGTCATCCACCGCTACTACCGTCTCGCCTACAAGGCAGCCTCGGAGATGATCGTCTATGGTGGCGACCTCGAACCCCCCGAAGCTTCCCATCGATTGGACGACCTCGGTCTCCAGCCAGGTGAGTATCTTCTCTATGTTTCCCGCTTCGAACCTGAGAACAATCCCGACCGGGTGGTAGAGGCCTATGGACGGGTCGAAGGATCACGACCCCTGGTCATGGTCGGCGGCGCCCCCTACGCCCGCGGTCTCACCCGTCGCGTTGCCGAGCTCGCTGACGAAAAAGTGCTACTCCCCGGGCCGATCTACGGTGAGGGTTACCGGCAACTGCTCTTCAACTGCCGCGCCTACATCCACGCAACCGAGGTCGGCGGTACCCACCCGGCGTTGGTCGAGGCAATGGGCGCAGGCCGGCCGGTGCTGTACTATGACACGCCCGAAAACCGGGAGGTCGCCGGGGGTATCGGTTCGCGATTCAGCTTTGGCGGCGACGACAGCCTCGAGTCCGTCATCCGTCGCGTGATTGACGACGAGGAGAGGCTTCTCGAAATGGGCAGCCTTTCGAAGAGGCGCGTCGAGGAACGCTACCGGTGGTCCGACGTCGCCGACCGTTACGAAGAGGTACTGGAGGGATTGTGCTGAAGGAGAGGGCAAAGGTCGTCGCCTACTGGGTGTGGACCGCGGACCTGGCGCTCACCACCGTGGCGTTTTTTCTGGCCTGGTGGTTGCGCTCCTTCGTCGCACCACAGCTCGCTCCCTCGGTTTTTCCAACCGAACTCTACCCGCTGTCACGCTATCTCGGTCTGCTGCCCTTGGTTCTCGCCATCTGGACCCTGCTGCTGGTCACGCGTGAGGCCTATACCTCGCGCCGGACCGTCGCCCTCGCATCCGAGATCTGGCAGGTTGTGCAGGTCGTAGGCGGCGGCACCCTGACGCTTGCCGCGGCGGGTTGGCTGCTGCGGCTCGACTTTGTTTCGCGGCCTTTCCTGGTCCTCTTTGGGACCCTCGATCTCCTTTTTCTGATCACAGGAAAGCTGGTCCTTCGACTTGCCGCCCGCCGCCTGCGCCGGCGCGGTTTCAACTACCGCACATTTTTGATCGTCGGCATCAACCCGCGCGCCGAAGAAGTGGCGCAGATCATTGCCGAGCACCCGCATTGGGGCCTCAAGCTGGTCGGATTTGTCGCACCCAACGGCGAGCATGCCGAGGAGGTGGCCGGCGCGCCGGTGCTCGGCAGTGCCGACGATCTTCCGAAGATCCTCCAGGACGAAGTCGTCGATGAGGTCATCTTCGTGCTCTCCCGCCGGCAGCTGGAGGAGTTCGAGGAGAGCTTCCTCCTGTGCTCTGAACTCGGCATCCGGGCGCGGGTCGCCCTCTATTTTCCGCACATGAAGGCGCGGGTGGTACTCGAGGAACTCGAGGGCATCCCGCTGCTGACCTTTACCAACACTCCGGGCGCGCCCTTTCCGATGTTCGTCAAGCGCCTCGGGGATCTCACAGTGTCGACCCTCGGAATCGTGCTCACGGCACCACTTGTGCCGTTGATTGCCGCAGCTGTCAGGATCAGTTCCCGAGGTCCCGTGCTCTATTCTCAAATCCGCTGTGGCCTCAACGGGCGCCGCTTCAGGCTCCTCAAATTCCGCACAATGTACGAGGGCGCCGATCAGCGCCTCGACGAGGTGGCCCACCTCAACGAGGTCGATGGACCGGCCTTCAAGGTACGGCGCGACCCGAGAGTGACCCCAGCAGGCCGCGTGCTCCGCAGGCTGTCCTTGGACGAGTTACCGCAGCTCTACAACGTCTTCCGCGGCGATATGTCACTGGTCGGCCCGAGGCCGCCGATCCCGGAAGAGGTCGAACGATACGAACGCTGGCAGCGGAGGCGCCTGTCGATGAAACCGGGAATCACCGGGCTGTGGCAGGTCTCGGGTCGATCCGGCCTTGACGACTTCAACCGCTGGATCGCCCTCGACCTGGCCTACATCGACCAGTGGTCGCTGTGGCTCGATTTCAAGATCCTTCTCAAGACGATCCCCGCCGTGCTCTCCACCCGCGGTGCGTCTTAGTCGTCCTCTTCGAGGGCCTCGAGTTGGGAAGGGCTGAGGAACAGGGACGGCTCCCAGATTCGGACCGAAGCTTTGCTTTTGGTGACCCTTACGAGCCCGCTCTCCTGACCCTGAGGACTGATTCCAACCGACAGGATCTGCTCGGCAATCTTCGCACCCTCGACCTCCTGGATTTTGAAGGTCCGATATCGGACACCCACCGGCGAGACCTTTCGGTACTCTACCGGGGGTACGAACTCAAAGGCGAGAATCGAGTAATCATCCTGAGCCACCAGCATGAGCCAGGTCGTCGTCAACACCGGTGAGACGAAGAATCCCTTGCTGAATGGAATCGCCAGCACCCACACATCGCGTCCCTCGAGGGTTGACTCCCGCACCTCCTGGACCCACACGCCGTCCATCTTTAGGCTATACGGCATCAACAGCGGGAAAGCTGTCTGGTTAAGGATCTTGCGCGCCATAGCCGGCGTCTGCGGCCGGTCGTCCTGAACTCCGTTCTCGATACCCCAACCGCCCGTCGCATTGGTGCCGACAACTGTTCCGTTCGGGTACTCCATGCGCAGGTTGGCGAGATCTCGGGTGTCAACCATGAGCGTATAGTCCTTAGTGGTCTGTACGCCATCGTTTCGAGTCTGTTCTTCATGAACCTCGAGCCGGAGCACACCGAGCTGTGAAAAGGCCTCGCCGCCCGCGGCGGCGATCATTCGTTCCACGATCTCCTTCGGGTCCGGAGATTCGCCGAATGCGGCAGGCGGGATCGCCAGGACCAGGGCAAACAAGAGCGGGCAAACTCGTCGGATCATCGGGGGCTCCTTCACCGGTGTCAAAATGGCGTATGCCGTCGGGCGGAGAGATTATAGAGCAACATGCGTGCCAGGGCACAAATGAAAAATGACCGGAGGCGGCTGCCCGCCTCCGGTCATTGGTCTGAAGGTCAGTTCGTACTACCGAGCCAGACCCATGAACAGTCGCAGGGCCGGGATAAAGATGGAGTCCTGGGTGCGGTTGTCGATTTCAGTTGCGTAGACGGCCACCGCACCGCCGCTGATCGCCTCGATCTTCAGAGAGCCGGTCATGGTGGTGTTGCCAAGATCAAGCGCCTTGAAGATGTCGAACTGGCGCAGCTTACCAGGAGCGATCGTCGATTCGTAGGGTTCGGCTGCCTGGCTGCCGTCGAGGTCGTACATCGTGATCCGGATGGTCGTCCATCCATCACGATTGATGTTGAGAATGCCGACATTGGTACGGTAGCCCACCGTCTTATCTTCAGAGTTGGAGATGCCGGCGATATAACCAGTCTCTCCCGGCTGGAGCAGGTCCTTACTGCCGAAAGCGCGCAGATTGAGGCCAAACGTTCCGCCGCTGGAATCCAGGTTGAATGTACGGGCCGATACCTGCGGTGCAGGCCCGCCGTCGTCGCCCGTCACCACGATGTAACCTCGGGTTCCCTCGAGCCCAAACTGGTTCGAGACGATGTCGAGATACTGTTTGGTTCGGTTTGTGGCGAGGGTCGGCCACGCAAAGCCATACGACTCGCTCGGATCGCTGCCGACCACGAACTCGATTTCACCGGGAAGCCAGTCCTGAGTAGGATTGAAAATCCAGAGATCGGTGCGCCACTGCGAGTCGTTGATGCCTGATAGACTCGCGACACCCGCCAGCCAGATCTGGTTTTCATCGTGGAACGACGACAGGTAGAGGACCGAGTCGCCGGTGATGTTGTCGACCACCGTGCCGATGGCCTCGACATCGAGCCCGTCGACTTCCGCCCTCACCGAGAACGGCGCCAGATAGCCGGTTACCCCGAGCCACTCGGCAATAGCGTTGAGCTGCTTGGTGCTCTGCCCTTTGACCTTGACGCTTCGCCGTTCACCTACCTGCTCACCGCCCTTGTCATACGCGGTCAGCGGTACCCACACCTCCTCGTCGGAGTAATTTACGAGACGCAAATTGGTGCGGTAGCTCTGATTGTGGATGAGACCTGTCACATCGAGGGATTCACGGCTCACACTTTTGACCGGAAGCGCCGGCACAAAGAGCCCCAGGCTGCCGTCTGGCGTATCATTGAAGGTCCTCGATACCGACAGCACTTTGCAGCCGCTGTCGCTCGTCGACTCGATGCGCACCGAGCCCGACAGCGGATCATCGCTGAGACCCGGGATGGCCTCGGTGATGTGACTGAAGACCCGGGTCTCGTTGGCCACCAGCTGGAACTCGCGGAAAACCAGCTCCACGCCCGTATTATGGGTGTTCTCGGGCTGGTACTCGATTCGCACATCGAGGTCCTCGTTACACGGATTGTAGAAGCGGAGGTCGGACTCCCAGTGGGTGTCGTTGGCGCCGGTCAAGCTGCTGACCGCCGCACCGATTACGAAGTCCTCCACCAGGGCTTCCTCGACCCTGATGTATTTCAGCATCGTGTCATAACCGAAGCAGTTCGCGGCCCTGAGTATCACCTCATAATAGCCCAGCTCATCAAACCTGAAAGAAGTGTGCTGGTCGGTGCTCGTGAACACTTCCTGATCCACAGGCTCGCCGACCTCGTCCTCGATGCGGGTGACGGTCCACAGCCACTCGGTTGCTGCGGTATCACCCTGATCGCCGGTTTGAGTCACCTTGAAGATCCTGCCCTCGACCCGGATGGTCCCGGATCTGGTCGCCATTCCCTCGTTCACCGACACCGTGTAATCCACAGACCCGGGGCCGGTACCACCGCTCGAGTCAAGGGTCAGCCATGATCTCGTGGTTGTCGCCGTCCATTCGCAATCGGTCGCCGTGCTGACGTCAAACGACCCGTTGCCACCGTCAAACGTGAATGTTTCGGAGGTCGAGCTCAGCGTGTAGCTACAGCCGACATCACCACCCTCGCAGCTGCCGCTGTTGGCGACGTCGACGGCGAGCGGGCCGGCGCTCTGCGTGCCGCCGCCCTCCAGATCGACGTTCACCGACACCATTTTTTCTCCACCCGAGGCATAGGCGAAGGCCATGGCCGTGCAGTCATTCCAGAGGTTGGGGATACATTCCTGAACCGCCGCCTTGCCGTCACACCCGAAATCCCCGAAGTCCCAGGTCGCCCTGGTGACCGACCCTGTCAGTCCGTCCAACGAAAAGGTGATATTCTGACCGATCCCAGGATAGGAAGGCGTCGATGCGAAGCCCAGAGCCTTGGACATCTTGGCGCTGGAGTTCGACGAGGTGTCGGTGAAGATCACACGATCACCCGCGTAGGCCTCGTTGGCACTCATGATAAACGACGCGTCCGGGCGGCCATCGGCGAAACAGCATTCACCCGTTTTTTTCACCTTCGGGCCCTTGGTCTTCGTCCGCGCGTCCGTCAGCACCATCGTGATCGACTTCTCCCCTGACGTCGGGTAGGTCCACTGTATGGTGTTGCAGGCACCAGACGGGAGATAGGAACAGTTGATGGTCGGGCTTCCGCCGTTGCAGTTGGGCTCGCCGAAGTCCCAGCTCGCGACCCCGAGCAACGGATCGGCAGTGAGAGTTATCTCCTCGCCGATCTCCGGATACGGGTTCGACAAGATGAAGTTCGCGGCCACGTATGGCGCTTTCTGGGCGACGCTGAAGCCCTTACCGCCGGCGGAGATGGTCGCCGCGCGAGCCTGGCCGACGTTCTGATCGACTGTGTACGTGACGGTGCGGCTACCCGAAACCTGGCTCGTGGGAGAGTCAACCGTGATCCAGGAGGCGCTGGTATGAGCCGTCCACGTGCAACCGGGACTGACGTTGACGCGGAATGTCGACTTGCCACCCGTGGGCCCGAAACTGGTGCTTGTGGGGGTCAGGGAGTAGCTGCACGTCGGAGGGGTCACTACGCCGTCGCAACTGCCGCTCGGCGCGACCGTGACGGTTCGATTTGGTGCGGTGAAGGTGTTGCCCGCGACCACGACCGTCAACGAGACGGTCTTGGTGCTGCTGGAGGAGTACTTGTAGCTCAAGGTTTTGCAGTCGGCGTATTGATCCGGAAAGCACGTCGGCGTCGAGTCGGCACCGTCACACCCCGGCCCGCCCATGTTCCAACTCGCCGATTCGATGTCCCCGGGCACACCGTTGATGGAGAAAAGGACGTTCCGACCGATCTCGGGGCTGGCCGGGTTGAAGCTGATGGTCGGCTGGACGTTGCCGTTGCCGACGCGGAGCGGTCGCGTGATCGACGATATCGCCGAGTCGACGTTGTTGGTGACCGTCAGGGTGACGTCGTACGTGGTGTCCGCGTGGAGGGACTCTGCCGGGACCACGCACTGGTCCGAGGCCCCGCAGTCGCCATAGCTATGGAAGACGCTCTCCACGTTCCAGGCATAGCTGAGATCGCCGCCGGCCGGCTTCGAATTCGAGCCGTCGAGGGTGATCACCTGGGTGTGGAGCGGGCTGGCTGGCGAGATCGTCAAGGCCGCCGCCACCGAGGTGACGTCGAAGTCCCGTGTTTCGGTTGCCTGATACGAAACGCCAACGCTCTCCTCGTGGGCGTAGGTGGCGGTCACCTTGAAGGTCCACTGACCGGGGACAGTGAGCGGCAGCGACGGCACCGTGGCGCCGGTCTGCGTGTTCGGCGAAACCCCCGGCGCCGAGATCTCCCACTGGTACGAGGTCGGGGAGCCGCCGCTGACGGTCGCGAGAAGATCCACACTTTCGCCGACGATCACCGCCTCGGGATCGACCGAGATGGCCACCGTCGGCGCACGTTCGATATCGATCCATGCGTCGGCGCTGGGGACGGTCGGCGTGAGATCGTCGCTCTCGACCACGATGTGGGCCTGGTAGCTAGCGCCCGCAGCGAGGTCCTGCGGCACCTGGAAGCTGAGCTGGTGGGGGTTGGCGGCCGACGGCACCTTGGTGCCCTCGACCACACCACCGGTCTCATCGGTGACCCACAATGCCCAGCGGTCGACCCGACCGGTGGAGACGTTGCTGATCGTCACCGACTCGCCGGGGTAGACCGAACTCGGCGTCACCGTCAAGGCGGCGGTGGCCGAGACCGGCGCCAGGCAGTCCGACAGATCGAAGACCTCGAGGATGGCGAAGCGGCTCAGGTACAGCACCGAGCCGTCCGGAGACAGCGCGCTGCCATAGGGGATTCCGCAGCTGCCCAGCTGGTTGTGGTCCAGCTCGCGGTCGCTCCAGAAGCTCTCATCGACCAACTCGTACGGTGCGCCGGCGTCGACCGTGTAAGCTTGTTCCGAGCCGAAGGCGCCCTGGCGCGCGGTGAACAGGGTGGCGGAGCTGTTGGCACTGGGCGATCGCAGCGAGACGATGTCCGCCCCCGTCGGGAGGGTCTGCCCCGCCACCGGGAACCCCGGGCTGGACAGGTCCCAGATCGTGACCGCGTTGACGGTTCTACTGGTTTCGCCAGACGCGGCGCGCGCGTTGTTGGCGTCAATCGAAAGCTCGTACGCTCCTGCCCTCATTCCCGCCGGCGAGCTGAGGTAGGTCAGGGTGAGCGCTGTGCCAGCGCCATCGGCCCTGAAAACGTGGGTCTGGCTGTCCGCGTTCACATACAGATAGAGCCCCGAACTGGAGTTGAAAGTGTGCATACCCTTGATGAACACCGGCTCGCCATTGCTGATCTCGACACACCCGATGAAACCGGGTTCGCTCGCCACGCTCGGCGCATACAGACCCGTGCCGTACGTCCCGCAGTCCTCCGGAAAGGTCGAGGTCAGGAGATACTGTTGCCCGTCCTTCAGGAAGGTGTAACCGCCCGCAAAAAAATCCCCCGGGTTCGTATTCCAGTACCCACTACCAGTTAACGGGAACGACGGCGCGCTGCCGGTCCCCATGTCGAAGATCACCGTGCCCTTGACCTTGTGCGCGAACACCCCGTACCGGCAGTCGTCGCAGACGTCAAAGCGGAGAAGGTCGTAGTCGGAGTCGCCGGCGGTGCCGAATTTGAACCTCGAGGTGTCGACGTGCTTCGGATCGGCGGGGTCGTCGATGTTGTAGATCGAGAACTCGTTGCCGCGGTTGAAGATGACGTAGTCGTGCCCCTTCCAACGGAGATTTTCGATGCCCAAGGACCGTTCGCGCCACGGCTCGTTGACGCAGTTATCCGAGGTGTCGAGCAGGGTGTCGATCCAGCGTGCGCAGTAGCCCTGCGCCGCGGCCGGAATTGCCGGAATCGAAACGAGCAGCGCGACCGCACCGAGAAGCGCGCCGCGCGAGTGTTTCTTGAGAAGCGGAACCCATGTGCGGATCATGCTCACCCTCCACCCTGAAACGTATCCCAGGGACGGCTCTCGTGTCAAACTATCGAGGCCTTCTAGAGCCGTATTTTCCCAATGACTTAAGAACTATATGGGCGGGAGTGACCGGGGTCACCCACGGCTGTGTCAGCCATCGCCGCGATGCGGCATCATACCACCAACTCAACTTCATGTCCATGCGCTTATGCAGAGATCGGACGTCCGGATGCACATCGAGGCGTTTCAACCATCCAGGGCGTACCTTCCGGCTTTTTTTGGCGGTCGCAGCCGGCGGCTGCGACCGCCAAAAAAGAGGCGGCCCTCGGGCCGCCTCTCAAGGTTAATAAAAAGTCGGTCGGATCAGTCGACGGTGACCAGACCAAGAATCGGCAGCACCTCGGTGTCGTCGCAGCTGTAGTTGGCCATCACCGCACCGCTGAGAGCGGCGCTGTAGGTGCCGTATCCGTACCTCGCGCCCATCCAGGTTTGGTAGTGGTCGAGCAGGCCCTCGTCAGCTGTGTTGTTCGAATTCGGCCACACGAACATCATCCAGCCAAAGGCTGCGTCCGGTGAGCCGACCAGGAAGAACTGGGTCGCGTCGACTTCCTGGGTTTCCAGCGGCAGCAGGTTCGGCACCGGGATCGGATCGACTCCCGGACCGCCGGACCACGGCGGCTCGAAGCCGGCTTCGACCGAGTTCACGTTCTCGTCCATATCCCAGGCGTAGTAGGTGTAGGCGTAGCAGGTGTTGGCCCACAGCTCGGCCGGGTCGGTGCCGTCGATGCGATCGTATACGCCGTCACCATCGGGCGTCGGATCAACATCAGGTCCTCGGAGGTCGTCGTTGACCCGGAAGACCGTGCTGGCCTTGAAGGCGCGGATCGAGGTGGTGACTTCGGCCACGTCGGAAACAACGTAGCGGAAGGCCCACGCGCTCGGCAGCGGCTCGCGATCGTCTTCCCAACCTGCTTGGCTGAGGTGATACCGCGCATAGAAGGTAGTGTCCTTGGCGGTTCCCGGGATAGGAGTCGTGCTAAATGTCTCCGCGGCCCCATCCGTGAGGCCGTCCACCGCTTCGATGTGGACCGCGTTGTCGGCCTCGGAGAAGCCGTTGCCGGGATCGAGCCAGATCACGTCACCGATCAGTTTGTTTTCGTCCAAAAGACCAGTGGGAACGCCAAAGCCACCGGCGTCAACGATAGCGGGGTTGAAATATGCGGTCGCGCCATCCGGCAGCTCCTTGTTGCAGGCTCCGACCACGTCGGCGGTGATGTACATCCAGGTCGCACGCGGATCCTGGTTGGTGAACCAGGTGCCGCCGGTGAATTCCTGGGATGAAGACCATCCGCACCTCGAGTAGGCCGTCGTGTTGAGCTGGCTCGACTGCAGGTAGCCCTGGAAGATGTCGAGCGTTCCCGGCGGAATCGGATCCGCATAGTTCTCCGGCGACGAAATCCAAGTGTCTGGGGCATACGGGTTCAATGAGGATGGCGTTCCTGGGGGGGCGCAGTTCAGGAAGTGGGTATCCTCAGGCCCAGACAGACCATTGACGCTGAAGTACGCGTCGAGGCCGCCGAGCCACAGCTCGTTGTACGGAGAGAACGGTCCGGCTGCGAACGGCGTGCCACCGGCGTTGCTCCCGGGTCCTTCAGGATCGTCGTCGGGGTCTTGCCCGTTCCACCACTCGTTGGCGTCGCCTCCAATTGGGGTGTCGTGCGGCAGGACGCCGTCGCGCAGGATGTCGCGTATGCTGATGGTCTGGACGTCGTACCCGGTCATTGTCAGGTTGAAGTCCAGGATCGCGATCGAATAGTCGGTCCACACGGTGATGTGAACAATTGCTGCCTCGGAAGACACGTTGGTGATCGCGAACAGGGTGTTTTCACCATTGACACCACCCTCATAGTCGTACTGCACGAACGGGAAGAGCAGCGTCGCCGCCGGCTCCGCGTCAGTTGCGCAGATGTTCGCGTAAACGGTGCTTGTCAGACCGAGGGCCATGACCACCGCCAGCGCGTACGTGAGAAATCTCTTCATGCTCAGCTCCTTCCTTTCCTCTCAAATAATCGAAAAACTACCGACCACTGGGGCCGGTTCTACTCTTTTCTATCCTCCTCCGATGTTCCGCATCACCTCCCGTAAATAATTTATTTCTCACAACTTATCATCGATTTATGTCATCACAGCATAAAATATAACACCGAGGATAACCTATGTCAAGGATTCAACCCCAAGCGTACCGCTCTCAAATGATCCCACCCTGGCCCCAACAAGTCAAGAGCCCGAAGGCAGAAGTGTGGAGTTTTGAGTTATGAGTTTTGAGTTCCTTATGACCCTTCTTGAAAGGGTGGTGTGTTCGGGCGAACTCAAAACTCAAAACGAAGACCTCAAAACTCAGATCTGGGCAGGCACCCACCATTCCTCATTCCTAATTCCTAATTCCTAATTCCTAATTCTCGTCAAACGGCCGGTCGGCTCAGCCACACATACACGCCACCCGGCTTCTCTCCTTCCGGCGCGCAACCAACGACAATGTCATCACGGCCGTCGCCGTCGAGATCGACGAGGCGAATGTCGTAGGCGCGACCGAACCCGTCGAGCTCGGCGCCCTGCTCGCGGTAGAAGTCGCCGTCCCCGGTCTGCAGATACACCTCGAGACCGCCGCTTTTGCGCCCGGCCACGAGATCGGTTCGGCCGTCGCCGTCGAGATCGCCGACCGCGAGTCGGAAGAAGACATCGTTCCGCTCCATGTCCCACACAACCGGCGTGCCGATCGTGAACTCCTCCTCATCCGAGGGCGGGGGGTAACGCACGAGGCCGTTGCGAGCCGCGGTCCCGTCTTCGAGCACGCGGAACTGGACGAAGGTCGCAAAGAGCTCGTCATCCGCCGGTTCGACGTCGTACTGAAAGGCGGCGCTCAGCATTCCCCGGTGCTCGCCCGCCTGCCAGCCGTCGCTGTCCGAATAGGAAAAGACCAGGAGGCGCATCCCCAGGGTGTTGGTGGAGAGCACGATCTCGGAACGACCGTCCGAGTCCACGTCCGCGGCGCGGATCACGTCGGCGATGTGGTTTCTCGGCAGGCCTTTCGTTGAAAGCTCCCAGCTCTCGCCCCGGTTGAACTGCACCCAGACGGTCGCGGCGGCCTCAATCTTCGCCTTCGTGGTGACGTTGTAATCGATTTCAGCTACAAAGGCCAGGTCCGGGCGTCCGTCGCCGTCGAAGTCGGACGCCACCGCCGCGCGCGAGCTCACCCGTGGGTCGGGTGAGGGCAGGATACCGCCGCGGGGGAAATTTCCGGCGCCGTCACCGTAGAGCACGAACTGCGGCTTGAAGTGAATGGCGAAGGCTGCGTCCTGGTGCCCGTCACCGTCGAAGTCGGCGACCGCCACGCCGCCGTAGTCCCACGGCATGTCACGCGGCCACTTCGCCTCAACCCAGTAGCTGAAGCCCCCCTCGCCGTTGCCGAGGAATATTGACGGCGCTGCCGGGTAAGCATCGCGCCGGGGGGGGAAGACGAGATCGAGGTTCCCGTCCTCGTTCATGTCGGCGACCGCAAAACCCATCTGCCAGCGTCCGTCAGTGGGAAGGTTTTCGCCCCCGGGCTGGAACTCGAGGCTCTCCATGAATGGAGGCGGCACCAACTCGCCCGAGAAATCCACATAGTTAATGCCGCCGGGCTCCGCGGCTATCTCCTGCCATTCGAGAGCAATCGCCTGGTCCGCCTCGCGGCGCGACCAAAGTTTGTAAAGCGGCGAGTTCGGGTCCTCAGGCGAGGTGCCGCGCAGCCAGACATGGTCCTCGTCCTCACGCACGATCTCCATCTCGATCGAGGCAACGATGTGCGGGAAGGCGTACTTCTCGTCGATTCGAACAACGTACTTCTTGTCGAACGGTCTCGGCGTCATCCAAAACTCGACGAACTCCGACCAGGTCTCCCACTTTCTTTTGCCACCGGAAATCTGTTGCAGCTGCGCCTTTTCTTCGTCACTGAGCGCATTGCTCTCGAGCGCCGGTGTGGCCGACTGTGTCGGCTCGCCCCTGGCGCCATCATCCTGGCCCCACCCGACAGTGGCCACCAGCGTCAGGACCACAACCACTGCAAGCATTTGAAATCGATCCATCACAATCCTCCTGGGTTTTTGAGCACGGTCGTTCGAGGTCGCCCGTGATCTTCAATTCAAGCTTTTCAACCGTTGCTCTCGCAGCAAGTTCCATGCCACTTTTAAGGTTTGTCCGGGTCTCATTGGCCCGCCGGATGAGTTCTTTGGGTGCAATACCACCCTTGACGCTCTTGCTGCGGCAGCATATTATGAATGACGTGTGGCCTAGTTGTGCCTACTCGCCGAGGCGGGATGGTACTACACGGCGGGAGGAAGGCCAAGTCTGATGGGCCAGAAAACCCAGATCGGGACGCTCGAAGTGGCTGCCATCGGCAGCCGACTGCGGGAGTTGCGCAAGAATCGGGGGCTGACGCAGGCCGAGCTGGCGCGCCAGATTGGCATCCAGCAATCAGATCTGTCGCGGATGGAGCAGGGCACCTACCGCGTCTCCCTCGACAATCTCTTCAAGATTCTCGGCGTCTTCGATCTCGATCTTGCCGACTTCTTCGGCGATCAACAGGACAAGACCGAGCTCCAACAACAACCGCTGAGCCGCGAGGACATGAAGGTCCTGCACTTGTTGCGCGAGTTGAGCCCGGAAGGTCGGGCGGAGGTCCAGGAGTTCCTCGAGTTCAAGCTCGGTAAGGAGCGGCAGGAGCGACGAAGCCTCGGCGTCCGACGCAGCGGAAAGAACGGCTCATGAAGGAACGCTACGACGATCTCCTGATGCTCGGCGAGCAGGCGGTCGGCGCCGACGACTTCGAGGGCGCTGCCGGGCTCTTCGCTGACGCCGAGTCCCTGGCGCGCCAGATGGGCGAGGTTGATCTCGCCGACCGCGCGTTCTGCAACCGCTGCTCGGTGCTTGTCGAGCTCGACCGTGGAGCCGATCAGATCCCCGAGCTGAAAGAGATCCTGCTTCGCAGCAGCGACACACGAAACCGCTTCCTCGCCGCCTATTGCACAGGCGTTGCATACTTCATTTCGGAAGACCTGGAGCGCGCAGCAAGCTACGCCCGTCGCGCGACCGGGCTCGCGTGTGAGCTCGACGATCGGAACCTCGAACAACGGAGCTTCAACCTAGTCGGCACCCTCGCCGCCAGGGAGTCCCGCTTCGACGAGGCCGAGGAGGCGTTCAGCATCTGTCTCGAGGCCCACCGGGGCGTCGACGGCTACCAGCGGGTGATGGCGGCGCAGGTCGAAGACAACCTGGGTTACGTCATGATGTGCACCGACCGCCTCGACGAGGGCATTCGCCGCTGCGAAGCGGCACGGACGGTGCTTGAGGATATGAACGCCAACCACTATCTCTACGAGGTCCTTCAGGACCTCTGCTATGGCTATGTGCTGGTCGACGAGCTCGATATGGCCTTCGGCTGTGGTGAGCGGGCCCTCGAGCTCGCCATCGAGCACAACGATCAACAGATCGCCAAGAACTGCCTGTTTCTTTTGAGTGAAATCGCGGTGAGACGTGGCGACACCTTCGGTGCCCGCCGTTACCTGCACGAGCTCACCGCGTACTACCCGGAGGCCGGGATCTCCGAGGAAATCATCGACGTATTCCTCGCCACAGACCTGACCACCGTGGTGAACCTGAGGGGGTAGCGATGAGGGGAATCAGAGTCTGTCTGATCGCCGCCATCGCGCTTGGAGTCGTCGGCATAGCCGGCGCCGCCGGGCCGATGGTACTGACCAAGGGCGGCGACCTCTACAGTGCCAGTGCACATGACAACCGGGTCGTCATCACCGCCCGGTACGCCGACGGCACCGTCGAAGATCTCCCCATCCCCCAATCGGCGGCCGCTGTCGAAAGCTCCCTGCAGGTGGGAGTGGACGAAGCGACCGGCGCAGTCTACGTCCTGTGGCAGAAGTTGACCGGATTGGACGCCAAGCTGCGTTTGGCAAGCTACCTCGACGGAACATGGATCGGGCCCCGAACATTGGCGGGTGGTGACGGAACGGCCGCCATCAACCCGGTCATGCTGGTTCACCGCCCGGTGTCCGTGATCGTGGACGGAATGGACGAGGACGGTGAGCCGGTGGTGACCGAGCTGGCGACTACCTTCCTCCACATCGCATGGTGGAACCAATTCAGTGAAGAGGATCCCGGTTTTGCGAAATACGCTGCGCTCGAGCTGAACGCGAACGGCACCCCGCGGTTCCAAGACATGGAGCCCGTCGAGCTCCAGGGCCTCTTCCCCTACGGCTTTGTCTGCTTCGAGATCGAGGCGAGCGAGAATCTTCGCCACCCGAGGCTCTTCATCGAGCCCGGGAGCAACAACCCGCACGTTTTCGCCACTGACATCGGCGACTGCTTCTTCCAGATTCTCGAGCTGTTACCCGAAGTTGAAGAAGAGACAGGTGGCACCGCCAAACGTCGCCGCCAGATCATCATCCTCCGCAAAACCGCCATGATCGCCATGCGGTCCGACCTGCCTTTGGCCAAGAGCAAGTTGGTGGTTGGCAGTGGTCTCAAGATCATCATGCATTGGGACGAGGAGATGGAAGAGCTGGATAATGCCGTGAAATACCTCGAACTTGACGAGGCGGGCGTGTCCGAAACCAGGACCCTGGTCCTCGACGAAAAACTCGACCATGAGCGGGCAACCGAGCTGATCCGCGAGCTGGCACACTGAGTTCGAACAACAGGACATTCAAAGCGGCCTGTTCTTCGGAGTAGGCCGTTTTTCTTTGTGTTAAGGGTCAAGAGTAAAGAGTAAAACCCACCCACCCTCCCGGAGGCTTTTTCCTCTTGACGCCGAACCCTTAACTCTTAACTCGTTCCAGCAGGTTTTCCAGGGCTGCGGCGTAACCGTTCCAGGTCAGGCGGGAGCAAGACTGACGCGCGCCAGAAGCCAGTACCTCGAGCTTTCGAGCGTCCAGCGCCGCGAAGGCCCTTGCCAGCTCATCGACCGATCCCGGTTCGACCAGCACACCGTTGACACCGTCGTCCACCACCTCGGCGAGCCCACCCACCCGAGTGCTGAGGACCGGAAGGCCCGCGGCCAGTGCGAGGGGCGCAACCGCCGACTGGGAGCCCGACCGATAGGGCAGCACCACGAGATCGGCCGCCGCCAGCAGGAGGGGCACGTGGGCCTCCGGCACCCAGCCGAGTCGAAGCTGGACCAAATCCTCGATGCCCAGTTCGTGAATGTGCTGCCTGAGAGCGGGTCCCAGGCCCTCCCAGGGCTCACCTGCCACCACCAGCAGCCAATCGCTGTCTTCCGGCTGCCGCGAGATCGCCTCGAGCAACAGATCGACCCCTTTGTAGGAACGAATGAGCCCGAGAAAAAGAGCCATCTTTCGATCGGCCGGGATTTCGAGCTGCCTGCGTGCCTCTTCCCGCAGCGGGAGTTCGCCGATCTCCGGGGGCGGTAGCGGGTACGAGGCCGTGGGCACACTCGAGTAGGCGGCCGCCAACTCTTTCTCCAAGATCTTGGCGTGGGTGAAAACGGCATCACATCTCTGCAGCACCGAGCGCGCCGCTGACCGCTGCAAAACGCCGGCCCCGTGGTCCGCCGGATTGTGGGCTACTGCGACCACTGGCGGCCTCCGGCCGCGAAGCAACCACCGATACAGACCGGACCAGGCCCAGGTCCAATAGGGCAAGATCCACACGTCGGCCTCGTGTTCCAAAGCTCTGCGCCTGCTACCTTGCCACGAAAAAGGCTGCAGCGGGTCGAGCATCACCTCGGCACATTCGAGCTGGCGACAGGCGTCCGGGTCGCGATCACTACCACCGGGGAAAAGCCACCTCGGATATTGGCGCCGAGGAGTGAGGAACAGCATGTCGTGGCCACGCGCCTGGAGGGTTTGTACCAGGTCGGTAGTGGTACGGGCGATGCCCCCTCGATAGGGGTGGCCGGAGCCGAACACGGTCAGGCGCATCGAGAGTGTCTACCCTGGCGGAGAGTTCGTCTCACGAAACCAGATCTCGAGACGTTCGCGCACAGCGTCCGGAACCAGGCCTGTGACATCGCCGCCGAGCGCCACAACCTCTCGGACCAGCCGCGAGGACAGGTAGAGAACCTCTTCCTTGGGGGTCAGAAAGACGGTCTCGACCGGCGGCCAGAGCCGGCGGTTCATGAGGGCCATCTGGAACTCGTACTCGAAGTCCGACACCGCCCTCATGCCGCGAATGATGATGGTGGCGTCCATTTCCTGCATGAAGTTCACCAGCAGGCCGCTGAAAGACCGCACCTCCACCGCCGGCGTATCACGGTAGTGCTCGCGGATCATCTCGGCCCGCTCATCCGCACCAAAGACAGAATCTTTCCCTGTGTTTTGGAGCACACCGACGATCACCTGCGGAAAAATCCGCAGGGCGCGCTCGACAATCGCCACGTGGCCAACGTGGAAAGGGTCGAATGACCCGGGGAAAACGGCAAGCTTTGCGTGGGGTTCGGTCACAAAAAGATTGTAGCACCCGACTTCTGTCAGCCACTCACCGCGGTCGAACCGATTTCGGATTTCGGATTTCGGATTTATCAAAACTCCACACCCGCTCATTGAATAGCGGTGGGTGGGTCAGAATTCCTAATCCCTAATTCCTAATTTCCTTCTACTCTTCCACCGCGCCAGCTGTGGCACGGTTGTGCTGGCGATCCACCACGCGAACCACAATCATGTGGCGACCCGAGACAGCCGGGAACTCGAAAGTCTCCTTACGGCCGTCGAGCAGCCCATCCGTCGGCGCCAGGGCTGTCCACTCGCTTCCGTCGCGAGACCACTCTGCGCGTACGATCGGACTCAGATTGTCTTGCACAGTTACGACCCATCGATCACCGGTCCGACGCAGACTTGCTTTCGGCGCGGTGTTATCGACTGTGAACCAACGGCTGTCCCGGCTGACCTCGATCGCTCCCTCCGGGTTGCCAGGTGCATCAGTAGCGGTGAGTCGGAAACGATAGGTGCCGTCCGGAAGGGCGTGGGTGTCGACTCCGAGTTGGGTGCCCGCAATCCGCTCGCG
>Ga0316192_10001232_pt1 | contig 18824 bp, 15 predicted proteins | sample MerIslwburrow_MG_FD_204931 | JGI IMG/M metagenome (GOLD analysis project Ga0316192, IMG submission 204931) | Coastal sediment microbial communities from Maine, United States - Merrow Island worm burrow | ecosystem: Environmental > Aquatic > Marine > Coastal > Sediment | place: USA: Maine...
CGTGCCACTTTGTACCAGGTTGACGTACGAGGCGCGATTTATCAGCGACATGACCTTGCGAGCACCGAGGCGTTTGGCAAGCATCGCAGAAAGTATATTGGCTTCCTCGTCATTGGTCAGCGCACAGAAGACATCGGTATTCTCTATGTTTTCTTCCTGCAGCAGTTCTTCATCAGCTGCATCGCCCAGCAACACGATCGTCTTGTCGAGGGTTTCTGACAACATCCTGGCGCGATCTTCCAGCCGCTCGATAATCTTGACCTGGTAGCTGCCCTCGATAGCAGAGGCCAGCCGCATGCCGATATTACCGCCGCCTGCCAGCATTACGCGTTTCACCGCCTTGTCCATCTTGCGTAGCTCACCCATTACCGCGCGAATATGCTTGCGGGCTGCGACAAAAAACACTTCATCGTCTGCCTCGATAATGGTGTCGCCTTCCGGTGTGATAGGTGTACCCTGGCGGAATATGGACGCCACGCGTGCATCGATACCCGGCATATGTTCTTTCAAATCGCGTAATTCATGTCCGACGAGCGGGCCACCGTAGTAGGCATGCACCGCAACCAGCTGTACCTTGCCACCCGCAAAATCGAGCACCTGCAAGGCACCGGGATTTTCAATCAGGCGCTGAATGTAATCAGTCACCAACTGCTCAGGACTGATGAGCACATCAATGGGCAGCGCTTCCTGCGCAAACAAGCGCATATGATTGAGGTATTCAACCGAACGCACTCGCGCGATTTTCGTGGGCGTATGGAACAGGGTATAGGCAACCTGGCAGGCGATCATATTGGTTTCGTCACTGTGCGTAACAGCGATTATCATGTCGGCATCATCCGCACCTGCCTGCACCAGCGTTTCCGGATGCGAGGCATGTCCCTTGATAGTGCGAATATCGAGACGGTCCTGCAGATCCTGTAACGTGGCCCCGTTTTCATCAACGACAGTAATATCGTTGGCCTCACTGGCCAGATTGGCAGCGACCGAGGCACCGACCTGACCTGCGCCCAGGATTATGATCTTCATGTACTAGTCTTCCCGATTCAGATTCCCAGCCGGCCGGAAACGTGGCCTGAAAACATCTACTCGTTACCCTTTTTGTGATCAATACCGAGTGCACGCAACTTTCTATACAGGTGTGTACGCTCCATCCCCACGCGCTTGGAAAGCTTGCCGACACTGCCACCTACTTCTATCAACTGGTGAAGCAGGTAGTCATGCTCGAATTTCTCACGTGCCTCGCGTAGTGGCAGATCATAAGGCAGTACCGGTGTTGCTGACTCAACTGAAACCGTGTGCGTATTGATCGCCTGTTCAACCTCGGCAACCTCGATCTCTTCGCCTGAACCCAGTATCAGCAAGCGCTGTACCAGGTTCTTCAACTCACGTATATTTCCGGGCCAGTCATAATTTCGCAACCTGTTCTGTGCCGCCACAGTGAAATGCCTGTACGAAAGTCTCTCATGGGTGACCAGGTAATTTATGTAGTAATCCAGCAATTCATGCACATCGTCAGCATGGTCACGCAATGCAGGAATACGCAGTGGCACCACGTTCAGATGGTAAAAAAGATCATCTCTGAACCGGCCAGCCGCCACTTCATCCTCGAGATTGCGCTGGGTGGTGGCAATCACTCGCAAATCAACATCGACATCTTCACTACCACCCAGACGGGTAAAGGAGTGGGTCTGGAATACGCTCAACAAGCGTGCCTGCGTCTGTAAATCCATATCCGCAATATCACCGATAGTGAGTGTCCCGCCATTGGCCTGTTCAAGTCGTCCGTAATGAACCGTCTCTCCGTCTTCAGAACCAAACAATTCGGCAGCGGAGTTTTCTTCAGATATGGAACCGACAGCAATTTCGACAAACGGACCGTCGCGACGCACGCTCTGCGCATGAATATAGCGTGCAAAGGTACCCTTGCCCACGCCAGCCTCACCACGGATGAGCACCCAGCTATTGTGTTGTGCCAGTTTTTTCGCCTGTTCGCGCAACTGCGTCATGACCGGTGATCTACCTTGCGGCTCTATGATCGGTTGCGCATGTTCCCGCAAATCCACATTCTCGCGCAGCAGTCGCTCACTCTCGAAAGCACGCTCAACTGTCAGCAGTAATTTTGCCAGTGATATCGGTTTCTCGATAAAGTCATAAGCACCCAGCCGTGTGGCCTCGACCGCAGTCTCCACCGTACCGTGCCCCGACATCATGACGACCGGGCAGGGCAGATCACCGTTCTCGGACCATTCACGCAGCAAGGTGATGCCATCGACACCCTCCATCCAGATATCAAGCAGGATAAGGTCAGGACGGCGTACCCGTCTCGCCTTGCGCGCCGCCTCACCGCCGTCAGCTGTAGCGACAGAATAGCCCTCATCCTCGAGAATTTCCTGTACCAGGCTGCGAATATCAGGCTCATCATCAACAACGAGTATGTGTCGACTCGTCATATGGCGTATTCTGTGTTCATGAAATTCATGCTTACATGCTTATATCTTAGTACTGCAGTTTGAACGAACAATCGTCCTGTCGGGAGAGCGATTATAGCTCACACTTACCAACAGGTGTGGTTACTCAGGAAAGCACCTGTTTGTCTGACAGCAAGCTGTTTTCAGCGGATAGTAACAGCCTGATTCTGACCAGCGCGCCACCCGCCTCGCCGGATTCGGCACTGATGGTTCCACCATGCTCCTCGACAATCTTCTTTACTATCGCCAGTCCCAGCCCGCTGCCTTTGGGCTTGGTTGACACATAGGGCTCGAAAATATTTTCCAGCACACGCGCTTCGAACCCTGGCCCGTTATCTTCAACACAGAGTTCAATCTGACTATTTTCCATACCGCCGACCCGGCAGGTCGATACGATTATCCGTGCCTCAGGCATCCCCCTGACCGCTTCCAGCGCATTCTTGATGAGATTATGCAAAAGCTGCCGCAAACGTCCGGCGTCCCCCTCAATGAGGTCATTGTCAGCATCAAGCTGCTCAATCAGTTGCACTTCCAAATCACTGCTTCGGTAAAGATCCAGAACCTCCTGCACGAGCTGGTTCAGGTTCATGACAACCATGTTCAGGTTGGGGGCTTTGGCATATTCACTGAAGGCATTGACCATCTTCTTCATGGCATCAACCTGGTTGACGATCGTATGCGTCGCCCGATCAAGCAACTCGGCCTCTTCAGCATCCATACTCGCCAGATAACGACGCCGTATTCTTTCCGCAGATAATTGTATCGGCGTCAACGGATTCTTGATTTCATGTGCCAGGCGACGGGCCACTTCACCCCACGCTGCATCACGTTGCGCCTGTATCAGTGTCGTGACGTCATCAAACACAATCACCAGTCCACCCGCTCGCTTGCCCTGGCCACCCAGCACTGTACCCCGACACATCAGCACCTGATGACCACTGGCTCCGAGCAAGGCGATTTCTTCCTGCCAGCTATTATCTCCCTGACTACGGTGCCTGGTAACCGCATCCACAAAGGGGGCGAGATGCGCATGTTCTGATGCAAAAGATGCCATTTCCCGGCCAAGGAACTGCCGCGCATCGATACCGAGGCTCTTGCTGGCCGTGCGGTTAATGGCGCGCACGACTGAATCGGCACTCATGCTGATCACTCCCGACGAGAGATTGGCCAGCACGGCTTCCAGATAGGCACGCTGCCCTTCAATCTGCTGCTGCGCGCGCACTGTCTGTTCACGTGACCTGGCCAGACGGCGCGTCATATCATTAAACGAGCGCACCAGAAAACCGAGCTCGTCCTCACTGGCGACCGACAGCCGTTTGCTGTAATCACCCTCAGCGACTGCATGCGTTGCATCAGCCAGATCACGTACCGGTGCGACCAGGCGCCGCGCGGAATGAAAAGCAGCCCAGATAGCGGCCAGTAAACTCAACACCAGCACAATCGACAGGGTCAGGCTATAGCTGAATTTGAGGGGGGTTCGCAGATAGGACAGTTCCTTGTAGCGTGTATATGCTGACTGCACACTCTCAGCCAGCAGGCTGAAGCGTTCAGACACTTCGTACAGCGCCTGCAAGGTATAGACTTCGCTATCCGAACGTGAGGACAACACCGGCACCAGTGCACGTGCAAACAGGCCACTGTCGCCAATCGGGTCAAGACCGATGTAATGCTTGCGATTGCGCATCAGCATCAGCATCTCACTCGCTGGCTGATCGGGAATAATATCGGAAATGTCCGAACTGCTGGATGCGACAATGCGACCATCACCACCGATCAATGTCAACTCCGCGGCACCGCTCCTGACGCGTTGATCGTACAGTGTCAGTGACAGCGTTGCGGGTGCTGCATCGGATAAATTTTCTGCCATGTGAACAGTCAGGTTCAATATATCCGCCAGCCTGACGTCCAGTGCTGCATGACTGAGATCAAGCGCATCTTCCAGACCCTGCTCGATTCGAACATCAAACCAGCTGTCGATACCGCGCTGCAGAAACTGTAGCGAGAAATAATAAACAATTGATACCGGCACCACGGTGAGCACAACGAACATCACGACCAGGCGGCTGGTCATACGCGCACCGGGGACGTTCATGCGCTGCTGCCGTATCAGGCCGATAATATTTACAATCACCAGAGCGGCGAGAAAAACCAGCCCGGCTGCATTGATCAGCAGCAGCATGGAATACATCTGCCCGAAACGTTCAGAATTATGAGTTGCATCACTCAGCAGAGTGAGCGACACCAGCAGTAGCGCGAACAGCACCAGCATCGGCAAAATGCCGAAACCAACGCGTGCTATCGCACCAGCTGCCATTTGTACCACTTGCTTACCATGTTCCAGTCAGAGGATATATAGGCGATCAGGCGGACCGGTGTCGGTAACGATTCAACATCCAGGCTGCCTCTGAGCCGGATGCTGTAATCTGGCCCCCGATCCAGCGGCTGTTCGGTGAGCAGCATGTTCTTTATTTTCCCTGCCGCCCGTAACGCATCATCAAGACGGCTGTAATTACCCTGTGTACCCGCGTTAAGATCCTTGACCTGGTAACTTTCGCTGAGTGCATGATATTGCAGCTGACGCTGCTCGGTGAATTCAATGTCAACGGAATCCCACAGCCAGGTATGTATCTCAACGACCTGCACCTGCAACTCGAATAGTAGCGGAACCGCGTTTCGCACGGCTTCCTCGGCACCCGAACTCAACTCAATGGAAAACTGCGCCTCCAGATACTCACCGTCGTCAATTCGCCAGGTATGCGCATCCTCAAGTTTAATAATGCCGGGATGTCCCGCACAGACCTGTGATGGTGAACAGCAGACTGCTGACAGTAGCAGCACAACAGCTCGACGCCGTATCAAGGCGGCGACCCAGGATACTGGCAATGTGCCTGCTAACCGAGCTTCTGCAAACATGCGAAATAAAATCCATCCATTTCATCTTCACCCGGAAATATCTGTCTGCCGTGCATGCAGCCCCGCCCCCATGCTGCATTTATTGACAGCACTGCTGCATCAGTCTGCCGTTCCAGGAAATGGGCAACCTGTCCACTGTTTTCATCAAACAGAACCGAGCAGGTTGAGTACAAAAGCATACCGCCTGGTGACAACAAGGGCCATAGCGCCTGCAGCAAGCGGGCCTGCCCGGACACCAGTGTCGCAACGTCACCTGGCTTACGCAACAATTTGATATCCGGATGGCGGCGAATCACGCCCGTAGCCGAACATGGCACATCCAGCAAAATACGGTCATACGGCTGACCATCCCACCAGGCTGCTGGCTCTCCGGCATCGCCCTGCTGCAATTCTGCATGCAGTGACAGGCGCGCCAGGTTCTCTTCAATTCGCCGCAGACGACGTCCATCAATATCAATCGCAGTCAATCCGTCTATTTCAGGCTCGACTTCGAGAATGTGCGCCGTTTTTCCGCCCGGCGCAGCACAGGCGTCCAGTACCCGCTGACCTGGCGCCAGCGATAACAGCACGGCAGCCAGCTGCGCAGCACCGTCTTGCACGGAGACCTCGCCTGCAGAAAAGCCGGGCAAATTCTCTACCGCTACCGGTTTTTTCAACATCAGACCGGTAGCGATGTGCGGCAGCGGCACTGCCTCTATTGACCGCGCAAGCAACTCATCAAGGTATTCATCCCGGGTAACGCGGCGCTGGTTAACTCGCAAACTGAATGGCGGCCGCTCATTATTTGCAGTCAGTATCGCTTCCCAGTCATGCGGCCAGTCGGCCTGCAACCGCTCGATGAACCAAGCCGGATGCGCAAATTTCACCGCGGCATCAGTATCCAGCATTACCTCGAGTGAATCAGCACGGCGCTGAAAGTTGCGTAGCACGGCATTCACCAGACCGCGCGCCCATGGTTTTTTCAGCGCCTCCGTTGCCTGCACTGTCTCATTGACAGCCACCCGCTGCGGCATCGCCAGTTGTGTTAACTGGTACAGGCCTATCAGCAGCAAACATCGAACATCGACATCCCGCTGTTTCAACGGCTTTTGCATGAGCTGCTGTAGCTGGACATCAAGCCGGTAAAACCAGCGCAAGGTGCCATAGGACAATTCCTGGACCAGCGCCCGCTGCCGGGCGTCGCTCACGGCCTGCACTGCATCCGGCAAGGCATCGGCCAGTGACCTCCCCCCGGAAACAACCTGTACCAGTACCCGGGCAGCACACGCGCGAGCGTCTGTCGTCATATCAGACCGACAACCCGGATTTTATTCAGCTCCAAGAAGCACTCCTTCCAGTGCATGTGCGTTGATGAAATCACCCGCGTCGATGACACGTGCACCCGGCAACTGCACCTTGTTAATACACAGTCGCCCTTCACCACAGGCCACTTCGATGCCTGCCCTGGAGGCAGACAATACGGTACCAGGCACGTTATCGCTATCGCCACCGGCAGGCAGCGGGTACGCCTCCCAGATTCGCAGCTGGCGGCCGTTATAGCGTGTTTCGGCCACCGGCCATGAATTGAATGCGCGTATTTTGTTGCTAATATCAGTCGCAGAAGCTTTCCAGTCGATACGCGCCTCAGACTTCTGCAACTTGCCGGCATAGCTGGCCAACGACTCGTCCTGTGGATGCGCGTCGAGGTCACCGTTCTCAAGCGCTGCCAGATTCTGCAACAGTAAGCGCGCACCCAGTAATGAGAGCCTGTCGTGCAGGCGCTCCCCGGTATCGTCCGCAGCAATTTCACAGCTTGAACAGGCGAGCACAGGCCCGGTATCCAGTCCGGCATCCATCTGCATCAGGCAGACACCCGTCTCCTTATCGCCAGCGAGAATTGCACGTTGTATAGGGGCCGCACCACGCCAGCGTGGCAGCAACGACGCATGCACATTGACGCAACCCAATCCGGGGATAGCCAGAACTGCCGCAGGTAATAACAGGCCATAGGCGACTACGACCATCAGGTCCGGCTGCCATTTCGCGAGTTGCTGCTGTGCGTCAGCCGACTTCAGTGTTTCAGGCTGGCAAACCGGGAGATGATGCTGCATGGCCAGATTTTTAACGGGACTGGTAAGCGTTTGCCGGCCGCGACCGGCGGGCCGGTCTGGCTGTGTATAGACAGCTACCACGTCGTGCGGGCTATCCAGTAGCACCTGCAGTGAAGGCACGGAAAAATCCGGTGTACCTGCAAATAGTATGTTCATGATATCGCCTGTCCGTCAGGCATGTGCCGGACAGAGGCTATGCGAACCCGGTCAGATGACCCGATGGCTCGACCGGACATCAGCTACCGTGCTTGTCTGGCGTTGCTCCTTTTCCAGCTTCTTCCGGATCCGCGTGCGCTTCAGCTGTGACAGATAGTCAACGAACAGTTTGCCGTCCAGATGATCGATCTCATGCTGAATACAGACCGCCAGCAAACCGCCGGCCTGCATCTGAAAAGATTGGCCTTCACGATCAAGCGCGCGCAACCGTATCCGGTCTGCGCGTTGTACCACCTCATAGACATCCGGCACAGAAAGACAGCCCTCCTCCATCTCTTCAACACCCTCGAGCTCCAGTATTTCCGGGTTAATCAGGCATAAAGGTTGGTCTTTTTCTTCCGATACATCAATGACTACGACTCGCTTGTCGATATTCACCTGTGTGGCAGCCAAACCAATGCCAGGGGCCTCGTACATGGTTTCAAGCAAATCATCCAGCAGTTGTCGAACGTCGTCATCAACTGCCTGCACAGGTTGCGCGATGTTACGCAAACGGGGATCGGGAAAATGCAGAATTTCGAGGATAGCCATGTGATTGCTGTCACGATTCATTAACAATGTATCTAATATACTGTACCACAATCATGCGCGTGACGATCATCTGGAATCGACAAAAGGTTTTGTTCTGTGTGGGTTTTCCGCTAGACTCGCGCATGACCTGAAGACGCCAGCCACACAGCATCCCGGCGATGGAAAACTGGACTGGAAGTGACACAAACTCGACGTAAAAGGACACCCATGACAACCAAGAAATTGATCGGAATGGTCTTCGCCGTATTACTCGCCAGTTCACTGTTTGCTGCTGATGTGGTACTCAACCCGGAACATCCGGATCGTTATGTCGTTGTTAAAGGTGACACCCTCTGGGACATATCAACCATGTTCCTGCGTGATCCCTGGCTCTGGCCGGAGATCTGGTACGTCAACCCCCAGGTTGAAAACCCGCACCTGATCTATCCCGGCGACATTCTCACACTGGTGTACGTCGATGGTAAACCGCAACTGCAGATGACCCGTGGCTACCCAACTGAAACCCTGTCTCCACAGGTGCGCGTGGAAGACCTTGAAAAAGCCATTCCCACCATTCCGCTGGACGCCATACAACAGTTTCTGACCCGTACCATCGTGGTCGACGAGGAAGAATTAGAGACCGCGCCCTATGTCGTACAGAGTGCCGGTGAACACGTGATCACAGGTGTCGGTGATCGCATCTACGCCCGGGGTATCGAGGATAAAGGCCACTCTGTCTATGATATTTTTAATCCCGGTGGTCCCTATATCGATCCGGATACCGATGAGGTGCTCGGCTATGAGGCACTTTTCGTGGGTCGCGGCCCGGTGGAACAGTATGGTGACCCAACCACCCTGTTTCTGGCTGAAACTACCAGGGAAGTACGTGTCGGCGACCGTTTGCGACCTTCTGACCGCGCAACCGCAGTGACACACTTTCAGCCCCATCTGCCACCTGAAAATACTGAAGGACGCATTATTTCAGTCATCGACGGCGTCACCCAGATCGGCCAGTTTAATGTTGTTGCCATTAATCTCGGCACACGTGAAGGCATAGAGACAGGTCACATCTTCCGTATCTACCAGGATGGCGCGATCGTCAAGGATACGGTCAGCGGCAAGCGTAATGACATGGTCAAGCTGCCGGATGAAGATGCCGGCCTCATCATGGTGTTCCGCAGCTTTGAAAAAGTCAGCTTCGGACTGGTGATGAAAGCGACCCGCGCGATTCATATCAATGATTTTGTACGGACACCCTGAAAACACAGCACACACAGCAATCGCCAAGGATGGTGAACAGATGAATTCAGACACGGCCCGCGTGGCTCAGAGAGACGACTAGTCAGCATGGCGGCCCCATGCTCTCAAGCGGCCACCACAGACACCCTTAAACACTGGCTTGCCCTGTATCACACCCCGGGCGTGGGTGCCGTCACATTCCACCAGTTGCTGGAGAGTTTTCCGAACCTGCAGGAACTGCCACGCACAGACTCCGAAGCGCTGCACAAACTGGGACTGTCGCGTAAAGCCATTGATGCCCTGCAGCAACCGGACGCGACAGCCATCACGCGTGATCTGGAGTGGCAAGACAAACCGGGTAACCGCATCATGACCTGTCATGACCCGGACTATCCTGCATTGCTGTTACAGTTAGAGTCACCACCTCCGTTACTTTATATACACGGTCAGACCAACATCCTCGGCGAGCCGCTGCTGGCCATGGTTGGCAGTCGTAATCCGTCAGCGGCCGGTGTCCGGACCGCAACAGACTTCGCACGGCATCTGGCAGCGTCCGGACTGGTAATCAGCAGCGGTCTGGCATTGGGCATCGATGCCGCCTGTCACCGGGGCGCACTGGATGCCGGCATGCCTACTGTTGCCGTCATGGGCACCGGCCTGGACCGTGTGTACCCGGCGCGCCACCGTGATCTGGCACGGCAAATTGCCGAACAGGGGGCGCTGGTTTCAGAGTTTCCCATCGGTACGGCGCCACGTGCAGAGAACTTTCCGCGTCGAAATCGCATCATCAGCGGCTTGAGTCTGGGTACCGTGGTGATCGAGGCGGCGATACGTTCCGGGTCGCTGATCACGGCCCGTTATGCCGGTGACCAGGGACGAGAAGTTTTCGCCATACCGGGTTCGATTCATAACCCGCTGGCCCGTGGCTGTCACCACCTGATACGACAGGGCGCAAAACTGGTCGAGACGGCACAAGATGTCATGGATGAGCTTGGCATGTTGGCAGAGAGTTGCTACCCGGCAGCTCAGGCCGCCGCTGTAAGCGATATGGCTGACGAACCACTCAAACTCGGCCCGGACTACCAGCAACTTATTGATTTTATTGGCTTCGACAACACATCTATAGACCAGCTCGTGTGCAGCAGCGGATTGACGCCAGCCGAAGTTTCCTCCATGCTCCTGCAGCTGGAAATGAGCGGATATATTGCATCGAACCACGGTGGAACATATAACCGACTGAAATAATAGGCTAAATATGAAAGAAAACGTCTTCGACGTACTGATGTATCTGTTCGAAAATTACTACATGGACGATGATGGTGCGGTCACGCCGGATCGCGATATTGTCCAGCAGGAACTCAGTCAGGCAGGTTTCCCGGCACTGCAAATTGATCGTGCCTTCCAGTGGATGGAGGGACTATCCGGAGAAGAGAACCCGCCCAGCATGCAGGCTGAACGCTCCATGCGCCTGTTCGCAAGCCATGAAATGGACCGGCTCGACACTACCTGCCGTGGTTTTATCCTGTTCCTTGAACAAATGGGGGTGCTGACACCTGCCAGCCGTGAACTGGCCATTGATCGTGCCATGGCACTGGAGAGCGAGGATTTCGACCTTGATCAGCTCAAGTGGGTCATCCTGATGGTGCTGTTTAACCAACCCGGGCAAGAAGCCGCCTACACATGGGTCGAAGACCTGGTGTTCGACGACACTGTAAACTGCCTGCACTGACTCGCTGACCATTGCGTCTGCCGCTAACAGATTTCTATGAGCAAGAATCTCGTAATCGTTGAATCACCCGCCAAGTGCAAAACCATAAAGAAGTACCTCGGGAAAGACTATGAAGTCATGGCGTCCTATGGTCACGTCCGTGACCTGATCCCCAAGGAAGGTGCCGTCGACACCGAGCACGACTTCGCCATGAAGTACCAGATGATTGACCGCAATTCAAAGCATGTCGATGCCATCGTCAAGGCCATGAAAAAATCCGATGCCCTCTACCTGGCAACTGACCCTGATCGGGAAGGCGAGGCGATTTCGTGGCATCTTTGTGAACTGCTCAGTGATCGAAAGGCCATCACGGATAAATCGGTTCACCGCGTTGTTTTCAACGAAATAACCAAGCGCGCCGTCAATGAAGCGATTGAACATCCCCGTGAACTGTCAACAGAACTCATTAATGCACAACAGGCACGGCGTGCCCTGGATTATCTTGTCGGTTTCAACCTGTCACCCCTGCTGTGGAAAAAAATTCGCCGCGGGCTGTCAGCCGGCCGCGTACAAACACCTGCGCTGCGAATGATTGTAGAGCGTGAAATAGAAATAGAAAATTTCAATGCACGCGAATACTGGACGCTGGAGAGTGATCTTGCACATGAAGGTCAGGCGATTGTTGCGCGACTGACGCAACTGCATGGAGAAAAGCTCAAGCAGTTTTCAATCACTGATGAAAGCAGCGCCAACACTGCCAGGGAGGAGTTGCTAAAAGCGGCCGATGGCAGGCTGATAGTCGAGAATGTTGAAAAGAAACAGCGCAAGCGCAACCCGACTGCACCGTTTACCACTTCGACGCTGCAGCAGGAAGCCTCTCGAAAGCTCGGGTTTACGGCCAGCCGTACCATGCGCGTCGCACAACAACTCTATGAAGGCATGGAAATCGGTGGCGACACAGCCGGCCTGATTACCTACATGCGTACAGATTCAGTCAACCTTGCCCAGGACGCGCTGGTTGAACTGCGTGAGTTTATACCGCAACGCTATGGCAAGGACGCCTTACCTGCTGAATCGCGCACCTATAAAACCAAGGCAAAGAATGCCCAGGAAGCCCATGAGGCGATACGCCCTACCTCCATTCGCAACACGCCGGAGGACATAAAAAAATATTTATCAGCAGAGCAGTTCAAACTCTATGACCTGATCTGGAAACGCACCATCAGCTGCCAGATGATCCACGCCACCATCAATACTGTTAGCGTGGATTTCAAATGTGGCGAGGGCAATCTGTTTCGTGCCAACGGCTCAACCATCGTTGACCCCGGTTTCATGGCGGTCTACCAGGAAGGTGTGGATGATAAAAAAGGCAGCGGCGATGAAGCGATGCTGCCGCCCCTTGAAAAAGGTGACAGCTGTTCACTCAATGAAATTCGCGCCGACCAGCATTTTACCGAGCCACCACCACGATATTCAGAAGCAAGTCTGGTGAAGACACTTGAAGAACATGGCATCGGGCGTCCATCGACTTACGCCACCATCATCTCCACGTTGCAGGCACGCGAATATGTCACCCTCGAGAAGAAACGTTTCTATCCGACAGACGTCGGCCGTGTCGTTATCGAATTTCTGACTGATAATTTCACCTCCTATGTGGACTATCACTTTACCGCCGGCCTGGAAGACGAACTGGATGCGGTTGCACGCGGAGAAAAAGACTGGATTCCATTAATGAACGAGTTCTGGAAGCCGTTCAACCAGCTTTTAGGTAAAGACTACCCGCGTCCCTATCCGAAACCCATTGATGAAAAATGCCCGGATTGTGGCAAGCCACTGCAAATGAGTCTCGGCCGCGGCGGTTTCTTTATCGGTTGCTCTGGTTACCCGGATTGCAAATACACCCGCAATGTGGATGAATCCCGTGAAAATGCGGCACCGGAAGTCGTCGAAGGCCGCAGCTGCCCGCAATGCGATTCTGACCTGATCATCCGCTCCGGGCGCTATGGCAAGTTTATCGGCTGCAGCAACTACCCTAATTGTAAATTTATCGAGCCTCTGGAAAAGCCGGAAGATACCGGTGTGCAGTGCCCGGAGTGCAAAAAGGGCAACATCCTCAAACGCAAGTCGCGACGCGGCAAAATCTTTTTCTCCTGCGAACGATACCCCGATTGCAAATACGCGATCTGGAACCAGCCACTGGCACAACCCTGTCCTCAATGCCACTGGCCAATCACGTCTATCAAGACCACCAAGCGTTCCGGTACGCAACGCGTGTGCCCGCAGCAGGACTGCAAATTTATCGAAACCTGGGATGAACCCATACCCGCTGCAGAAGATATTGAAGCATAGCCCTTTTTAATGCTTGCAGTGACAAGGATTTATAGCACGACATCATGAGTTGGCATATCAGGGAAGCCGTCCGTCAGCTCGCATCCGGTGGTGTAATCGCCTATCCAACAGAAACGGTGTACGGCCTGGGGTGCGATCCTTTCAATGGCAATGCAGTCCTGCGACTGATTGACTTGAAAAAACGAAACATAAATCAGGGACTGATCCTTGTCGCCAGCCATTTTGAACAACTGCAGCCGCTGTTGTGTCCGTTAAGCGCGGCGATCAGAAGACGTGTCACGCAAGCGCGCAAGTCACCTGTCACCTGGGTGCTGCCCTGCCTGCCGGAAATACCGTTCTGGCTGCGAGGCAGGCATGATTCACTGGCCATCAGGGTAAGCAATCACCCGGTGGCAGCCGCACTGTGCGATCGCTGGGATGGACCACTGGTTTCAAGCAGCGCAAATGCTCACGGCAAGCACCCTGCGACAAACCCGCTTGCCGTACGCAAGGCCTTCAATGGACAGCTTGACTACATCCTGCACGGCACGCACGCTTGCACCAACAAACCCAGCGAGATACGCAATGGCACGACGGGTGAACTGTTGCGCGGTAATAACTGAACCACACACAAGCAAGCAATCACGGATTGGTAACGGCAATGTCTAACACTCAAATTGGCAACACCCAGATTGAACTGATCCATGACTACCTGATGACGCTGCAGGACACCATCTGTAATGCTTTCGAGAAACTCGATGGCAGTGGTGCTTTCCGTGAAGACAGCTGGACGCGTGATGAAGGTGGCGGTGGCCGCTCACGCGTCATGGAAGGCGGCAGCGTGTTCGAGAAAGCCGGCATCAATTTCTCGCACGTGCACGGTACCGAGTTGCCGGCGTCGGCGACCGCCACACGCCCGGAACTTGCCGGTCGCTCGTTTCAGGCGATGGGGGTATCGCTGGTGATTCATCCGCATAATCCCTATGTGCCAACATCACACGCCAATGTACGTTTTTTTGTCGCAGAAAAAGCCGGTGCCGATCCGGTCTGGTGGTTTGGTGGCGGTTTTGATCTGACACCCTATTATGGTTTCAGGGAAGACGCTGTGCACTGGCACCGGTTGGCGAAGGAAGCCTGCACGCCCTTTGGCGATGATGTCTACATACGTTACAAAAAGTGGTGTGATGAGTACTTCTATCTCAAACACCGCAAGGAACCGCGCGGCATTGGCGGCCTGTTTTTTGATGATCTGAATGAAGGTGGCTTCGAAAAGTGCTGCGCATTGATGATCAGCATAGGCAATCACTACCTGCCAGCCTACCTGCCTATAGTCGAACGACGCAAGGACATCACCTATGGCGACCATGAAAAGGCGTTCCAGCGTTACCGCCGTGGCCGCTATGTGGAGTTCAACCTGGTCTATGACCGCGGCACCCTGTTTGGCCTGCAATCCGGAGGTCGCACCGAGGCCATCCTGATGTCACTGCCACCGGAGGTAACCTGGCGCTACGACTGGCATCCCGAACCCGACACGGCAGAAGCCGAGCTCTATGATGTCTTTCTGCAACCGACAGACTGGCTGGCACAGCAGTAAGCCTAAATTCATTGCTAAGCACCTTGACGTAACAACATCCCTGCCCCTTGCACAACCCTCCCTGTGGGCAAAAAAAACCCGCCTTGCGGCGGGTTGAAAACGCTTTTCAGCGTCGGAGGAGCCTGTACTACTACTGTGCATGACAAAATCTTCTCTGAGATAGTTCCTGACGCACATCAGATTCGGGAACCATGTCACAGTGCACTGTTGCATCACTGTCTGGTAAGGCTATCGGCGACAGGAGGGAGATCTTTAGCCATCAGCCTGCAGCAGCGTTACACGCGGCAATCAGCTTACAAACTTCTGTTTTAATTATTAATTTTATGTTTTCAGCAAGTCGCCATGCTGCCGCAGCCAGGCACTGGCACCGGTTGCCGTAAGAATGCACCACACGGCGAACAAGGCCCCCGGCAGAGCGGTTTGCGGCGAAAAATGCGCCAGCGCCAGTGCCACTCCCAGACCGGCATTCTGCATGCCGATTTCAATCGCCAGTGTCAGCCGGTGCTGCCCATCAAAACCATACAATCGCCCCAGCCACCAGCCGGCGAGATACCCCAGTGCATTCAGCAACACCACCAGGGCAATGATCCAGACACCGACGGTGGCAATGCGTGCCTGGTTGGCTGCCACGGCGTAGCTGCAGATGATGATAATTGCAACCGCAGCCACTGCCGGCGAGATACTGCGTGCCACCTGCAGATAGCGCCCCAGATAGCCACGTAACGACATACCCGCAACCAGGGGTATTACCACGGTCAGCATGATAGTTTTCATCATCGGCCAGAAAGGAATATGCAGCAATGCACCACCCAGTAACTCGACCAGCAGCGGTGTGAGTAGCGGCGAAAGAAACGTCGCCACGGTCGTCATGGCCACAGAAAACGCCACGGCCCCACCGGCGAGATAGACCATGACGTTGCTCGCCATGGCGCCGGGTGCACAGGCAACGATAATAAAACCCAGCTTCAGTTCCGCAGGCAGCGGACTCAGTAACGCCAAACCAAACCCCAGCAGTGGCATCACCGTATATTGCGTCATGACACCCAGGCCAATTTGCCAGGGTTTGCGCAGCGTCTGCTGTAACTCATCCGTATCCAGCACGATACCCATGGCAAACATGGTGGCCGCGAAGAACCATAGAAAGCTGGACTTGAAGACCAGGAACAGTGGCGGATAGAGGTACGCCAGCACGGCACCCAGCAGGGTAAGCAGGGCCAGTCGGTTGGCGATGAAATGGCAGACAGTTATTACAACATTCATTTTTTCACCGGAAAGCACTGCAGGGATGACATTTAAAACCCGTCGAGGCGAGCCGAGCTTACACGCACATCGCGGTAATGGTACAGTGATACGCCCGCCGGACAGGTACTGACCCCGCTCCCCGGGCACGCTAAACTGACCGTAACCAAACATCCGGGAGCAACTGCAGTGGCTGATAAATTAACGGGCAACAGCCGATTTCCCTCAACCCGCATGCGCCGCATGCGCCACGATGCGTTCAGCAGGCGTCTGATGCGCGAGAACCAGCTTGGTTGTGCTGATCTCATATACCCTGTATTCGTGCTTGATGGCGAGCAGCAGCGGGAGCCGGTCACGTCCATGCCCGGTGTGGAACGTCTCAGTATCGATGAACTGCTGAAGGAGGCGGCTGAAATACACGCGCTGGGCATCCCGGCCATTGCCCTGTTCCCGGTCACACCTGCCGGTGGTAAATCCGACGATGCGCGTGAAGCCTTCAATCCAGACGGCATCGCGCAACGTGCCGTCCGCGCGTTGAAACAGGCATTTCCCGACCTGGGTATTATCACCGATGTCGCACTCGATCCCTTTACCACGCACGGTCAGGACGGCCTGATTAATGAAGCCGGCTATGTCCTGAACGATGAAACGGTTGAAGTACTGGTCAAACAGGCCCTGTCACATGCCGAGGCCGGCGCCGACATCGTGGCACCCTCTGACATGATGGATGGGCGCATCGGAGCCATTCGTACGGCACTGGAACAGGATGGCCATATCAACACCCGCATCCTTGCCTATGCAGCGAAGTATGCCTCCAGCTTCTACGGCCCGTTTCGCGATGCCGTGGGCTCGGCTGCCAACCTCGCAGGTGGCGACAAATACAGCTACCAGATGGATCCGGCCAACAGTAACGAAGCGCTGCGGGAAGTAGCACTGGACCTGGATGAAGGTGCCGACATGGTGATGGTCAAACCGGGCATGCCCTATCTCGACATCGTGCGCCACGTTAAGGACCAGTTTGGTGTGCCAACCTTTGCCTACCAGGTCAGTGGTGAGTACGCCATGCTCAAGGCGGCAGCACAAAACGGCTGGCTGAACGAACAGGCCGTCGTCATGGAATCGCTGTTATCCATGAAGCGTGCCGGTGCCGATGCCATCCTGACGTATTATGCGAAAGCTGTCGGGCACTGGCTGCACTCCGCAAAATGACAGGCACTGGCACGGTAATGGATCGCTATGCCGTCATGGGTGACCCGATTGCCCACAGCAAGTCACCCCGCATCCATGAGCTGTTTGCCCGTCAGACTGAACAGCAACTGCAATACGAGGCCATCAGGGTCAAGTCCGGAAAGCTGGCGGCGGCCGTTGGCGACTTCCTCGCCACTGATGGCAAAGGACTGAATATCACGGTACCGCTCAAGGAAGAGGCCTGGTCGCTGGCACAGACACGCAGTGGCCGTGCCGAACGTGCCGGTGCAGTCAACACACTGGTGCTGGATCCATCAGGCAATCATTTCGGTGACAATACCGATGGCGCCGGCCTGGTACGTGACCTGTTACACAATCACGGTAGCACCCTGCTTCAAAAACGTTTATTGCTGGTCGGTGCCGGTGGCGCGGCGCGTGGTGTGATCGAGCCACTGCTGCAGGAAAAACCGTCGCTGCTGGTAATCGCCAATCGCACCCCGGAAAAGGCCGTGGAACTGGCGCGCCTGTTCTGTGATCTCGGCCATACCGAGGGCTGCGGACTGGATGACGTTGCCGACCAGTCCTTCGATCTCATCATCAATGCGACGGCCGCCAGTCTGGCAGGACAGGTACCGGCATTGGCGGACAGTGTCGTGACAACAGACTGCTGGTGTTACGATATGATGTACGGTGACAGGCCCACTGCCTTCATGCACTGGGCACAGCTGCGCGGTGCAGCACGCTGCCTGGATGGCCTGGGCATGCTGGTGGAACAGGCCGCCGAATCATTTTATCTGTGGCGCGCTGTGCGGCCGGATACCCGCCCGGTCATACAGGAAATACGCCATCCATCCTAGTTGGTACCGGCCCTGTGGCGGTTTTTCAGTTCCACGTAATGAGCCGCGGAATACGCCAGGAACTCCTCTTCCTCAGCCCGCAGGGCACGTACCTTGCGAGCAGGTGAACCCACCCAGAGATAACCACCCTCAAGCTCACGACCGGGTGGCACCAGGCTACCGGCACCGACGATGGCACCCGAACGGACAACGGCACCATCCATGACCGTGGCAGCCATACCGATCAGGCAACGGTCCTCCACGGTGCATCCATGCAAGATGGCCTGGTGTCCGACGGTTATATCGGTGCCGATGTGCAGTGGAAAGCCACCGGGGGCAAACTCGCTGTCATGACTGACATGTAATACAGTGCCGTCCTGTATATTGGTCCGTGCCCCGATGTAAATGGAATTGACATCGCCCCGTGCAACGACCTTTGGCCACAGCGACACATCCTCCTCGAGGGTGACATCGCCAATTACCAGCGCAGTTTCA
>Ga0316192_10001233_pt1 | contig 18821 bp, 16 predicted proteins | sample MerIslwburrow_MG_FD_204931 | JGI IMG/M metagenome (GOLD analysis project Ga0316192, IMG submission 204931) | Coastal sediment microbial communities from Maine, United States - Merrow Island worm burrow | ecosystem: Environmental > Aquatic > Marine > Coastal > Sediment | place: USA: Maine...
GTGCTGGCGCCGCTGGTCGCCAAGATATATACCGTCGAGCGCATCGAACCACTGGCTGTGCAGGCACGTCAGCGGTTCCGGAAACTGGGACTCAGGAATATACGTGCCAGCTATTCGGATGGCACGGCAGGCCTGCCGGACTTTGCCCCCTATGATGCCATCATCACCACCGCGGCCACGGAAGTCATCCCGCAGGCGCTGCTGGAGCAATTGTCACCCGAGGGCGGGCGCCTGATCATCCCGGTCGGCAGTCGTGATCGCCAGCGACTGACCGTGGTGACGCGCCATGACGACAGCTATGAGCAGGAGCGCCTTGATCCTGTAATATTCGTGCCACTGCTAACAGGACAGGTCTGATCCATTATGTTCACCAAACTTTACGACAAATGCATGCAATGGTCGCGTCATCGCTATGCATCCTGGTACCTTGGGGGACTGAGCTTCGCCGAGTCATCATTTTTCCCGATCCCGCCGGATGTCATGCTGGCGCCCATGAGTATGGCCAGGCCGGATCGCGCCTGGCGCTATGCCGCCCTGACAACCATTGCCTCGGTACTGGGCGGTTTGCTGGGTTACCTGATTGGCTATTATGGATTTGACCTGATACAGCCCTGGCTGCAGCAAAGCCACTACTGGGACAAGTACCTCGCTGCCCGTGACTGGTTTGAAGAATGGGGATTCTGGGCCATCCTGGTCGCGGGTTTTTCACCGATTCCCTACAAGGTGTTTACCATCGCGGCGGGCACCCTGTCTATGAACCTGCCGCTGTTTGTGCTCGGATCCATCGCGGGTCGTGGTGGTCGCTTTTTTCTGGTGTCCGGATTAATGCGCTGGGGTGGACGGGAAATGGAAGACAAGCTGCGTACCTATGTTGAACGTATCGGTTGGCTGGTTGTGGTTGCAGCGGTCATCGCGTTTTTGTATTTTCGTCACTGATGCGTCCCGATTACCAAACATATATTTCCGCCCTGCTGGTCGCGCTTTTGTGCAGTTGTGCGACCAATACAAACGCGCCGATAGATTCGCGAAATAATCAGCAGTCCACCGGGGCGAGGACAACAGCAAAGTCATCATCAAGCGCCACTAACAGCAAGCAGCCGGAGTATTACATGGTGCGGGGTGGCGATACCCTGTATTCCATCGCCTGGCATCTCGGCATGAATTACCGTGAACTCGCCAGCATGAATGGCATTCGTTCGCCCTACACAATCTACAAGGGCCAGCGGCTGCGTGTAAAGCCGGCCGCGTTGCACCCCCGGCCGGCCATAAAGACAACCCCGGCACCTGCAGCACCACCCGCGACACCGGCGGCAAAACCGGCCCCGAAACCTGCCTCGAAGCCGGTTCCTGCAACGACGCCCGCCGCTGTCAGTGAGTCAAGCCCGGCAGCAACACAGAAAACGGCCGTACCTGCGTATGACGGAAAATGGGTATGGCCGACCCGGGGCCGGGTATTGACGCAATTCAAGTCTTCGGGTCCTGGCAAACAGGGCATTGATATCGGTGGACATGCCGATCAGCCGGTGAAGGCGGCCGCTAATGGCAAGGTGGTCTATGCCGGGAGTGGACTTGTTGGCTACGGCAGGCTTATTATCGTGAAACATAACGAAAATCTGCTCAGTGCCTATGGGCATAATAACAAGCTGCTGGTGAGTGAAGGCGAGCACGTCGCGGCAGGACAGATGATTGCCAAGATGGGCAGCAGTGGCACCAATCGGAACGAGCTGTACTTTGAAATCCGCAAGAATGGCAAGCCGACCGATCCGATGGGGTTCCTGCCGAAGCAGTAACTGTGACCATGATTGTATGTACAGGCTGTCTGCTCATGGACAGTCATGGATGTACAGCGCCAGGCGGGGATGCCAGTGGCAAAACGCAAGGACTCCGACGACAGCAACAGCACCGCGAAGGGTCAGCCTGCGAAACAGCAGCAGGCGTCGGACAGGGACCGGTCTGAGCATGCACCACCGCCGCGCAAGCATAAATCCATGGCCGATGCCTCCAGCCATGATCCGACCCGTATTTACCTGAATGAAATCGGTGCTTCACCACTGCTGACCGCAGAGGAAGAAGTGAAGTTCGCGCGGCTTGCACAACAGGGCGACGAACAGGCCCGCAAGCGCATGATCGAAAGCAACCTGCGCCTGGTCGTGAAAATCGCACGGCGTTACATGAACCGTGGCCTGGCGTTTCTCGACCTGATCGAGGAGGGCAACCTCGGGCTGATCCGTGCCGTTGAAAAATTCGACCCGGAACGCGGCTTCCGTTTCTCGACCTATGGTACCTGGTGGATACGGCAAACCATCGAGCGTGCCATTATGAACCAGACGCGCACCATTCGTTTACCGATTCATGTCGTCAAGGAGATCAATACCTATCTGCGCGCGGCCCGCAGCCTGGCACAGGAACTTGATCATGAACCGAGCGCCGAGGAAATTGCCGAACTGCTGAACAAGCCGATTGAGGATGTAGAACGCATGCTGGGTTTGAATGAACATGTCGCCTCAACCGACAGCAGCGTGATGAGCGACTCCGGCAAGACATTACTCGATACCATTGCCGATGTTAATGCCCGCGACCCGACTGATACCCTGCAGGAAGAGGGTGTGCAGTCCAACCTCGAAGACTGCCTGTCGCAGCTCAGCGACAAACAGCGTGAGGTGGTGGAGCGCCGTTTTGGTCTGCATGGGCACTCGGTATCAACCCTGGAAGAAGTGGGCCAGGAAATCGGCGTGACCCGCGAACGTGTTCGTCAGATCCAGATGGATGCGCTGAAAAAGCTCAAACGCATCCTCGAAAATGAAGGTTTTTCGATGGATGCGCTATTGAAGTAATACTGGTTGTAGGAGCGGACCGCATCCGCGAAGATTTTGAATCCCTATTCGCGCATGCGATCCGCTCCTACAGGGTCGTCGTGTTTATCATCAACGCCACAACCACACGCCGGTCTTCCGCCAGCAGGATGTTGAAGGTTCGGCAGGCGGCATCATGTGCCATGATTTCCACGCCAATGCCGCGGACCTGTAAAGCGGCCGTTACTGCCGGTGACGGGAAGGTCAGTTGCTTACCGGTTCCGATAATGACGATTTCCGGATCCAGTTCGCCAAGCCGGTCAATGTGCCCGGCTGTCAGTTCATCGATGCTGCGCGGTTCCCACAACTGGATACTGTCCGCCGTAATCACCACACTCTGTGCGATGGTTTTATCGTTAATCGTGATTTCGCCATCGCCGTAGGCACGGATACTGTTGATTGCAAAAGAGTCCTGACTAAAGCGCATGCCGAGAAGATACTCAGAGCGGCAGGGGGTGGCAAGTGAGCCAGGGAATGCTTAACCGTGATGTCTTTAGTAAAGAAGTTTGGCAGTCCCGGATATTTACTGTAATCTTTTCATATTCAACGATATAAGCGGTGTTCAGCGTGATAGATGAATTTGCCCGCATCAAGCGGTTGCCCCCCTATGTTTTCAACATTGTCAATGAGTTGAAGGCGGCGGCGCGCGCGCGCGGTGAGGATATTATCGATTTCGGCATGGGTAATCCGGATCAGCCGACACCGCAACACATCGTTGACAAGCTGGTCGAGGCCGCACAGCGCGGCGACACCCACCGTTATTCACTGTCGCGTGGCATTCCGCGTCTGCGCAAGGCTATCTGTGACTGGTACAAGCGCCGCTACAATGTCGATCTCGATCCCGACCGGGAGGCGATTGTCACCATCGGTTCCAAGGAGGGCCTGGCGCACCTGGCGCTGGCGACCGTCGGCCCCGGTGATGCCGTGCTGGTGCCGAACCCGGCCTATCCCATCCACCCCTACGGTTTTGCTATTGCTGGTGCCGATATCCGCCATGTGCCGCTGCGCCCGGATGTGGATTTTTTCGCCGAACTCGAAAAGGCGATCAAGGACTCCTGGCCGAAGCCGAAGATGCTGGTGCTGAACTTCCCGGGCAATCCGACTACTCAGTGTGTCGAGCTGGAATTCTTCGAGAAGGTCGTCGCCATTGCGCGTGAACACGAAATCTGGGTCATCCAGGACCTGGCCTATGCGGACCTGGTGTTCGATGGTTACACGGCGCCGTCCATCCTGCAGGTCGAGGGGGCCATCGATGTGGCTGTCGAGTTCTTCTCCTTGTCGAAGAGTTATAATATGCCAGGCTGGCGGGTTGGTTTTATGTGCGGCAACGAAACGTTGGTTGCCGCCCTGACACGCATGAAGTCATACCTGGATTACGGCATGTTTACACCCATACAGGTGGCCGCGATTGCCGCGCTTGAAGGACCGCAGGATTGCGTGACCGACATTGTCAACATGTACCGCGAGCGTCGCGACGTGCTCTGTGACGGCCTGCATTCACTCGGCTGGCCGGTGGATGTCCCCAGGGCCACCATGTTCGTGTGGGCAAAAATACCGGAACCCTACCAGGGAATGGGTTCCCTTGAATTTTCCAAGAAACTGTTAAGCGATGCCAAGGTGGCAGTGTCACCCGGGATCGGCTTTGGTGAATACGGCGATGACTATGTCAGGTTCGGCCTGATAGAAAATCCACATCGCACGCGGCAGGCCATTCGTTGTATCCGGGATATGTTCAACAGGGATCTCGGCCAGGCAAAAGTATCAGGAGGGTAATTCTTTGAATCCGGTTAATGTTGGCCTGCTGGGCCTTGGCACAGTGGGTGGCGGTACGTTTAATGTCCTCAATCGCAATGCAGAGGAAATCACGCGGCGTGCCGGTCGTGGCATCCGTATCACGCATGCCGCTGCGCGTGAATACGATGCCGCGGGTCTCCCCGGAATAGAGGCCATCAGTGTCAGCGATGACGCCTTTGCGGTTGTCGATAATCCCGACATCGACATTATTGTCGAGCTGATTGGTGGCTACGAACCGGCCCGCGAACTGGTATTGAAAGCGATTGCCAACGGCAAGCACGTGGTGACCGCCAACAAGGCATTGATTGCCCTGCATGGCAACGAGATCTTCACCGCGGCCCAGGACAAGGGTGTCATGGTGGCTTTCGAAGCGGCCGTGGCGGGCGGTATCCCGATTATCAAGGCATTGCGCGAAGGCCTGTCGGCAAACAAGATCCACTGGCTGACCGGTATTATCAATGGCACTGGCAACTTTATCCTTACCGAGATGCGCGACAAGGGGCGTGACTTTGATGACGTGCTCAGCGAAGCCCAGGCCCTGGGTTATGCCGAGGCGGACCCGACCTTTGACGTCGAGGGTATCGACGCGGCACACAAGCTGACCATCCTCGCATCGATTGCCTTTGGCATCCCGTTACAGTTTGACAAGGTGTATACCGAGGGTATCAGCCGCATTACCCGCGAGGATGTCGCCTATGCCGAGGCGTTTGGTTACCGCATCAAGCACCTGGGCTATACACGGCGCACGGACAAGGGTATTGAAATGCGTGTCCACCCGACACTCATTCCGGAGCGTCGTTTGATTGCCAATGTGGACGGTGTCATGAATGCGGTGCTGGTGAATGCCGATGCCGTTGGCCCGACGCTGTACTACGGTGCCGGTGCCGGATCGGAGCCGACGGCCTCCGCCGTGGTTGCCGACATTGTCGATCTTGTCCGTACCCTGACAGCGGATCCGGAAAATCGCGTGCCGCATCTTGCCTTCCAGCCGAATGCCATTGCCGATATACCGGTGATTGCCATGGAGGAGGTTGAAACGGGTTATTACCTGCGTATGCAAGTCACTGACAAGCCCGGTGTGATGGCTGATGTTGCCAGCGTGCTCGGCCATGCCGGTATCAGCATCGAGGCGATTCTGCAGAAAGAACCGCCGCCCGGCGTTGACCAGGCCTCCATTATCCTGTTGACGCACGTGGTACAGGAAGGAAAGATGAATGCCGCCATCCGGGAAATCGAGGCCCTCGACAGCATCCACGGTGCTATCATGCGCATACGTCTGGAACACCTGGATTGTGATTGATTGATGTAACCAGGCAAACGGACGGACCCTCTCCCCGATCCTCTCCCGCAGGGAGAGATGGCGAAAACTGAATTTTTACTAGTTCCTCTAAGGATTAAGCGCATGTCTACTGCAACACGCTACACGGGCCTGATTGAGCATTATCGCGACCGTATGCCCGTCAAGGCGGATACCCGCATCATCAGTCTCGGCGAAGGCAACACTCCGCTGGTGCGACTTGAAAATATCCCTCGCGAAATCGGCAAGGAGGTTGATCTTTATATCAAGTACGAGGGCCTGAACCCCACCGGTTCCTTCAAGGACCGTGGCATGACCATGGCCGTGACCCGTGCGGTGGAAGAGGGCAGTCGCGCCATTATATGTGCCTCGACCGGTAACACATCAGCGGCTGCCGCCGCCTATGCGGCACGTGCCGGTATCACTGCCTTTGTGCTGATCCCGGAAGGCAAGATTGCACTGGGCAAGCTGGCGCAGGCCATGATTCACGGCGCGGTGGTAATACAGATTCGCGGCAACTTTGATGCCGGCATGGCGCTGGTTAAGCAAGTCGCCGAGCATGCGCCGGTGACGATCGTGAATTCGATCAATCCCTATCGCCTGCAGGGACAGAAGACGGCTGCGTTCGAAATTGTCGATGAACTCGGCCGGGCGCCGGATTACCACTGCCTGCCGGTCGGTAATGCCGGCAATATCACCGCTCACTGGATTGGCTACAGTGAATATGCCAATCATGATGCGACCTGCGTAACGGCGGCCTGCACTTTCTGTGACGGCAACTGCAAGTATGCTGACAAGGCAATGACGGACAGTCGTCCTGTCATGGTCGGCTACCAGGCGGCCGGTTCTGCACCCTTCATGCGTGGCGAAATGGTCGACCACCCGGAAACGGTGGCTACCGCCATTCGTATCGGTCATCCACAATCCTGGGGCCCCGCCTGGAAGGTGCAGGAGGAATCCGGTGGCTGGTTCGACGAGTGCAGCGACGAGGAAATCCTGGCGGCACAGAAGCTGCTGACCTCGAAGGAAGGTATCTTCTGTGAGCCGGCCTCAGCGACATCGGTTGCCGGTGCGTTGCGTGATATCAAGTCCGGCAAGATCCCGGAAGGCAGCAGTATTGTGTGCACCCTGACCGGCCACGGGCTGAAAGACCCGGATACCGCCATCAAGCAGTGCGGCGATGATGCAATGATCACTGTGGATGCCGAGCTGGATGCCGTCAAGGACGCCATCCTGAACAACATGGCATGACGTCTACGTTGGTTGCATCGAGCAGAACCGGATGTAACAGCCGTGTCGATGGAAGGTGCTTGATCAGAGCGTTTCCTCTCCTCCCGCGAGAGGGGCAGGGAGCGGGGAGATGGCCCGGGTCATTGCACAGTTTCTGTGTAAGAGCGATACATTAACAGGCCTTGTCTCAACCCCGTCAACACCTTGTAGTGCTTCTCCCGGGCCTGTGTGGCCCGCAGTCCGATCCGCCTGTATCCGATTATTTACAGACTCGACCCGCTGCGCTTGATCGCTTGCTGTCTCGCAGCAAGCCTGTGCAAAACGGGATTACCGGTCTGGATGCGACACTGTGTCACTGGTTCGGCTCCGACGCGCACCATCAGGGTACCTTGCCCGTCGCGGCGTTGACTTACCACTCGGATGCCTGCGAGGCAGCCAGTGGTTACATTATGCGTGCAGACCCGGTACACCTGCGTGCGGATCAAAGCAGTCTGCGCCTGTTTGAAGCTGATACCTTTCCCATGACACAAAAAGAGGCCGATGCGCTGGTTGCTGCCTTTAATTCATTTTATGCCGGACACGGCCTGCAACTGCAAGCGCCCTGTCCGCGGCGCTGGTATCTATTGCTCGCAGCAGCACCTGGGATAGCAACTGCAGCGCTTTCTGAGGTGGCAGGTCAGGACATCAACGCGTTTTTGCCACAGGGGGAAGCAGCAGCGCACTGGCGCGGGCTGCTGAATGAGGTGCAGATGCTGTTGCATGACCACCCGGTCAATGCGGCCCGGGAACAGCGTGGTGAACCCGCAATCAACAGCCTGTGGTTCTGGGGCGGCGGTCTGTCGCCTGACTCTCTGCAAAGCCGTGTAGCAATGATCGCCACCGATCACCCGCTGGGTATGGGGCTGGCGTTACAGACGACTACCCCAAGAGTGGATGCGCCTGCAGCGGTGCAGGAATTGTTACCGTTGGTCGTCGACGGCGTCACACTGGTCATTAATGATGCGTTGGCCAGTGCGACCCGCTACGGTGATGTTGAACACTGGCTGGAGGCACTTCGCGGTCTTGAAAAACACTGGTTTGGCCCCATGCTTGTCGCGTTGCGGCAGGGTGTCTTGAACTCCCTGGAGATTGACCCCTGTAACGGAATGCGTTTCGTGATTAACAGGCGCCTGCAGCACTGCTTCTGGAAACGCGACCGGCCGTTTGAATCCGTGTGCCCGCATGACTAGGACAATAGTTCAGCGTGATGCATCTGCCTGTGACCAGCTTCCGGATGATCTGCACCCGGTATTACGCCGGGTTTATGCCGCGAGAACAATTGAGTCGGCTGATGACCTCGATTATTCGCTGCAGCGGTTACTGCCACCCTCTCTGCTGGGTGGGATGACGGCTGCGGTTGACCTGCTGCAACAAGCCATTGTCGGTAGGCAACGCATTGTGGTCGTCGGTGATTTTGATGCAGACGGTGCCACCAGTTGTGCCCTGTCGCTGCGGGCGTTGCGGGCCATGGGTGCCGTCGATGTGCATTACCTGGTGCCGAACCGCTTTGAATATGGCTACGGGCTGACAGCGGAGATCGTTGCGGTTGCCGCAGAACTGCTGCCGGACCTGATCATGACCGTGGATAACGGCATCTCCAGTATCGACGGTGTCGCGGCGGCCAGACAGCGCGGTATCCGCGTGCTGATTACCGACCACCATCTGCAAGGTGAACAATTGCCGGCAGCCGATGCCATCGTGAACCCGAATCTGCGTGGAGATCCCTTTCCCAGCAAGAACCTGGCCGGTGTCGGGGTCGCGTTCTACGTGATGCTGGCGCTGCGTGCACGCCTGCGTGAGCAGGGCTGGTTTGAGCAAGCCGGACTCCCTGAGCCCAACCTTGCTGTGTGGCTTGACCTGGTTGCACTGGGGACGGTAGCCGACGTCGTGCCACTCGATCGTAATAACCGCATCCTGGTGCATCAGGGTATCCAGCGCATACGCGCCGGCCAGTGTGTGCCGGGTATCCGCGCCCTGCTTGAGAGTGCCGGCCGCAACCTGCAGCGGGTGGTGGCGACCGACATGGGCTTTGGCGTTGGTCCCCGCCTGAATGCCGCCGGCCGACTCGATGATATGTCACTGGGCATCGAGTGCCTGCTGACGGATGACAGGCAGGCGGCACGGCAGATGGCTACGCGGCTGGACACGTTTAATCGTGACCGCAAGGACATCGAGTCTGACATGCAGACACAGGCACTGCAGGTGATAGCGGGACTGGACCTGAAAGACGAGCAGTTACCCGTTGGCCTGTGCCTGTTTGGGCCGGACTGGCACCAAGGCGTCATCGGCATCCTCGCGTCCCGGATCAAGGAGCGTTTTCATCGCCCGGTCATTGCCTTCGCGCGCAGTGGGGAAGGAGAGCTGAAAGGCTCGGCACGCTCGGTTGGTGGTCTGCATATTCGTGATGCACTGGATGCCGTCGCGACAACTCATCCCGGTCTGATCGACAAGTTTGGTGGTCATGCCATGGCGGCTGGCCTGAGTCTCGCGGAACGCAATTACCCGGTATTCTCGGCTGCCTTCAATGATGAAGTGGCCCGGCATTTATCGGCGGATGACCTCACCGGCGTCATCTATTCAGATGGCGAACTCCGTGACCAGGAGCTGTCGCTGGAGACTGCACAGCTGCTGCGTGATGCCAGCCCCTGGGGGCAGGGGTTTCCGGCGCCCCTGTTTGAGGGTGATTTTACGGTACTGGGTTATCGTGTCGTCGGTGAAAAGCACTTGAAGATGACACTGCAGCCGGTGCAGGGCAATTGTCAGATTGATGGCATCGCATTTAATACAGCGGAACTCCCGGCAGATTGCCGGCAGATCCACATGGCCTATCGTCTCGACGCCAACGAGTTCCGCGGCATTGTGAGTCCGCAATTAATCGTTGAATACATTGAGACGATATAATGCTGGTTCAGCTTGACAGAGAAATATAATATAGCCACGGAATCCACGGAAGAACACGAAAATATTATTGGCGAGGCTTTTATGTTTCCGAGTTCTTCCGTAGCTAATGAAAAAATATCAATGTAACTCATCGCATCCTTATTTCTGTGCTTGTGAATATTTTGAAGTACACCGCCGCAAATGACTGTGGCATAGAGATGCTCACTGCCACTGGATTGAGTCTGTTTTATTGTCCGGGTAACAGTAGTATTATCCCTCGTTCGAAATTTCCTTTACGAATAGTAGATTGCAGATGTCTGACCTGACTTCCATACGCAACCAGATCAAAGATCTCGATGGCCGCTCGGCGGCCCTCAGGGGGTATCTTTGACCTCGATAGCAAGAATGAACGACTGACGGAAGTTATCCGCGAGCTGGAGCAGCCGGAGGTCTGGAACAAACCGGAACGTGCGCAGGAACTTGGCCGTGAACGGGTGCGCCTGGAAGAGGTCGTCGGTACACTGAACAACATGAGCAGCTCGCTGCAGGACGCCAGCGAGCTGCTTGAGTTCGCGGCCGAGGAAGGTGACCAGGAAACGCTGGATGCCGTCGAGGAAGACATTCATGCGCTGGAAGCCGATATTGCGAAGCTTGAATTCCGGCGTATGTTCTCCGGTGAGATGGACGAGGCCAGTGCCTTCGTGGATATTCAGTCCGGTTCCGGGGGGACTGAAGCACAGGACTGGGCCGAGATGCTGCTGCGCATGTATTTGCGCTGGGCTGAACGACACGGTTTCAAGACGGAATTGATCGAGGTGTCGCCGGGTGAGGTCGCCGGTATCAAGAGTGCGACCATCAGGATGGACGGCGACTATGCCTTCGGCTGGTTGCGCACCGAGATCGGGGTGCACCGGCTGGTACGTAAATCTCCGTTCGATTCAGGCAACCGGCGCCATACCTCGTTTGCCGCCGTGTTCGTATCGCCGGAAATCGATGATGACATAGATATCGATATCAACCCGGCGGACCTCAGGATTGATGTCTACCGCGCCAGTGGTGCCGGTGGCCAGCACGTCAACCGTACCGAATCGGCCGTGCGTATTACCCACGAACCAACCGGTGTAGTGGTGCAGTGCCAGAATGACCGCTCCCAGCACAAGAACAAGGCCACGGCGATGAAGCAGCTCAAGTCAAAGCTCTACGAACTGGAAATCCAGAAGCGCAATGTTGACCAGCAGGCGCTGGAAGAAACCAAGTCAGATATTGGCTGGGGCAGCCAGATCCGTTCCTACGTGCTGGACCAGTCTCGCATAAAGGATCTGCGTACCGGTGTCGAGGTAGGCAATACCCAGGCGGTACTGGACGGGGATCTTGACCAGTTTATCGAGGCCAGCCTGAAGAGTGGGCTGTAGCTGTATCTATTGTTGCAGGAGTGGATCGCATCCGCGAATCGCGCTTGCGAAGCGCTCCTACAGGTTAAATCTATAATTCAAGCGGTTTTAAAAGACATATGAAAGACCAGGACGAAAATTCACTCATTGCACAACGGCGTGCCAAGCTGGATGCGCTGCGTGCGGACGGCAATGCCTTTCCCAATGATTTTCGCCGCAATTCGGTTGCCGGAGAGTTGCATGCAGAGTATGACTCCAGGGAGAACGATGTACTGGAGGCCGATCCGATCCGGGTGAAGGTGGCCGGCCGCATGATGGCAAAGCGTGTCATGGGTAAGGCCAGCTTTGCACAATTGCAGGATATGTCCGGTCGTATCCAGCTGTTTCTGCAGCGTGACTCGTTACCCGATGGCGTCTACCAGGCGTTCAGGGGCTGGGACATGGGGGACATCATTGGTGCAGAAGGCGAACTGTTCAAAACCAAAACCGGTGAATTGTCAGTACGTGTGGAATCGATTCGTATATTGACGAAGTCGCTGCGGCCCTTGCCGGAAAAGTTTCATGGCCTGGCCGATCAGGAAATACGCTACCGGCAACGCTACGTCGACCTCATCATGAACGATGTGTCGCGAAATACCTTTCGCATGCGCAGCCGTATAGTGCAGTACATTCGTGAGTACCTGAACCGTCTTGATTACCTCGAAGTCGAGACCCCCATGATGCAGGCAATTCCCGGCGGGGCCACGGCCCGACCGTTTACGACCTACCACAATACACTGGAGATGGAGCTGTTTTTACGCATCGCACCGGAGTTGTATTTAAAAAGGCTGGTCGTCGGTGGTTATGAAAAGGTCTACGAGATTAATCGCAATTTTCGTAACGAGGGATTGTCGACACGACATAATCCGGAATTCACCATGCTGGAGTTCTACCAGGCCTACTCGGATTACCACGACCTGATGGACCTGACCGAGGATCTGCTGCGGAGTATGGCGAAGCATTTGCACGGCAACACCACGATCGACTACCAGGGTAGTCAGTACGATTTCGGCAAGCCTTTCACGCGTATCACGGTGCATGATGCCATTCTGCACTACAACCCGGAACTCACCGCCGCTGACATTGATGACCTGGAGAAGGCAAAGGTTGTCGCGGGCAATCTCGGCATTCCCGTGAAAGACGGTTACGGATTAGGCAAGCTGCAGATCGAAATCTTCGAAAAGACGGTGGAGGGGCGGCTGGATGATCCGACCTTTATCACCGCCTATCCGACCGAGGTGTCACCGCTGGCACGTCGCAATGACAATGATCCGTTCGTCACGGATCGTTTTGAATTCTTCGTGGGCGGGCGCGAGCTTGCCAACGGCTTTTCCGAGCTGAATGATGCAGAAGACCAGGCCGAGCGTTTTCGCCAACAGGTTGCCGACAAGATAGCCGGTGATCTCGAGGCCATGCATTTCGATGCCGATTACATTCGCGCCCTTGAACATGGCATGCCGCCAACCGCGGGTGAGGGGATTGGCATCGATCGACTGGTGATGCTGTTTACCGACTCTGCTTCGATTCGGGATGTTTTGCTGTTTCCGCACATGCGGCCAGAGGCATAAAATACGCCCCTGCACGTGTTTCTAATTGGTGCAGGAGCGCGGGTCCCCGGCGCGATTACGATTCATCGCGGCGAGGGCGCCGCTCCTGCAGGTTATTTGTAATTCCAGGATATCTCGATGGACAAACTCAAACTTTTCCTGAAGACCTCGCTGCTGGGTGGCGTGGTCGTGATCCTGCCGGTTGCCATCCTGGTCTCGGTGACCGTGTGGGTGTTTAACCTCATAACCGGCTGGATTTCCCCGCTAACGCGACTTCTCACAAAAGATTTACAACTTAATGAATTTATAGCGGAATCATTTTCTATTACACTCATTCTCGCGACCTGTTTCTTTGTCGGTCTGCTGGTGCGCACGCGTCTTGGTGATCTGCTTTACCGCTTGGTGGAAACGCGGATACTGAAGCTGGCGCCGGGCTACTCGATGATCAAGGAAACCGTGCTGCAGTTGTTTGGCAATCGCAAGGATTCGCCTTTTTCATCGGTGGCACTGGCGCAGATTTTCTGTAATTCAACCTTGGTTACCTGCTTTGTCACGGACGCACACGACGATGGAAGCTTTACCGTGTTCGTGCCGACCGGACCGAATCCCACGTCCGGGCTTATCTACCACCTGGAAGGCAGGTACGTGCATCCGGTGAATGTTCCGGTGCAGGATGCCATGCGTTCGGTGATCAGTTGTGGTGCAGGTTCCGGGAAATTGCTGCATGAGTACCCGGTGAACGCCGGGAAGCCGCTTTCTGCAGGGCAGGGTGACGAGACGGGATGACTGCGTAGCTCGCTAACCGTGGCTGTTTCCGGTCAGGTGGGTCACGTCGACATGCAGCTTGAGGTTCTGACCGGGTTGCAGATGTTTACCCTCGGTCAGGTTGTTCCAGCGGCGCAAGTCATTGATGCTGACATTGAACTTTTTAGAGATCAGGTATAACGAGTCGCCGCTGCGCACCGTGTAGACAACGGTTTTAACACGGTTTGCTGAACTGCGACTGCCGCCGTTTTTGTAAATGACCAGTTTTTGTCCTGGTCTGATCGGTGCATTGGCGTCCAGTTTGTTCCAGTTGCTGACCTGTTTTACCGTGACCCGGTGCTTGCGCGCAATTGTCCAGAGGCTGTCGCCGCTTCTTACCCTGTAGGTCTGTTTGCTGCCGGCGCCATTTGCAGCCTGGATCCTCCTGTTCAGTGACGCGTGTTGCGTGGCATCCTGATTGCCGACAGGTACCAGTAGATACTGGCCACTGCGTATCAGAGTACTGCCCAGCTGGTTGCTGCTGATCAGTGCGTTGGTGGTAGTGTTGTAGTGGTGAGCAATTTGCGACAGGGTTTCGCCGCTTTTCACCTGGTGGCGCACCAGGCGGGTTAGTCGTGACTCCGGCAGGCTTACTATGTTCTGCTTGAAAGTAGTCGAGTGGTTGACCGGTATGACAAGCTGGTGTGGGCCATCCGGATGCGTGGTCCAGCGATTATAGCCGGGATTCAGCAGGTACAGTGCTTCGGTATTCATCCCCGCAAGCTCGGCGGCAACGCTGATATCCATTTGCCCCGGTGTATCAACGACGGTGAATGCAGGCTGCATTTCAATGGGTGAAAAGCTGACATTGTATTGATCGGGCTGCCTGACAACGTGGCTGATCGCGAGTAGTTTGGGAACGTAGGCCGCCGTCTCTTTCGGTAATTTCAAATGCCAGAAGTCGGTTGGTTTGCCGGCCTCGCGATTTTTCCTGATGGCCTTGCTTACGGCGCCACTGCCCGAGTTGTAGGCAGCCACGGCGAGTAGCCAGTCACCGTCGAATTTGTCTTGCAGATAATCCAGGTAATTCAATGCAGCTTGAGTCGATTCCACGACATCACGGCGTCCGTCATACCACCAGTCCTGCTGCAGGCCATACATTTTCCCGGTAGCGGGAATGAACTGCCACATACCGGCTGCGCGACCGTAAGAAAATGCAAACGGGTCATAGCCACTTTCAACAAACGGCAGTAATACGATCTCGGTCGGGAAATTACGTTTCTGTACTTCACTTAATATATAGGCAAGGTACGGCTTGCCGCGTTCGAAGATGCGTTCGACATGTTGCGGATTCCTGCCGTACTTGGCAGCACTCGCTGTGACGGCAGTTTGTTGCGAACCGGGGAGGCGAAATCCCTGACGCAGTTGCTCCCAGAAATCGGTTGTGACCGCGATAGTTTCTTCGCTTGTTGCCGTGCTGTCATTGGCACTGTCAGCGCTGCTGTCGTCAACCTGCGTGTCGGGTTCCCGGTTGACCGTAATGACGTGTAGCGATCTGGATGGGCCGGGGTGACTGCCTGATTCCTGATTGGCGGGTGAATCTGCAATGTGCTCGACGGATGCACAACCGCCTGCTAGAAGGAAGCTTAGTATGATGGCTGTCTTGGGTATCGCATCCATAAAAAAAGCTATCGGCCTTGATGAAATGTGTCTTGAGATGGCATACGTGATCCCGGTCACTGTTGGCTGGCCCCGTCATTCGAAACAGGATAAACCCGGAGGGTGACGGGCCAGATATGCTGACAGGCGGACCGGAGCGGGTCAATATCTCTGGCGGAAAGTGTGAATTCTTGGGCGATCGGGGCGCTAATACGGTATCATTTCTACGCCATGAGCAAGGATATCCACGTTTCGTCCCGAGTATCATCACGCGCGGCGTCATTGCGGCACTGGTACCAGCGACCACTCGGAAACCTGCTGGCCGAGGCTGAGCTGGCGGCCCTGGAGGTTGAGTTACCGACCCTGTTTGGCTATCACCTGATGGTTATTGATCCGCCCTGGGAACATTGCCGCCTGCAAGACAGCCGCATACCGCATCATGTCATCCAGAGCGTCGAACCCTTGACACACGGGGAGGCCGGCCTGGGAGGCTATACCGAGGACTGGCCGATCATGAGTGACTCGGTTGATGCAATTATCCTGCCGCACACCCTGGAATTAACCGATGACCCGCACCAGGTGCTGCGCGAGGCTGACCGCAGCCTGATTCCTGATGGACACCTGGTTATCCTGGGTTTCAATCCGCGCAGTCTCTGGGGCATCAGACGGGTGCTGACACGCAAGCGGCAACAAATGCCCTGGGACACGCATTTCCTGAGCCTGAACCGCATCAAGGACTGGCTCGGTCTATTGGGGTTCGACACGCTGCATTGTCACTATCTGTTTCAGCGGCCGCCGCTGAAGAGCAGGCGCCTGCTTGAGAAGCTGCATCTGCACGGCCCATCCAGTGGCTACGGCCGCAAGTACCTGTCGGCCAGTTATATCCTGGTGGCACGTAAACGTACCGTGGTGATGACACCCTTGAGCAACTTGCAGCGCCGCCGGCGTCATCTGTTCCCGGTGGGCATCCCGAGTTCCAGTCAGGGTAATGTCAGGCGTGTCAATTGAGACAGAGGTTTTCACTGATGGCGCCTGCCGTGGAAATCCAGGGCCGGGTGGCTGGGGCGTGTTGTTGCGCCACAATGGCCACGTAAAGACCCTGTACGGTGCGGAAGCCGAAACAACCAACAACCGCATGGAACTGATGGCCGCGATACAGGCTCTTGAAAGCCTGACACGGCCCTGCAAGGTACGGTTGACCACGGATTCACAATATGTGATGAAAGGTATCCAGGAGTGGATGCACAACTGGAAGAAACGTGGCTGGAAAACGGCGGCAAGGAAACCGGTGAAGAATGTCGATCTCTGGCAACGCCTCGACGCGGCCACCCGTCAACACGATATCGACTGGGCCTGGGTGAAAGGGCACAGCGGCCACCCGGAAAACGAGCAGGCCGATGCACTGGCAAACAGGGCGATTGATGAGCTGTTGTAATTAATTGCCGGAGCGCCATCCGCGTCGCGAATCGCGGCGTGATACCACCAGTATTGCTGAATTGAAAGACTGACTATGCGCCAAATCGTACTGGACACCGAGACCACCGGCCTTGAACCTGCCGACGGCCACCGCATTATTGAAATAGGTTGCGTGGAGTTGGATGACCGGCGCCTGACCGGTAACACCTATCACCAGTATATTCAACCGGACCGCGAGATCGATCCGGGTGCGGTCGAGGTTCATGGTATTACCAATGAAAAGCTGGCAGACAAGCCGCGCTTCAAGGATATTGCCGCGGAGTTTCTTGAATTTATCCGCGATGCCGAACTGGTCATCCACAATGCGCCCTTTGATGTCGGCTTCATCGACCACGAATTCGGCCTGTTGCCGGATTCTCCGGGGTGCGTGAACGATTACTGCAGCGTGCTGGATACGCTGGCACTGGCGCGCCGCATGCATCCGGGGCAACGCAACAGTCTGGACGCATTGTGCCGGCGCTACGAAATCGATAATTCACAACGTGAACTGCACGGCGCCTTGCTGGATGCCGAAATCCTCGCCGACGTTTACCTGACAATGACCGGCGGGCAGGTGAGCCTCTCACTGGACAGTCATGTGGACAGCAACGGTCAGCGGCGTTCAACTATCCAGCGAGTCGCTGCAGACCGTCAACCGTTACCGGTACTCAAAGCCGATGAGGCAGAAATCCAGGCGCATACAGCAAGGCTGGATGCCATCGACAAGGCCTGTCAGGGCAGCAGCGTATGGCGTCGTCTCGAGAAAGAAACGGCCACATCGTAAACCCTAGCCACTGGGTACGGAAATCGCAAATGTATCGGCATTAAGCCACATGTGAACCAGGATACTGGCGGCATAGCCGACAACAATCACGGGCGTCCACTTGAGGTGACCAAAAAAGGTGTACGCGCCGCGCGACTGACCCATCAGGGCAACCCCGGCAGCCGAACCGATCGATAGCATACTGCCGCCGACACCGGCGGTCAGCGTCACCAGCAACCACTGCCCCAGTTCCATATCCGGATTCATGCTCAGTACGGCAAACATCACCGGTATATTATCAACGATGGCTGACATCACACCGACGGCTATATTGGCGAAGGTCGGACCCATATCGACGTACATCAGCACCGACACCATATTCAGGTAACCGATGAATCCCAGGCCGCCGACGCAGAGCACCACGCCATAGAAGAACAGCAGTGTGTCCCACTCGGCGCGGGCCAGGCGGCTGAAAAAGTCATAACTGGTCTCCTCCTCGGATGAGTCACCCATAGTGAAGTCGCCGACACCGCCGAAGGCGCTTGGATCAGGTGCCATGGTGGCGCGTGTCTTCTTCAGGTAATAGCTGAAGAACTGCAGGTAGGCCAGTCCGGTCATCATGCCCAGGAACGGTGGCAGGTGCAGAAAATTATGGAAACTGACCGCGGTAAGAATCGTGGCGGCGAACAGCAACATGATACGAGTCCCGCCACGTCGCATGGTGACGATCTTGTCGTCAGCGGCCGGTTTCCCCGCCGGAATGGCGAAATGCATGATGGCCGCGGGTACCAGGAAGTTGACCAGTGAAGGCATGAACAACTTGAAGAACATGTTGAAGTCGACCAGACCCTTTTGCCATACCATCAGGGTGGTGATGTCGCCGAAGGGTGAAAAGGCGCCGCCGGCATTGGCAGCGACCACGATATTGATACAGCCGAGACCGACAAAGCGCTTGTTGTTCTTGCCCACGGCCATAAGCACTGCACACATTACCAGTGCGGTTGTCAGGTTATCGATAATGGGAGACAGAAAGAAGGCGAGGAAGCCGGTAAGCCAGAACAGGCTGCGATAACCGTAGCCCCTGCGTACCAGGCGGGTGCGCAATGCCTCAAACACCTGGCGCTCATCCAT
>Ga0316192_10001234_pt1 | contig 18798 bp, 23 predicted proteins | sample MerIslwburrow_MG_FD_204931 | JGI IMG/M metagenome (GOLD analysis project Ga0316192, IMG submission 204931) | Coastal sediment microbial communities from Maine, United States - Merrow Island worm burrow | ecosystem: Environmental > Aquatic > Marine > Coastal > Sediment | place: USA: Maine...
CTTGTGCCCGTTCTTTGGGTGCCGGAATGACGGTGGTGGTTGCTATTTAAAGGTGGGGGATACGAAAGGCTTGACTCCCACCTAATTCAATCTATAATTCGAAACATGTCGAACCATCAAATAAACAACACTCCCCTTGATGAAATGTTCAAGGCCCTCAGCAACCCCCATCGCCTGGCGCTGTTTTATCGCCTGATGAATTGCTGTGCCCCGGGCACTAAGTGCGGTGTTGAGGCTGAACGGTTTTGTGTCGGCGAACTGGGTGAGGGCATGGCTATTGCGCCGTCGACCTTGTCGCATCATTTGAAAGAGTTGAATCGCGCCGGGCTGATCCAGATGGAGCGGCGCGGCAAGAATGTGGAATGCTGGTTGGAACCAAGTGTGCTAACCGAATTGAGTGCTTTTTTTAAAATTTAATCTATTACGTTTAAGGAGTTAGTCATGAGTTCATGTTGCCCCCCAAAAACAGATAAGCCGAATCATGCCGAGCAGGATAGCCATCGGCAGGATGTGCGCGGTGCCTATGCCAAGGTTGCGAATGCTAGCAACTCGGGTGATGCCACTGGCATTGAGAGCAGTTGTTGTGGTGTGTCGGATGATGCGGCCATCAATACTTTGATTTCGACCCGCCTGGGTTACAGCGAGGACGATCTGGCCAAGGCGCCTAGCGGTGCTGACATGGGCCTGGGTTGCGGTAATCCGCGTGCGATTGCTTCACTCAAGCCGGGTGAGGTGGTGGTTGATCTGGGTGCCGGTGGTGGTTTTGACTGTTTTCTCGCGTCCCATGAAGTGGGTGAGACTGGCCATGTAATCGGTGTTGATATGACGCCGGATATGTTGAGCAAGGCGCGTAACAATGCGGCGAAAGGTGGTTATAAAAACGTTGAGTTTCGTCTCGGTGAGATTGAACATCTGCCAATTGAGGACGAGACTGTTGACGTGATTATCTCTAATTGTGTGATCAATCTGTCACCGAATAAGGCTCAGGTGTTCAAGGATGCTTTTCGTGTCTTGCAGAAAGGTGGCCGGTTAGCGATCTCTGATGTGGTGGCAACGGTTGAGCTGCCAGAGGCGATGCGTAATGATCCTGCCCTGATTGCCGGTTGCATGGGCAATGCCTCGTTGGTTGATGATCTGGAAGAGATGATTAAGGCGGCTGGTTTTGTTGATGTGCGCATCGAGCCTAAGGATGAGTCAAAGGCGTTTATTCGTGATTGGGCGCCGGATCATAATGTGACTGATTATGTGGTGTCGGCATCGATTGAGGCGATCAAGCCTGGCTGTAAGCCTGGCTCGGGTTGTTGTTAGGAAGTTTGGTTAAATAAAAAGGGCGGCCCTGATCTTTGATAGGGCCGCCCTTTTTTATACCTGTTTGTTAGGTTTAGCTGGCCAGTTTTTCCAGCAGGGCGTCTTTGTCTTGTGTTTCTGTTACTACGTCACGAATTTTATTGAAGGCCTCGGCCGCTGCATCGGGATGTTTGGCATAACCGATGATAGGGTCGTATTTATAGCCAGCCATTTTCATAGCCTGGTTCTTATAGTCGGTACCTTCGGTGCCGCCACCACCGATATTGGTGAGTAATTGTTCGAGTTTGACGTGTGTGGCGACAACGCCGGGTTTGAAACTGGTGAAGTCGTCGGCGACTACTTGATCGAATTCCATTGATATCCCCTGTGGGTGCTTGTTTGCGAATTTGGACTAGTAATTAAGTATTTCGTCAATTGGGGCGTGGACTTAAGGTATTTTGATTCAGGGCTGGTGATGGGCCTAAAAACAACGCTTTAGCGCGGCCTGTTGTGGCCGTTATCGGTGACAATAGGGGTAGAATGTGTCGCCTACCTGTGTTTTTGGTTCAGGCTTTGTGAGGGTGTGGGGTGGTTAAAAAAACTTTATTGATGCTGTCGATGATATCGATTCTGGCCGGGCCGATGTTATACCTGTCTGTTGTCGATAAGATCGGTGGCGGGGCAGGGCCGTCTTTCAAGATGCCGAGTCTGGGACTACCGGATTGGCTGGAGTCGGGCAGTGAGCAGGTTATTGGTACGGCTGGCGAGATGGCCGGTGACAGTGGGGCGACGATCTATAAGTGGAAAGATGCGGCTGGGGTCTGGCAGTTTGCCAATGAACTGCCTGTTGGCGTGACGGATGCGGAAACGGTGTTGATTAGCTCGAATACCAGTCTTCAGGCCTTTAAGCCGCAAGCAGAACCGGAACAGGAAAAAGATGAAGCTCCGGCCGAGGCCAAACAGGAAGAGTCAGTGGAGCTGGATCTGATACCGACGCCGGGGCGGGTAAAAAAGCTGATTGAAGATGCCCAGAATGTGCAGAATGTACTTGATGAGCGGCTCAAACAGATGGATTCATTGTCTGCTGAATAGTTCCTTCCCAGGTAAATGTGATTAAGGATAAGGTTTGGCCCTGGTGGTTATTGAAACCGGGGGCGTGTCCTGTTAGTGTCGCCAAGGCACTACACACGGGGGGATAGAGCGTTGTAATGAAGGTTCTGGTTGTTGTGGTGCGAAAAAGGCGGAAGTAAACCCTGATCAAAACCCGCCGCCCGGCTGGATTGATTGTTGCGGCGGAGATTAAAGGCTTGTTTATATGACAACAGTATCAGCGGTGTTATTGGCAGCAGGTGAATCGCGTCGCATGGGTGAGGTCAACAAGCTGGAGCTGCTGGTTGATGGTATGCCTTTATTGCGTCGTACTGCAGAGATTCTGCAGGCCTCTGGTTTGCAGGAAATTGTTGTTGTGTTGGGCCATCAGGCTGACAAGGCCGGTGCCATCCTCGAAGGTATGCCGTTAACTTTTGTTTATAACGAAAACTATCTTGATGGTCAGATGACCTCGGTGTATCAGGGGCTGTTATCGCTGTCGCAGCCTTGTGACGGGGTGATGATTTGCCTGTCGGACCAACCATTACTGCAGACCGAAGATGTAAATGCCCTAATCGATGCCTTTGGTAAACGCAGTCATGGTTCAGTGTTGGTGCCTACCTATCAGGGCAAACGCGGTAATCCTATTATTATCGACTATCAGCAGCGTCAGGAGATTTTGAACGGTGAACGTAACCTGGCTTGCAAGAGTCTGATAGAAGACAATCCCGATTTGGTGAGTGCTTTTGAAATGAGCGACAACCACGTGGTGGTTGATCTCGATACCCCTGAAGAGTATGCCGCCTTGACGGGTGGTGAGGTCGCCGCCTTATAAGCATCGGAAAGGGGGGTATTTGATTGTGTTTCCTATTTGCCAATCTTAAGTGCCAATCTGTAAATTCCTGTCTGTTTTGCTCGGTGAAATTGTTCTTTCTCCCTTAAGTTACTCCCTCTGATAATGCTAAACTCGTCCCACTTTCGACCAACATGATTCAGTAACCAAGAGGAAACCATGGCAGGACATAGTAAGTGGGCCAATATCCGTCACCGTAAGGGCGCTCAGGATGCCAAGCGGGGCAAGATTTTCAGCAAGCTGATCCGCGAGATCACTGTTGCCGCCAAGATGGGCGGTGGTGACTCTGCTGCTAATCCGCGCCTGCGTACCGCTATCGACAAGGCTCTGGGCCAGAATATGACCCGCGATACGGTTGAGCGTGCGGTGAAGCGTGGTTCCGGTGATACCGAAGGCGAGAACTACGAAGAGCTGCGTTACGAGGGTTACGGTGCTGCCGGTGTGGCGGTGATGGTGGATTGTCTTACAGACAACAAAAACCGTACCGTCAGCGAGGTGCGTCATGCCTTTAGCAAGCGCGGTGGCAATCTGGGTACTGATGGATCGGTCTCTTATCTATTCACCAAGCAGGGCATTATCAGCTATGCCGTCGGTGCCGATGAGGACCAGATTATGGAAACGGCATTAGAGGCGGGTGCCGATGATGTGGTGAGCCATGATGATGGTTCCGTTGATGTTATTACAACGCCGGAGGCCTTTGTTGATGTTAAGGAGGCGATGGTCGCCGCCGGACTGGAACCGGAAAACGCCGATATCACCATGACCGCCAGCACCTCAGTGGAGTTGGGCCTGGAAGATGCGGAGAAGGTGATGGCGCTGATCGATATGCTGGAAGATCTGGATGACGTGCAAAACGTCTATACCAATGCCGATTTTTCTGCCGAGATAATGGAACAGCTTGCTTAACCTCGGCGAGCATTGTTAATGGCCCAGCGTATCCTTGGTATTGATCCTGGCTCTCGCATCACCGGTTTTGGTGTGATCGAGATGGTGCAGGGTAAGGCTGTCTATGTCACCAGCGGTTGCATAAGGGTACAGGGCAAGGCCTTGCCTGAGCGGCTGAAATCCATTTTTGATAGTGTCAGTCAGATTGTTGCCGATTACTGTCCGGACCAGCTGGCGATTGAACAGGTGTTTGTCAAAGACAATATTGATTCAGCGCTTAAGCTGGGTCAGGCCCGTGGTGCGGCGATTTGTGCCGCAATGACCCGCGAGCTGGAGGTGTTTGAATACACCCCGACCCAGATCAAAAAGGCGGTGGTGGGCAAGGGCCATGCTGATAAGGCGCAGATGCAGTTTATGGTGCGGGCTATTTTGAAACTGCCCGGCCTGCCGCAGGAAGATGCCGCCGATGCCCTGGCCTGTGCCCTGTGTCACCACCATACCCATGAAAGTTTAAGTTATATAAAAGAGGTAAACCGATGATTGGTCGCCTGCGCGGTAAGTTGATTGTTAAACGTGCGCCGCAGTTGCTGGTGGATGTAAATGGCGTTGGTTATGAGGTTGAGGCGCCGATGAGCACCTTTTATAACCTGCCCGAACTGGGTGACGAGGTGTTGCTGCATACTCATATGGTGGTGCGTGAAGATGCCCAGCTGCTGTATGGTTTTGGTTCTGAGGCGGAGCGTAGTTTTTTTCGTGATCTGGTCAAGGTCAATGGTGTTGGCGCCAAGATGGGGCTGGCGATTTTGTCGGGCATGTCGGTTGATGCCTTTGTCCGTTGTGTGCGTGAAAGTGATGTCGTCAGCCTGGTGCGGCTGCCCGGTGTGGGCAAAAAGACCGCCGAGCGCTTGATCGTTGAGATGAAAGACAAACTCGATAAATTGGCTGAGACGGCTTTGCCGCAGTCGTCTACGATTGTCACTGTCGAGCTTAATGATTCGGTTGGTGATGCGATCAGCGCGTTGGAGTCCCTGGGTTATAAACCAAGCGAGGCCAGCCGCATGGCGCGGGCAGTTAAGGGCGATGATTTGACTAGCGAAGATATCATCCGTCAGGCCTTAAAAGGCGCGGCGGCTTAGGCTGGAGAGTAGTGTAGAGCGATGATTGAAACCGACCGACTGATTAGTGCTGCCATCCCCTCGAAAGCGGAGGAGGCTATTGATCGTGCCATCCGGCCGAAAAAACTGGCCGATTATGTTGGTCAGCCTGCTGTCTGCGAACAGATGGAGGTCTTTATCGAGGCGGCCAGAAAACGTGGTGAGGCGCTTGATCACACCCTGATCTTTGGCCCGCCGGGTCTGGGTAAAACCACCCTGGCCCACATCATTGCCAACGAAATGGGGGTGGCGATGAAACACACCTCTGGCCCGGTGCTGGAACGCCCCGGTGATCTGGCTGCGCTGCTGACCAATCTGGAACCGCATGATGTGCTGTTTGTCGATGAAATCCATCGGCTCAGCCCGGTGGTGGAAGAGGTGCTTTATCCGGCCATGGAAGATTATCAGCTCGATATCATGATTGGCGAAGGCCCGGCGGCACGCTCGATCAAGCTCGATTTGCCACCCTTTACTCTGGTGGGGGCAACCACTCGCGCCGGTTCGCTGACCTCGCCCTTGCGTGATCGCTTTGGTATTGTTCAGCGGCTGGAGTTTTATAACACTGTCGATCTGACTTCCATAGTCACCCGTTCCTGCCAGATTCTGAATGTTGAAATTGAAGCCGATGGCGCCAGGGAGATTGCCCGTCGTTCGCGGGGCACACCGCGTATCGCCAACCGCCTGTTACGACGGGTGCGCGACTTTGCCGAGGTTAAGGCCGATGGCCGCATAACTGTCGAGGTAGCTGCTGGGGCGCTGGATCTATTGGATGTCGATAGCCACGGTTTTGATGTCATGGATAGAAAGCTGTTGCTGGCTATTTTGCAGAAATTCGATGGCGGCCCGGTCGGTGTCGACAGCCTGGCGGCGGCGATTGGTGAGGAGCGTGGCACCATTGAAGATGTGCTTGAACCGTATTTGATCCAGCAGGGTTTTATGATGCGTACCCTGCGTGGCCGGGTGGTCACGCGTCAGGCCTATGAACATTTTGGTCTGGCACCACCCGTGGCGGCAGATCAGGACCACCAGGATGCGATTGATCTATTAGATGAATAATTCATATGGGCACCTCTAAAAATCTACTGAAGCAGCGCTGGCGGCGTTAAAATCAAGCTCAAAATACTCATTTACTCCGTGTAAACTCCGTTTTTTCGCTTGTTTTTGCCTTGCCATCATTTGCTTGATTAGATTTTTAGAAGTACCCATAAAAGAGGTGGCTTGTATTACAATAGCTGCAACTTTTTGGGGCTAAAGGCAGTCTCTTAATCGAACTGCAATGTAATTGAAGTAGAGTATGGAAACGTTTCACTGGCCCGTCAGGGTTTACTACGAAGATACGGATAGCGGTGGGGTGGTCTACTACGCCAATTATCTGCGCTTTATGGAGCGCGCCCGTACCGAGTGGTTGCGTAGTCTGGGCGTGGAGCAGGATAGACTGATTGAGCAAGAAGGTGTGTTGTTTGCTGTCCGACATGTGGATCTGGATTATCTCAAACCAGCCCGCTTTAACGACCAACTTGAAGTCACCTCAAGGGTGATTGAACATGGTCGAGCCAGTTTGACCTTTGCACAAACAATAACGCGAATGGATGCTGAGACGAAAACTGAGTTATGCCGTGGTCAGGTGAAGATTGCCTGTCTCGGTGTCGAATCGTTTCGTCCTCGTCCGATTCCTGAATTTTTAAGAACGAGTTTAAGAATGGAGAAAGCTAGTGGCTACTGATATGTCGATCGTGAGTCTGATCACCAATGCCAGTGTGCTGGTGCAACTAGTGCTAGTGCTGTTGCTGGTCGTGTCGGTGATGGCCTGGACCATCATCTTTAGTAAGTCGAAGGCCTTGAAACAGGCGCGTGAGGATATGACTTCATTTGAAGATCGCTTTTGGTCTGGTGGTGATCTGGCGCGGTTGTATGAACAATCCAACTCGAATTCCGACTCGCGTGGCCTGGAACGTATATTTAAAGCCGGTTTTAAGGAATTCATCAAACTGCGTCAACAGGGCGAGCCTGATCCCATGGCGGTGGTTGAAGGGGCGCAACGGGCGATGCGGGTCAAGCTCAACCGTGAGGCGGATAGTCTGGAAATTAGTCTTGGTTTCCTCGCCACGGTGGGTTCTACCAGTCCTTATATCGGTCTGTTCGGTACGGTATGGGGCATCATGAATTCATTTCGTGCCTTGGGTAATGTGCAGCAGGCAACACTGGCGATGGTTGCGCCCGGTATTGCCGAGGCTTTGATTGCTACTGCCATGGGTCTGTTTGCGGCGATTCCGGCCGTCGTTGCCTATAACCGTTTTCGTACCGATGTTGAACGCCTGATCAGTCACTACGACAATTTTGTTGATGAGTTTACCTCCATCCTGCAGCGTCAGGCCCACACTCCAGTAACTGAGAAGGGCTAGTCATGGCGCAGCAACGTCAACGTCAACGCCGTGCCCCGATGGCCGAGATTAATGTTGTTCCTTATATCGATGTGATGCTGGTGTTGTTGGTGATCTTTATGATTACCGCGCCGCTGCTGTCGCAAGGGGTAAAGGTTGACCTGCCCGAGGCCAGTGCCAAGCCGCTCGACAAGGATAGTAAAGAACCGATTGTGCTGACCGTCGATACCAAGGGTAACTACTATCTCAATGTCGGTGGTGATGAGAAAAAGGCCGTTGAGGCGGATGAGATTATTCGTCGTGTCGCAATTGTGCTGGATCGTACGCCAGATACACCGGTTGTAGTGGGGGCGGATAAAAATGTGAATTACGGTGCAGTGATTCAGGCGATGGTGTTATTGCAGCAGGCAGGTGCGCCGAGTGTGGGTCTGAAAACTGATCCATCCGAGCTTGATCGTAAGTAAGCGGTTGTCGTTGCTGATTCAAATATGCTGAATATCCTGCGCAATAATCCCCAGGCCTTTGTCTTTGCCTTAGTGGTTCACCTGCTACTGATCGCTGCGTTGTCGTTTAATGTCGACTGGAATTCAAAGCATAAGCTGTCTGGGCCTCAAGTGAATGTGATCCAGGCGGTGATGATCGATGAATCAAAGATCAAGGCCGAAGAACGCAAGAAAAAGCTGCAGCAGGATAAACAGCGTAAGGCCGAACAGGACAAAAAACGCAAAAAAGCCGATGCCGAGAAAAAACGCAAACAGGCGGAGCTGAAAAAGAAAAAAGCAGCCGAGAAGAAGCGCAAGGCCGAGCAGGAAAAGAAACGTAAGGCCGAGGCGAAACGCAAGAAAACCGAGGCTGATAAGAAACGTAAACAGGCTGAGTTGAAAAAGAAACAGGAAGTTGAGAAGAAACGTCTGGCCGAGCTGGAGAAGAAACGCAAGGTCGAGACGGAGCGTCTGCAAAAGTTGGAAGAGCAACGTAAGGCCGATGAGCAGCGTCGCGCGGAAGAGGAAATGATTCGCCAGCAGCAGATGGCTGAGGAACAGGCGGCTATGAATGCTGTCAGACAACGTGCCTTGATGGATGAGCGAGGCAGAATCATAGGTAAGATACAGCAACGTGTTTCGAGTAAGTGGGCGCGACCTTCTGGCTGGCGTGCCGGGACTAGCTGCACCGTGTCAGTGCGACTTGTGCCTGGTGCTGGCACGGCTCAGGTGATAGATGCCCGTATGATCAAGAGCTGTGGTAATCCATTATTTGATCGCTCGGTAGAAAATGCGGTGTTTAGTGCTTCACCACTGCCATTTCCAACATCACCGGAATTAATGAACGAGTTCCGTGAGATAACATTCGATTTTAGACCCGAGGATTAGTCTTGAAATTTTTTGCCCAACTAGTTCGAGTTTTTTGCATCAGTTTGCTGCTTAGTGGCACGGCCAGGGCAGGCCTGACGATTGATATTACCCAGGGCGTTGATGGTGCTCTGCCGATTGCTGTGGTGCCATTTGGCTGGCAGGGCCCGGCCATGAATCCACCCCAAGACATTGCTGAAATCATTAGTGGCGACCTGCGACGCAGTGGTATGTTTGCGCCATTATCGAGAACCGATATGCTGTCTCGACCACAGGATGGTTCGCAGATCAATTATCGCGACTGGCGTCTGCTAGGCACTTCCAGTCTGGTGATTGGGCGGATGACGGCGGTTGGTGATTTGTACAAAATTCAGTTTCAATTATTTGATGTTAATCGTGAAGCGCAGCTGGTTGGTTATAGTTTTTCTGTGGCAGAAAAAGAGTTGCGCCGCATTGCCCATCAGATCAGCGATATCATTTTTGAGACCCTGACCGGTGACAAGGGCGCTTTTAATACCCGGATGGCCTATATCACCTCCAAGGTATGGCGTACCAATAATGTCCGTTATTACGCCCTGCATGTCGCTGATGTTGATGGTCATAACCCGCAGCTGGTGATTCGTTCGCGTCACCCCATCATGTCACCTTCATGGTCGCCGGATGGTCGCAAACTGGCTTATGTTTCGTTTGAAAATCGCCGCTCGATGATTTTTATGCAGGATATTTTTACTGCCGAACGCCGTAAAGTGGCCGCTTTTAAGGGGATTAATGGTGCGCCGGCCTGGTCGCCTGATGGCACTCGCTTGGCGATGTCTCTGTCGAAAGATGGTAATTCAGAGTTGTATGTGATGCATGTGGCCAGCGGTAAGTTACAACGGTTGACTAATCACCGCGCCATAGATACCGAACCAAGCTGGTCGCCGGATGGCCAAAATATAGTCTTTACTTCAGATCGTGGTGGCAAGCCGCAGATTTATCAGGTTTCGTCTCATGGCGGTAAACCTAAACGTTTGACCTTTGAGGGTCGCTACAATGCCAAGCCAACCTATTCGCCAGATGGTAAGCGAATAGCGATGGTAAGTGGTCGAAACGGTAAGTTTCATATCGCAGTGCTTGAATTAGACAGCGGTTTCGTGCAAATTCTAACCAAAAGTCGACTAGATGAGTCGCCTAGCTTTGCGCCCAATGGTAGTATGATCATCTACGCGACGGAGTATTTAAATAGAGGGGTGCTGGCGGCAGTTTCGGTGGATGGCCGCGTACAGCAACGTATCGCCCTTGATGAAGATGGTGATGCGCGTGAACCCGCTTGGGGACCGTTTTTAACTATAAATAACAGGGAGTAAACAATGAACGCTTTTACGAGAACCTTGGCAGTTTTGTTGCCGGTAGTTATGTTGTGGGGCTGTTCAACCGCACCAACTACTACTGATGCGGATGCAGGTGGTGATGCGGCTATGACGACCACTACTGATAGCGGAATGGGAAGTGCAGGCATGGGTAGTGGTGTTGAGGTTGGTGAAGTAGGGGGAAGTGAAGTATTTAGTGGTGATCCATTGACTGACCCTAACAGCATGCTGGCCAAGCGCACTGTTTATTTCGATTTTGATAAGAGTGAAATCAAATCAGAGGCGCGCGAAATCATTGAGGCGCATGCCCGTTATTTGAGTGCCAATCCTTCTGTGCGCATCGTTGTTGAAGGTCACTGTGATGAGCGCGGTACCCGTGAATATAATCTGAGTTTGGGTGAGCGTCGTGCCAAGGCTGTTCAGCAGGTGGTGTCTTTGCTGGGTGTGTCAAGTTCACAGGTTGAGATAGTCAGCTACGGTGAAGAACGTCCTGCTGCCATGGGTCATGATGAAGATGCGTGGGCTATGAATCGTCGTGTTGAGTTCATTTACTAGGACTGATTGATGTTAAAGCGTTCCAGATGGACCTGGATGGGGGTGGCTGTTGTCGGTTTGGCAACCGCCACCCCTTTGGCTATTCAGGCACAAGAGTATCTGCCGCCGGTAATTGACCGCTCCAGCGGCGTGCTGCAGTCGCGTCCTGTAGCGCAGCCAGTTGAGGCGCCAAAGGCTGTGCTTTCTCTTGATGAGCGGGTTAAGCGTCTGGAGCGCTTGTTGGATAACGAAGCGCTGGTGGATATGTTGATGCGTATGGATACCATGCAGACGGAAGCTCAGGAACGGCAGGGTGAGGTGGAAAGTCTGGGCCATGCCATTGAAAGCATAAAACAGCGGCAGCGTGATCTCTATCTGGATATGGATCGGCGTCTGCGTCAGCTGGAATTGTCTGCCAGTAAACCTGCGGTGGCTGCAGCACCGGCAGCCTCAACAGCAACTGGCATTGCGCCAGTGCCTGGGGTGACGATGACTCCTGGTCTGCCTGCGGCTCCGGTTGCCACAATAACACCTGTGCCAGTAGCCGCTGATCCAGCTGCAGAGCGCGATACTTATCAAGCGGCCTTTAATCTGCTCAAGCAAGGTCAATATGATCAAGCTATTGGCGCGTTTCAATCGTTTTTGGCTAGTTATCCCAGGGGTAATTTTACGGGTAACGCCCAATATTGGTTGGGTGAGGCTAACTACGTTACACGTCGTTTTGATGTGGCTGAACGGGAGTTTCGCAAGGTTCTGGAGCAGTATCCAGATAGCAGTAAGTCGGCCGATGCGATGTTGAAGCTGGGTTACACTTATTACGAGTTGAGCAATTGGGAATCAGCGCGTAAGACGCTTGAAAGTGCGATGGCGCGCTTCCCCAATACCACTGTTGGACGTTTGGCGGAAAATCGCCTGCAGAAGATGCGTTTAGAAGGCAGATAGCCCTAGGTTCAAGTAGTGACTGAATTAGAAAAAGCCTCATCGCAGCAGGCCAAGCTACGAATTACAGAAATCTTTTTTTCCCTCCAGGGTGAAGCGCGAACCATCGGATTTCCGACGGTGTTTGTGCGGCTGACCGGTTGTCCACTGCGTTGTAGTTATTGCGATACAACCTACGCCTATCAGGGTGGTGAGTGGCAGACAATCGATGAGATTCTCGAACAGGTGGGGCAATACGAAACCCGCTATGTTTGCGTGACTGGTGGCGAGCCATTGGCTCAGGCGGATTGTCTGCCCTTGTTATCTCGCTTATGTGATGCGGGCTACTACGTTTCACTGGAGACCAGTGGTGCGCTTGATGTTAGTAAGGTTGATGCCCGGGTTTCTAAAGTGATGGATCTGAAAACGCCAGCTTCTGCTGAGCAGCGCCATAATCGACTCGAAAATTTGGAATACATGGGCGCGAATGATCAGCTCAAATTCGTTATTTGTGATCGCAATGATTACAAGTGGGCCCAGGAGGTAATTATCCGCTCTGAGTTGGCTGAGTGCTGTGAAATTTTGATGTCGCCTGCTTTTGGCCAGCAGAATGCAAAGCAGCTGGCTGACTGGATAATCGATGATCGTTTGCCCGTCAGGTTTCAATTACAGCTGCACAAGGTGCTTTGGGGCGATGCGCCAGGACATTAATCGACGTCGGGCCATTGTGCTGGTGTCAGGTGGCCTGGACTCGGCCACCTGTCTGGCAATGGCCAGAAGTCAGGGTTATGAATGTTATGCCTTGAGCTTTGATTACGGCCAACGTCACCTGGCCGAATTAGAGGCGGCTCAAAGGGTTTCAGCGGCGTTTGCTGCCAAGGCACATAAGATTATTAAGCTCGGGCTGGGTGATATTGGTGGCTCTGCTTTGACCGATGCTGCCATTGATGTCCCCACTACACTGAGCGACGGTATTCCTGTCACCTACGTGCCGGCACGTAACAGCGTATTTCTGTCTTTAGCGCTGGGCTGGGCTGAAGTGCTCGAAGCCTATGACATCTTTATAGGTGTTAACGCCGTGGACTATTCTGGTTATCCGGATTGTCGTCCCGAGTTTATTCGTGCCTTTGAGGTAATGGCTAACCTGGCCACCAAGGCTGGAGTGGAGGGTAAGCGGTTTTCCATTCATACCCCTTTGATAGATTTGAGCAAGGCTGAAATTATCCAGCAGGGAATAGCGTTAGGCATTGATTACAGTATGACTGTCTCTTGTTATTCTGCCGCTGATGATGGCCGCGCCTGTGGCAAATGTGACTCCTGTCGCCTGCGTGCGGCTGGTTTTGCCGCTGCTGGTGTTGCCGATCCAACCCGCTACGCGGCTTAAGCCTGGTTGGCTCTTCAGGCTAACTCTCTGTTTTGTCGCAGTCTTGGCTGTTTTGCCGCAAAGTTGTTGAAAAACATCGTGTTTGGGGCTGGTGTTGGGCAATTCTTTAGGCTAGAATACGCCCTCTTTTGGGCCGTTAGCTCAGTTGGTAGAGCAGTGGACTTTTAATCCATTGGTCCCGCGTTCGAGTCGCGGACGGCCCACCATACATTAGAAAGCCGGGTAGCTAGTAGCTACCCGGCTTTTTGTTTTTTCAGAGCCAGGTTTTTAGTGGTGGTGCCCGCCACCGTGCCCCATATTTTCTTCTCCATCCTTCACTTCAGCCATTAGCGATAGCTTGTCACCGTTGTCGAAACTGAAGTTGAGGTGAACTTTTTGACCCTTGGCAATAACCTTAAGTGGCTTGATTAACATCAGGTGATAACCGCCAGGCTCCAGCACTAATTCCTGGTGGCTTGTCAGGTTTAAAGCTTCAATCTTCTCCATGTGCATCATGCCGTCGTGCATAACCGAACGGTGTACTTCAACCTTGACGAATTGTGGGCTGTTGATGTTGTTAAGAGTGATTGTCTGTTGGCTATGGTTGGTTAGTTTCATGTATGCAGCCATTACATTGGCTGATGGTGGCGCACTGCGCACCCACGGATCATTAATTTCAATCGCTGTCTCTGCATGGGCAACAGAGAGTGTTACCAGGCAGAGACAGAAAGCAGCATGAATAAGCTTGTTTAACATGGCTAGTTTCCGTAGTAATTACTGAGTTTAGTGATGGCATCCGCCACCTTGTCAACACTATGTGGCGGCAGGATGTGGGCGCGAAGTCGTACCTGTGGATCAATGACTAAAATGGCAGCGTAATGATTGACGAAATAGTCATCGCCGGAGGTGTCGCCGTCAAAGTCATAAATAACCCCCATTGCCTGGCTGAGTTTGTCTATCTCGCTTTTGTCACCGTTCAGGGCGATAAATTCCGGATTAAAAAAATCCATATAGTCTTTTAGTTTTTCGCTACTGTCTCGCTTTGGGTCGAGTGAGACGAAGACATAGCGAATATTCTGCTGTGACAGGCGTTTTTCGACCTGTTTCATGGCCATTAGTGTGGTTGGGCAGACGTCCGGGCAGTTGGTGAAACCAAAAAACATAAGACTCCAATTGCCCTTTAAATCGCTCATCGGAAAGGCTTGTTTATGTTGATCGATAAGGGTGACCGCAGGTAGGGCAATGGCGGGAGACATGACCGGAACCCCCATGTTGCTTTCAAACTCAAACGGTTCAGGTTCAGTTTGTTGGAGCAAGAATGCAGCCAAAATGGCAGCAAACAGAAGCGTTAGAGATATTAGTGGTATTTTGAATTTTTCAAACATTTGCCGAGTGTATCATGCAGTAAATTCGCGCCCAATATTCATATGTCAGCTGATATGTGAATCTTAAGAAGAAAATATTAATTTTTTTAGTTTAGTGCCGTAATAATAGTGATTTTTATAATAATGAGTGGTAAAAGAGTATATGCGGAGGGGGTTTGTTGAGTGGGTCTGTGTTTTAGGGGCAAATCCTTTTGATTATGGGTAATCAAATATAAAAGTGTTTAACCTTTCCAACCTTAAGGGGCGAAACAAAATCATGAAAAAGACTGTAAAAAAGAAAGTGGCAGCCAAGAAAAAAGTAGTGGCCAAAAAGTCTGTTGCTAAAAAGAAGGTAACAATCAAAAAGGCTGTTGCTAAAAAGAAAGTAGCTACTAAAAAAGCGGTTGCTAAAAAGAAGGTAGCGGTAACTGTTCCATCAGTTAAGGCGCTGACAAGAGCCCAAAAGGCTTATACCAAGACTGAGCTGTTGACCACAATTTCTGATCGTACTGGTGTTGCTAAAAAAGATGTAAGTTCTGTGCTTGATAGCTTGGGTGACGTAATTGAAGCGCACGTCAAGAAAGGTGCGGTTGGTTCATTTAACCTGCCAGGCCTGCTCAAGGTTAAAACCATTCGTAAGCCTGCTACCAAGGCCCGCAAAGGTATTAACCCGTTTAATGGTGAAGAGACTATATTCAAGGCCAAGCCAGCGCGTACTGTAGTGAAAGTGCTGCCATTGAAGAAACTGAAAGATATGGTTGTGTAAAACTTTAACTCATTGAGTTTTAGTAAAAAGCCCGGCACATTGCCGGGCTTTTTTTTGTCTGGTTTTTTTATAGTGATGGTGAGTTGCGTGGCTGAATGATGGGCATGCGCTGTTTAAGTGTCGTAATCGGCCGTTGCAGGCGTTCATCATATATGGCACTGAATGCCAGCACCTGTTTTAGATAATTTCTGGTTTCCTTAAAGGGAACGTTTTCAATCCAGCGATCAGGTGAGATCTGTTCGTCTTTGGGTAGCCAGCCTTTTACTCGTTGACTACCGGCATTATATGCCGCTGTTGCCAGCACAGTATTGTCGTCAAAACGATTCATGACTTTGCGTAGATAACTGATGCCGAAACGGATGTTGGTATTGACATCAAGTAGTTGTAGTTTGCTTTTCCAGCGGGTATTAAGGTCCCGGGCAATCAGCTTGCCTGTGTTGGGCATAATTTGCATTAGCCCCATTGCGCCAACGGGCGAGCGTGCATCAGAGGCGAAGGCGCTTTCCTGTCGGACTATGGCATAGGCCCAGGACGGGTCGACCTTTTGTTTGCTGGCGTTGCTGTTGATCTGTTTCAGATGAGCGGTAGGGAAGCGTATTTCAAGGTCATCAAGATAGCGTGCCTGACCGAGAGAGTGAATGGCGCGGGCATGCCAGCCCCAGTCATGGACGATCTTGGCGACTTTCTGGCTGTCGTTGTTATCCATCTCTTTGATGGTGGCATACCATTCACGACTGGCATAGAGCGTGTCATCTAATAGATAGAATTCACGTGCCCGAATCATCCTGGGCAGGTTTTCAACTTCGGCGAGTTCTTCAGCGCTGAATTGTAATGGCCGATTTTCAAAACTATATTCGATATCAATTCGGTCGGCGGCCATAAAGCCGTAATAGTCGCGTGACTTGGCCAGTTCGACATAGATTAGTTGAGCGCGGTTGGGCTTGCCGGTTTGTTCGAGGGCGCGGGCCAGCCAGTAACGCCAGCGTAGCGATTGTTGTTCTTCCTGTTGCAGCTGATAAAACCAGAAGATGGCGTCATCCCAGTTGTCCTGATTGATGGCGCTAAGAATGCGCCACTCACGCACTTTTTCATCGTCGCCATCGACATTTTTGAGCCAGTGCACTGCTTCAGGGGCCTGTTTTCGCGCCAGCCTAACAGCTATGTAATTTTCAGTTTTGCTGAAGTCAGTTTCGGAAAAGGAAAACTCCATCACCAGCTTATCCCACATCTGAGCCGCCTTCGATGGGTTGCTTCTAGCCATGCGGCGTACACCGTGGGCGAGTATGGTTCTGACAATGGCGATATCTTGTTGCAGTCGCTTGTGCTTGAGAATTTTTTCCGGGTGGCGATGAATGTCTCGCCACACTTCGGACCACTGCCGTTGTTGTTTGTTAAGAAACTTTTCCAGATAGCGGGCCAGATAAATCTCGCCATTGTTCAGGGCTAGCACGATACGCTGCCAGGCCAGTTCCGATGTTAAGTGTCCACCATCCTGCCAGGTAGTGAACAATGGATCACAGGCTCTAGGTTGTGATTTGCCTACCAGCCAGAGTTTTTCCAGGCCGTCGAAGGCAGCTGCCTTGTTGCCGCTTTTATACAGGCCGCGGCGATAATAGCATTCCAGTTCTGTGTTTGAGGTGGGGCTGTAGTTCGCCACTAGTAACTGCCACTTACCCTGTTTCGCCAGCTTTTTTAGCCAGCTGTTTTTTAAACGCTTACTTGAAGGGAGGTCACCGTTGCGCTGTAAGAAGTCGTTGATTTTTTCAGCGCTGGCTGCTTTCAGGTTGCGATTGATGTCCCAGTATTCAAGATACGGGTAGAGAGGATAGTCGGTCAGGCCTTTGGCCAATTTTCTGAATTGTTTGTTATGGCCTTGTCGTAAGGCGTTGCGGGCGGCAACAAAATTGGCCCGCTGGCTGATAAGTTGTGTTGCCGAGGTTTGGCTTGCTAAGGTGATTGTTGTGGTGTTGGCGCTGGCTGATGAAATTAATAGCAGTTGGCAGAAGAGCAGTATTGCCGATTTTCGAAGCGCCTTCATATAGTTTGTTTCGGCTAGTCCGGTATGATTCTTTATAGTGAGAAAAATTGTCATTAACAAACAGTATCAACAACAAAATAAGCCGCTACGGGTAGCTGTCAGTGCCTGCCTGCTGGGGCAGCGGGTACGTTATGACGGTAACCAGAAACAGCATGCCTTTGTTTGCCGGCAATTGCAAAAATGGATCGACCTGGAGGCAATTTGCCCTGAAGTTGAGATTGGTATGGGGGTGCCGCGGCCGCCGATTCAGCTGCGTGAAACGGCAGGGCGCTTGAGGGCAGTTGGAGTTAAACAGGCTGATCTGGATGTGACTCGTCAGCTAAATCGTTTTGCACGTATGACAGCGCAGCGGTTGTCTGATGTTGATGGTTATGTTTTTAAAGCACGTTCGCCTAGTTGTGGTGTGACAACTACGCCGATCAAATTCAGTGACGGTAGCAGCAAAAAAGGGGCCGGCTTGTTTGCTGCGCAAATTCTCAGGCAGCTGCCACTGTTACCGGTAGTGGAGGAGAGCAAGCTGGAAACCGTCGCCCAGCAGATCAATTTTTTACAAAGGCTGACCGCCTACCAGCGTTGGCGCAGGTTTGTTGATCGGCCTCCTGGATGGTCTGAGTTACAGCAGTTTCATCAAGTCAATAGATTCAGTTTGATGGCTCACGGCATTGAAGGTTTGCGTAGTTTGGAGCTATGGCTGATGGCGTTTGCTAAAAATGGGCTTGTTTCCAAATCCCATTTACAGGCCTATGGCCAGCAATACATGGTCCATTTTGCCAGGCAGGCAAGTCAGCGCCGCCATGAACGGGTGCTGCGCAGTATTGCCAGGTTGCTGCGACCAGCAATAAGTGAAAAACAATATGACCGCCTGCTCATGTCGATTGAACAGTTTCAACAAGCTGAGCGGCCTTTATATACTGTTATTTCACAGCTGAAGAAACATCAAATCCGTGCCTGTTTACCTGTGCTCGAAGGGCAAACTTATCTAGATCTTGATGCCGCAATGTGGTCTTGGGCCTATAAAAAACAATAGCTTGGCAGTGGGGTGGGTATAGCTATTTCAGAATAGTAGTAATGTCTGATATTATCTGGGGTAGTAGCTAGGGTAATGGATGACCCAAGGCCGGCTTAAGCCGGTGTGTTCATAACAATCAATTATGAATGTAGGGTCGAAAATGTACGAAACTGATTATGGCAAGTCATGCCTGAATGGCACAGAGCGGCGTAACGCAACAGAACGCCGTACTCACTCCTATGTCACTCTGATCTACGCCCTGCATGGCAGGCGCAGTCTGGGGCGGCGTGACAGCGACCAGAACAAACGCTTTTTTGATCGTCATGAGCCGAAGTTTCTCTTCGTCAGCTTAAGCATTTTGCTGCTCTGCGGCGTCGATGCTCTGTTCACTTTAAGTTTGATCGATGTCGGGATTGCTACCGAAGCGAATCCGATCATGCGCTGGGTGATGGAGGAGTG
>Ga0316192_10001236_pt1 | contig 18768 bp, 17 predicted proteins | sample MerIslwburrow_MG_FD_204931 | JGI IMG/M metagenome (GOLD analysis project Ga0316192, IMG submission 204931) | Coastal sediment microbial communities from Maine, United States - Merrow Island worm burrow | ecosystem: Environmental > Aquatic > Marine > Coastal > Sediment | place: USA: Maine...
CGCCCTTCGTGTTCCCCCGCTGTTTTCGGATGTCGAGGCAGCGCCGTTGTTGTGCGGCGGCATCATCGGATACCGGGCACTGAAGATCTCGGGGATCCAACCGGGAGGGCGAATCGGGCTCTACGGATTCGGAGCATCGGCGCTCCTTGCGATGCAGGTGGCGACCTCTTGGGGTTGTGACGTCTTCGTGGCGACCCGCTCACCGGCCGAACAAGAACGAGCCATCGCGATGGGAGCCGCCTGGACCGGGTCGTATCATGACCGGCCTCCGGTGGCACTCGACGCGGCGGTCACGTTCGCTCCGGTCGGCTATGTGGTGGTGGAGGCGCTCAAGTCGATCGCGCGCGGCGGGACCGTTGCCATCAATGCCATCCATCTCGATCGGATTCCAGAGTTCGGCTACGACTTGCTGTGGGGCGAGCGCCAGCTGCGAAGCGTCGCAAACTTCACCCGGCAGGATGCCGCCGCGTTCCTCGAGCTGGCCGCGAAGATCCCGATCCGGACGGTTCCGGACGTTTATCCGCTCGGCGATGCGAATCTTGCGCTGATCCGGCTCAAGGAAGGCCTGGTTGAAGGCGCGGCCGTTCTCGTCACGGGGTGAGCGAGCGACGGCTCGGGCATGTGCTTCCTACTCGTCGAGGAAGATGTCTCGCTGGAGTCCGGCATCAGGTACATAGGCGTAGGCGGAGAGATCGGTGATACCTGCTTCGGCAAGTACTTCGTCGTCGAGGTAGAAGTTGCCGGTTGCCTCGCGGCTTGGGCGGTTGAAGATCTCATAGGCGGCATCGGCCAGAATCTCCGGGCGTCGGGATTGCTGCATGGCGGCGTCGCCGCCGAGGAGGTTCTGTACGGCCGCCGTTGCAATGATCGTACGGGGCCAGAGGCTGTTCACCGCAATGCCGTCATCTGCGAACTCGGCCGACATGCCGAGTGTGCACATCGACATGCCGTACTTCGCGATGGTGTAGGCGACGTGGTTCTGGAACCAGTGCTGGGCGAGATTGAGCGGAGGGCTCAGGGTGAGGATGTGCGGATTCGCGGCGTGCCGCAAGTGGGGCATACACGCCTTCGAGACGAGAAACGTTCCGCGGGTGTTGATGTCCTGCATCAGGTCGTACGACTTCATTGGGAGGTACTCGGTGCCGGACAGGTTGATCGCCGAAGCGTTGTTGACGCAGATGTCGATGCCCCCGAAGGCTTCGACGGTCGTCGCCACCGCTGCCGCCACCTGCTCGTCGTGACGGATGTCGCCGACGATCGGGAGCGCCGTGCCTCCAACAGCTTCAATCTCCTGCGCCGCGGTGAAGATCGTGCCTTCGAGCCTGGGGTGCGGTTCTGCCGTCTTGGCGATCAGAGCGATGTTGGCGCCATCAGCTGCAGCCCGCTTCGCGATTGCGAGGCCGATTCCTCGGCTGCCCCCGGACAGAAACATCGTCTTGCCGGCTAGTCCAGCCATGTGCACTCCTTCGCGTCGCTCCGGCAGCAGGCTACCGATTCGCTCGGTTCGCCACCGGACAGCAGACCGCCCGCATATCCTCGCGTTCCGCTTCGTCCATCTCGACGAGCGGCGGTCGCATCGTTCCCGTGCGGAGTCCAACCATGCCGGCTGCGGCGTAGGTGCCGGCCAACCCATGCCATTCGACGTTCGATGCGATTGAACTGAGACGGTCCTGGGCATCGGCGTCCTCGCGAGCCGCCGCAGCCAGTTCCGGGGCGTAGTTGCCCGAAGCCGTGATCGATCCATAGGCGCCCCGGCTGAACGCTTCGTGAACGATGCGAGACGCTCCGACGAAGAAGTAGCGGCCAGCACCCAGACCTTCGAGGATCGGACCGATACGCTCGGGATCGCCACCGGAATCCTTCATGCCGACGATGTTCGGGTGGGCGCAGACAGCGACGGCTGACTCAATCGGCAACTCATATCCGGTCACTGCGGGCACCGAGTAGCAGAAGACCGGGAGCGGGGAGAGATCGGCGACAAGGCCGTAGAACGACTCGACGAGTTCGGACCTCCTGCGCAGCAGCAACGTCGGTGTCGTGACGAGCACGGCGTCGGCCCCGGCATCCGCAGCCTCGGTGATCTGCTGGGCAGCCTGGCGAACCGACTGGGCTGAGACACCGGTCAGCAGATACGCCGACGAACCGAGCTGATCACGCGCTGCCGCAGTCAGCATGCCCCTTTCACCCGGCTCCAGATACGGGCCCTGGCCGGTGGACCCACCGATGAGGAACCCGCTGAGGCTCCACTCGCTGAGCTGGTTCAGATTGTGGCGGTGCGCAGCACCGTCGACCGAGCCGTACTCGTCGAATGGGGTGATCAGCGCCGCCATCGTGCGAGGTGGCGTCTTCACCTATGCCCCCCAGCTCGAGTGGAAGAACTCGCCGCGTGTCTTATCAGTCCGCTCGTACGTGTGGGCACCGAAGGAGTCGCGCTGAGCCTGGATGAGGTTCGCAGGAAGCCGGTCGGATCGGTACCCGTCGTAGAACGCGAGCGCCGACGAGTACGCCGGGACCGGTATTCCCGCGGCGACGGCTCGACCGACGGTCCGCCGCCAGCCGGGCTCGGCTTCGGCTACCGCGTCGCGGAAGAAGCCTTCGAGGAGGAGGTTGGAGAGCTCTGGGTTCGACCGATAGGCAGCGGTGATATCGGCGAGGAACCGCGACCGGATGATGCACCCGGCTCTCCAGAGCGAGGCGATCGTGCCGGTGTCGAGGTCCCACGCGAACTCCTGGGACGCTGCCTCGAACAGCATGAATCCCTGGGCATAGGAGACGATCTTCGAGGCGTAGAGCGCATCCTCAAGATCCGAGATCACCCCTTCGGGATCGTCGTCGATCGCGCCGGGTGGTCCCGTCAAGATCCCCGAGGCCGCAGCGCGCTGGTCGACGAGTGAGGACACGATCCGGGCATAGACGGCCTCGGCGACGAGCGTGGTAGGCGCCGCCTGATCCATCGAGGCAACTACCGTCCACTTGCCGGTTCCCTTCTGGCCGGCGGCGTCGAGGACACGATCGAGGAGTGGCTCACCGTCGGCATCGACGGTGGCCATGATTCCCGCCGTGATCTCGATGAGGAACGAGTCGAGCCGGCCGGTGTTCCACCGAGCGAAGATCGGCTGCATCGCAGGAGCGTCGAGGCCAAGACCCCGGCTCATGATGTCGTACGCCTCGGCGATGACTTGCATATCCCCGTATTCGATGCCGTTGTGCACCATCTTCACGTAGTGCCCGGCTCCTCCCGGTCCGACCCACTCGCAGCACGGTTCGCCGTCGGCGACGGCCGCGATCGACCTGAAGATGTCTCTCACTTGGGGCCACGCGGCGATGCTGCCGCCCGGCATGAGCGAGGGACCGTACCTGGCTCCCTCCTCGCCACCGGAGACGCCCATTCCAATGAAATGGATGCCGTCCTCGGAGAGTTGGGTAGTGCGGCGTTCGGTGTCGGTGAACTGCGAGTTGCCACCGTCGATGATGGTGTCACCGGGTTCGAGGAGTGGAACCAGCGCATCGATCTGCGCGTCGACGGGTTCACCCGCTTTGATCATGAGCACGACAATCCTCGGCTGTGCCAGGGTTTGGACGAGTTCCTCAACCGTGTACACGCCGACGATCGGAGCGCCGGTCGCCTCGCCGGCGATAAACTCGTCGGTGCGCTCTGCGGAGCGGTTGTACACGGCGACGGAGTATCCGTGGTCTGCGATGTTCAGGGCGAGATTGCGGCCCATGACGGCGAGGCCGATGAGTCCGAGGTCAGCTTGTTGGGGCATGACGACGACGGTAGTCGTTATGCCGGGATCTGTTCGTCGTACAGCCACGTCGAGAAGAGATCGCCGAGGTCGCGGCCGGCTATCTCTTCCGCCAGGGAGATGAAGTCCCCGGTCGTGGCATTGCCGTCCGAGAACCGCTCTGCGTACGTTCGGAGCGTTTCGAAGAACACGTCATCGCCGACTTCGTCACGGAGCGCGACCAGCACGAACGATCCGCGTTGGTAGACGCTTCCGTTGAAGAGATCGTCCGGAGCCGGCGTTCCGGGGGGACCGTAGCCGGCAACTCTGGCCGCCTCGACGCGATTCGCCACCTCTTCGCGGTAGGCCCCCGGGCCGTACAACTCCTCGACCCACAGCAATTCGGCGTACGTTGCGAAACCTTCATTGAGCCAGATGTCGCTCCACTCTCCGACCGAGACCGAGTCGCCAAACCATTGGTGAGCCAGTTCGTGGACCAGGACGTACTCGAAGTAGGGGGCCTCGACCATGGTTCGTCCGAAGACCGAGAGGGTCTGGTTCTCGAGTGCAGCAGGGAATCCGCCGACCACCGCGATCCCGTATCGATCGAACGGATACGGGCCGAAGGCCCGCTCGAGCACGCGAACCATCTCACCCGTGGTCTCGAGGGCAGGGGGCGGATCCGCAACGAGGTCGGGTGGGAGGAAGTTGCTGATCGGAATCCCGGCAGCCTCGGTCGACACTGGATCGTCAACGAACGTCCAGCCGTCGCCGATGACAATGGTTGCGAGGTACGGCGCCATCGGTTCGGTCATTGACCAGCGATACGTGCTTGTGGTGGCACCTTCGTCGACCTCCACGAGTTCTCCATTCGCCGCGACGGACAGCTCGTTCGGCACGGTGACGGCATACGTGAACGTGGATTTGTCGAGCGGGTGGTCGTTCGACGGGAACCAGGAATGGGCGGCGTCGGGTTCGGCTGCGACAAACTGCTCTCCTTCCGGACCGGTGTGCCATCCGATGCCGAACGGAATCGCCGACGAGGTCGTTGGTTCCGGTGTGCCGCTGTAGTCGATCTCGACTTCGAAGATCTCGCCGGAGAGGAGCTCGACCGGGGCGACGACAAGCTCTTCTCCGCTGCGCTCGAACGCGGCGACTTCTCCGTTCACGGTGAGGCGATCAACCTGCCACCCGACGAAATCGAGGTTGAACGACTCCAGGTTGTCGAGCGCCGTCGCGGTGACGGCAACGGAGGCGGACACGCTGCCGTCGGCGGCGTAGGTCAGGTCCAGGTGATAGTGCTCGACGTCGTAGCCACCGTTTCCCAGCGATGGGTAGTAGTCATCGCCGATCCCCGCGGCCCCGGTGACGAATATCGGCAGCGTGGTCGTGGTCGTCGTCGTGGTCGGTGCGCTCGTCGACGATGTGGATTCAGCAGCGCTCGTGGCGACCGGTTCGGATTCACCAGTGCACGAGGCAGCAAGCAGACCCAGAACGAGAAGGACGGCCAAACGTCTCATACCGAGAAGGTACGCCGAATCCCACGTTGTCGGTGCGCGCAACCGACGGACTCGAAGTTCGGGGCTCCTAGCCCGCTGATCACATCACATCGCAAGTGCGCGAGCGACCGCATTTCCCATTTCGTGCGTTGATGCCGCGGGCCCGCTGCCGGAGATATCGGCCGTCCGGAGCCCGGCGGAGAGCACGTCATCTACGGCCCGGTCAACGGCGGCGGCCGCCTCGGGGAGGTCGAGCGAGTAGCGGAGCGCCATGGCGGCAGCGAGGATCGTCGCCAGGGGGTTCGCCAGCCCCTCACCCGCGATGTCGGGCGCCGAGCCGTGCACCGGCTCGTAGAGGCCGGGTGGTCCCTCCCCGAGGGAGGCGGACGGAAGGAGACCGAGCGAACCCGGAAGCATGGATGCTTCGTCGGTGAGGATGTCGCCAAAGAGATTGCCGGTTACGACAACATCAAAATCCCTCGGGCGGGAGAGCAGATGCATCGCCATCGAGTCGACGAGCACGACCTCGAAATCGATCTCAGGGAACTCCTCGGCCATCAGCCGATCAGCGGTCCGACGCCAGAGGCGGGAGACCTCGAGCACGTTGGCCTTGTCGACCGACGTGACCTTGCCGCGGCGCGCCCGTGCCGCTTCCCCCGCCATTCGAACCACCCGTTCGATCTCAGGTACCGAATACACCATCTCGTTGCGAGCCACTTGGCCATCGTCGGAGACCGAAGACGGACCGAAATAGATGCCGCCGGTCAGCTCCCTGACGAAGAGGATGTCGACGCCCGCAGCGTCTCGAAGCGGGGAGGCAGCCGGAAAGTGGACTTGAATCGGGCGAAGGTTGGCGTAGAGGCCGAGTTGGGCCCGGATACCCAGCAGGCCGGCCTCGGGCCGGGTCTTGGCAAGGGGATCATCCCACTTCGGGCCGCCGACCGCGCCAAGGATCACGGCGTCGGACTCCCGGCACGCTTCAACCGTGGACATCGGAAGGGGGTCACCGGTGGCATCGATAGCGGCACCACCGATCAAATGCTCCTCGAACGTGAAGATCAACCCGAACCGTGTGGCGACGGCATCGAGCACCTTTCGCGCCTCAGCGACGACCTCTGGTCCGATACCGTCACCCGGCAAGAGAACGAAGTGGCTCATGCGTCTTCCGGCTCGGATGAACCGTTGCGATCCGCCAGCGCCTTGTTGAGTGCCGACACAAATGCGCGTGCCGAACCTTCCACCACGTCGGTCGAGATTCCGCGACCGGAGTAGGTGATTGGACCGATCTGGATGATTACATTCACCTCCGCCATGGCATCGGCGCCCGAAGTGAACGGGTTGACGCGGTAGTCGAGGAGCGACGCAGGGATCGCGAACGCGTCTTGGAGGGCAACAAAAGCAGCATTCACCATGCCGTCACCTTCCGCCGTAACCTCGAACTCGTTCTCGCCCTGAGACACGCGCACCGTGGCGACCGGGGTCTCGCGGTCTCCACCGCTGAGATGCAGGCCGACGAGTTGCACCTTGTCCGTCGACCTGTCGGTCTCGATCTCGACGATCGCCCGAAGTCCGGCCTCTCCGATCTCTCCCTTCCGGTCCGCCAATTCCTTGAACCGCTCAAAGGCGTTGGCGAACGCGGCTTCGTCGAGGGTCACGTCCATTTCGGCGAGTGCGGCTCCGAATGCCGCGCGGCCCGAGTGTTTGCCGAGCACGAGCTGCGACTGCTGGCCTACGTCACTCGGATCCATGATCTCGTAAGTCTCGCGATTCTTGAGCACACCATGCTGGTGGATCCCTGATTCGTGAGCGAAGGCGTTGCGTCCGACGACGGCCTTGTTGAACTGGATCGGGTAGCCGGTCAATCTCGACACGAGACGCGACGTCTCGAAGATCTCGGTGGTGTCGGCCTGGATCTCGACGTTGAAGTAGTCCTGGCGGGTCTTGATCGCCATGATGACTTCTTCGGTCGACGTGTTGCCGGCACGTTCTCCGATACCGTTGATCGCTCCTTCGATTTGGCGAGCGCCGGCGTGAATGGCCGACAGGGAGTTGGCGACGGCGAGGCCGAGATCGTCGTGGCAGTGGGTCGAGACGATGACGTCGGTGTTGCCGCGGCGCACGTCGTCGTAGACGCGTTGCATGAGGGCAACGAAGTCGGACGGTATGGCATATCCGACAGTGTCGGGAATGTTGATGGTGGTCGCACCGGCGGCCACCGCGATGCGGCAGGCTTCGACCACAAAGTCGGGGTCCGACCGGGTTGCGTCCTGTGGTGAGAACTCGACGTCGTCGACGTACCCACGTGCACGGGTGACCCCTTCCCGGATGGAATCGAGCACCTCTGCAGGTGTCTTTCGGAGCATCTGCTCCATGTGGATGGGTGACGTCGAGGTGAAGACGTGAATGCGGGCGCGGTCTGCTGTTTGCAGCGCGTCGGCTGCCTGGTCGATGTCGTTCGGAACCGTGCGGGCGAGCGAGGCGATCACCGGGCCGTGGACTTCGTTGGCGATGCGCTTGACCGCCTTGTGGTCACCTGGTGAAGAAGCGGCGAACCCGGCCTCGATCACGTCGACTTTCAGACGTGCGAGCTGTGTCGCGATGGCGACCTTGTCGTCGGGCGACAAGGCGATCCCCGGCGCCTGCTCGCCGTCGCGCAGGGTGGTGTCGAAGATGACGAGTCGATCAGTCATGAGTGGCCCTCGCCGCAATCAGGCGCCAACCCGAAGTCTCGTGTCTCGTGTCTCGTGTGTGATGCCTATACGTCATCAGCCGGTGTCTTCTCTACCAGGAACGGCATCATGACTCTCAGATCTCGGCCGACCCGCTCAACGGGATGGTCCGAGAGAGCGGCGCGTTGGCCGAGGAGGTTCGGAGCACCGGCCCGGTACTCGTCCATCCATTCGCGTGCGAACTGCCCCGATTGGATCTCGGACAGGATCTTGCGCATCTCGGCCTTCGTCTCGTCGGTCACGATCCGAGGCCCCCGAGTGATGTCGCCGTACTCGGCCGTATCGGACACAGAATGCCGCATCCACGAAAGGCCACCCTCGAAGAGGAGATCCACGATCAGCTTCAGCTCATGGAGCACCTCGAAGTACGCCATCTCCTCCGGGTAGCCGGCTTCCGTGAGGACCTCGAACGAGGCACGAATCATCGAGTCGATGCCACCGCACAGGATGACCTGCTCGCCGAAGAGATCAGTCTCAGTCTCGTCCTTGAAGGTCGTCTCGATCACGCCGGCACGGGTTCCTCCGATGCCGTGGGCATACGACAATGCGAGTGCGTGGGCGTTTCCCGATGCGTCCTGGTGGACGGCGACAAGCGCCGGCACGCCGCTCCCTTCCACGTATTGGCGCCGCACGAGGTGGCCCGGACCTTTTGGCGCGACCATCGCGACATCAACGTCTGTTGGAGGTGTGATGTAGCCGAAGTGGATGTTGAACCCGTGAGCGAAGAGCAGCACGTCGCCGGCCTCGAGGTTCGGTGCGATGACGTCGTCATACAGGTCGGCCTGGATTTGGTCGGGAACGAGGACCATGATGACATCGGCCCACTCGGCCGCGGCCGCGGGGTCGAGGACCGTCAGCCCGGCTTCGGTTGCTCGCTGCGCCCGACTCGAACCGTCGCGCAGACCTACGACGACGTCAACGCCGGAGTCCTTGAGGTTCATCGCGTGCGCGTGGCCTTGGCTTCCGAAGCCGATCACCGCCACCTTGCGCCTCGCGATCAGCGTGGGGTCGGCGTCACCTTCGTAGTACATCGTTGGCATGGCGCCTCCTCAGGCGGTCTTGAGTTGTTTCTTGGCCGACTTCTGATCGCGCGGCAGCGCGATCCGCCCCGACTTCGCGAGCGAGACGATGCCATACGCATTCATCAATTGAAGGAAGTCGGCGAGGCGTTCCGGCGGGCCGGTGACCTCGAACGTGATGGTGGCGACGCCGACATCGACGGCTCGCGCCTCCCACACCCGGGCAGCGTCCAGGATCTCGCCGCGACGTTTGGGATCTGCGTTGACACGGACCAGCATGATCTCGCGCTCGATCGCAGTACCCGGCTCGAACTCCGTGACTTTGACGGTGTGCACGAGTTTGTAGAGCTGCTTGATGATCTGCTCCATCTCCGGACCGTCGACGACCACCGTCATACGCGACATCGCATCATCTTCGGTTGGTCCGACAGTGAGTGAGTGGATATTGAACCCGCGCCTCGCAAACATTGAGGAGACCCGCGCAAGCACACCCGGCTTGTTCTCGACGATGACGGCAATGACGTGTTTCACGCGAAGTCCTCCCTGCTCAGAATGAGATCGTCATTGGATCCGCCGGCAGGCACCATCGGGAACACCATTGCCTCCGGGTCGCACGTGAACTCGACGACAACAACGCGGTCATTGATGGCGAGCGCCTGCTCGATGACTCCAGCGACTTCGCTCGGATGGTCGGCTCGCAACCCCACACCGCCGCATGCCTCTGCGAACTTGACGAAGTCCGGCACCGTCGGCGACAGTTCGGTCTGTGACAGACGGCCGTCGTAGAAAAGGTTCTGCCACTGCTTCACCATGCCGAGTGAAGCGTTGTTCATGACGGCGACCTTGATCGGGATGTGCTCAACGGCGGCAGTGATCAGCTCGGTGCCCGTCATCTGGAAGCAGCCGTCGCCGTCGATGGCAAACACCACCTCGTCGGGCGTGCCAACCTTGGCCCCGATCGCGGCTGGTATGGCGTATCCCATGGTCCCGAGGCCGCCCGAGTTGATCCACCGGCGGGGCTCCTCGAAGCGCCAGAACTGAGATGCCCACATCTGGTGCTGCCCGACACCGGCAACGATCGTGGCATCACCTTCCGTCACGCGCAGCAGTTCTTCGATCACGTACTGCTGTTGGATCGGCCCGTCGGGGTCCTGCTCGTAGGAGAGGGGGTAGGTGGTCTGCCACTCATGGAGCGTGGCGAGCCACTCCTCACGGTTCGGCTGCGGCCCGCGGCGCTCGGTCTCGGTGATCAACTGCTGGAGGACCGTCCTGGCATCGCCGACGATCGGGACGTCGGCGAAGCGGTTCTTGCCGATTTCAGCCGGGTCGACATCGACGTGAATCACCTTCGCCTCGGGGGCGAAGTGTTTGGGATCGCCCGTGATCCGGTCGTCAAACCGGGCACCGATGGTGATCAGCAGGTCGGATCGCTGCATCGCGGTGGTTGCGGTGTAGGTGCCGTGCATCCCCGGCATTCCGAGATTGAGCGGATGTGAGTCGGGGAAGGCACCTCGTGCCATCAGCGTCGTCACCATCGGGACCTGGATCATTTCTGCGAACTGTTTCAGTTCCTCAGCCGCACCGGCGGCGATGACACCACCGCCGACGTACAGCACCGGGTGCTCCGATTCCCCGATGAGGTCAACAGCGGCCTTGACCTGGCGCGGGTGGCCTTTCACCGCCGGGCGGTATCCCGGCAGCCGGATCTCGCCGGGTCGATGCCACGTCATGGTCGCCGCAAGGACATCCTTCGGGATGTCAACGAGCACCGGGCCTTTGCGCCCCGTCGACGCCAGGTGGAAGGCCTCACGGATGATGTCCGGGATCTCATCGGCGCTCGTGATCAGCTCGTTGTGTTTGGTTGCCGGCATCGACATTCCCCACGTGTGCGCCTCTTGGAACGCGTCGTTTCCGATGGCGGTCGTCGCGACCTGACCCGTTATCGCCACGACGGGGACTGAGTCCATGTAGGCGTCCTGCAGCGCAGTGAGGAGATTCGTGGCTGCCGGTCCGGACGTCACGAGGGCGACGCCGACCTTGCCGGTTGCGTGGGCATATCCCGAAGCCATGTGACCGGCGCCCTGTTCGTGGCGCGCGAGGACATGGCGGATGGGGGAGTCGAGCAGCGGATCGTAGGCCATGAGGATGGCGCCGCCGGGCATGCCGAACACAACCTCCACCCCCTCGTACTCGAGTGATCGGATCAACGCCTCGGCGCCGGTGAGTTGTTCTGGCATGTCATGCTCCGCATACAGAAAACCCCCCGTGTGACACGGAGGGATAGGCGCACACTTCGTGGCGTGTGCGCCTAGGTGATAAGGACTACGAACTCGTGGTTGGCTGGTGTCATGTCGGTTTCCATCAGGAGCATGCGATTATGGCAGGACAACACCGCCTGTCAAACATCCATGAACATCACTCGCCACCTTCGATCCGTTCTCGGCTCCTCCATCGAGGCCGCCCGTGCCGCGTTGCGCGACCTCGATGATGAGGAGGTTCCTGCGCGGCTCCGGTCGATTGCGAAACGCGGCGACGGGAAACTACCGCTCCCGCTGACTCGCACCCTGCTGCAACGCATCGACGAGGATGAGTGGTTTCGCGGCAAGGCGCTCGAGGCCCTCGAGCGCCAGGGGTCGGTCGACGCGGTGTCACGGACCTATTTGAAACGGGAGCCGGGTTGGTGGATGGCGGTTGCCCAGGCGGTTGCGGAAGCCGAGGCGGCTGATGCGGTTGATCGCCTTCAGCAACTCGAGCGGACCTCCGAGACACTCCGGACGAGAGCAACTGCCGATCGAGCCAAGCTGAAGGCCGTGCGGCGAGAGCTGGATCGTGCCGAAAAAGCGTCCCGGGACGCAGTCGATGACCGGCTCGAGCCGCTGCGGGCCGCTGCAGCGACCGCACGCAGCGAGCGCGATCGCGCGGAAGCCGAGGTCGCGGCAATGCACGAAGCGGTCGCGGCGGCCGTGGCCGATCGCCTCGAAGCGGAGCGCACCGCGGCCGGCCTTTCCCAACGAATCCGGTCGGTCAAACGCACGGCGGCTCAGCTTCGCCGGTCGGTATCCGCAGGGCCGTCGGCGTCGATACCTCGGGAGCCGCTCGAGGTTGCCCGGTGGCTCGATCGGGCCTCGGCAACCCTGACGCCCTATCGAGAAGCCGAAACGGCAGCGACCCGGGTCGCCCGCATATCCCGGGCCGAGCGTGTGTTGGTCCCGGCCGGCATTGCTCCCGACTCCGCTGCATCGGTCGATGCGCTGTCCGGAATCGATGGAATCACCGTCCTCATCGACGGCCACAATCTGCTCGGTGTGCTGGACGTTTCAACGATGGCGACCGGCCGTGCCAGGCGAGCCCTGATCGCGAGCCTCGGCAAACTCACTCGCCATCTCGGCGATTCGGTGATCGAGGTGGTGTTCGATTCAGATCTCGAAGAGGGTCGATCGAGTTCGGTGAGCCAGCTGGGCGTTGTTGTGCGTTTCGCTCAGGGTGATCTGATTGCGGATGATCTGATCGTCGAGCACGCCGAGAAGCTCCGGGGCGCGGCCGTGGTGATCTCCGACGATCGTGAGGTGCGGGAGCGATGCGGCGGATACGGAGCGACGGTGCTGTGGTCTCAAGCGCTCGCCGACTGGCTGTAGGCCGGACGGAGAACGCCGAGGAGCGACTCAGAGAACGAGTTCGGCCATGAGCCGGACCGTCGGCAGATCGGTTGCGGCAACGAGAAGTGTGGTCGCTCCAGACTCCTTCCAGGCGGCGAGGCGATCGGCAATCCGCTCCCTTGATCCGACAAGGCTCACTTCATCGACGAGTCGGTCGGGAACGGCCTGCATCGCCTCCATGGTGCGCCCATTGAGGTACGCCGACTGGATGCGGTCCGCGGCTTCTCCATATCCATACCGGTGAGCGAGGTTGTTGTAGAAGTTCCTTCCCTTGGCTCCCATACCACCGACGTACAGCGAAATCATCGGCTTGGCTGCTCGGCGCGCCCGCTCCAGGTCGTCGTCGAGTGACACGAACACCGACACCGCGGTATCGAACGTGTCGGCCTTGCCGGGAACTCCCGATGTGCCGAATCCCTCGACGAGGATCGGATTGAACACCGTTCCGGCACGTTCGGGTGAGTAGAACACCGGGAGCCAGCCGTCGGCGATCTCAGCGGCAAGGCGAACGTTCTTCGGGCCGATCGCCGCCAGGTAGATCGGGAGGTCGGGATTGTGGGGACTCGAGATCAGCTTCAGCGGTTTACCCAGTCCGGTGGCACCCGGGCCCCGATAGGGCATCTGGTACCGCTCGCCTGCGAATTCGACCGGCTCGCGGCGGGCGAGGATCCTGCGGACGATCTCGACGTACTCTCTGGTCAGCTGCAGCGGTTTGCCGAACGGCACGCCATGCCAACCTTCGACGACTTGCGGTCCCGACACGCCGAGTCCGAGCATGAACCGCCCGTTCGACAACCCGTCGAGCGTCGCCGCCGTCATGGCGGTCATGGCCGGCGTCCGTGCCGGCATCTGCAGGATCGCTGAGCCCAGTTTGATCTGCTCCGTTCGTGCTGCGAGGAACCCAAGGGGAGTTGCGGCATCCGATCCGTAGGCCTCGGCGGTCCAGACCGAGTGGTAGCCGAGACGTTCCGCCTCGTTCACCAGTGAAGTGTCGCGAGCTATAGCGACACCGCGATATCCGAGGTTGAGCCCGAGCCGCACTCAGGCTTCCGAATACCGAACCGAGGTCACCAATGTCTCGTTCCCCGAGACGACCGTCACCGCTCCCGCACACTCGGGACAGCGCAACACGGAAACGTCGTCGATCTCGCTGTCGGCGTCACACGTATCGCAGTGGACGACGAGTGGCACTTCGACGATCTCGAGTTCGGCGCCGTCGGCAGGGGTGCCCTTCGAGGCGACCTCGAATCCGAACTGCAGAGAGTCCGCCACAACACCACTCATCGGTCCAATCGTGACAGTGACCCCCGAAAGAGTCCCGCCCTCCGGAACGGCGGCAGCCGCAGCGTCGATCACACTCCGAGCAATTCCTACTTCATGCATGGAAGGGACGGTAGCGGTTCGGTCGCGGTGCGCGGAGGTACGAGACTCGAGATTCGAGACTTGAGACTGGCTGCCGAAGAGTCTCGCGTCTCGCGTGCCGAATACCCGCTGGCTCGTGGTTCGTGGCCGTTCGGTTCCTCCGTTGCGCAGCGACTCAGAATCTGTCACACCCGATACCTACGTTGTGAACACCAACCGAAAGGAGTCGGGATGATCATCGATTGTGATGCCTGTGTGATGGATGGGACGGGTGCATGCGCGGACTGCATTGTTCCGATGCTGCTCGCGGCAACGGGTAGCCCGACGCGGATCGGGGACGACGAGGAGTTGGCCATCCGGAATCTATCCGAGGCGGGCCTGGTCTCCCCGATCCGTCTTGTTGCCCGAGGGCCGGGACGTGGCGCCGCCACCGGCTGACGTCGTATCGTTGGCAGGTGTTCCGAGATCACCTGCTTGAGATCGCACTCGATCATGGCTGTGTCGGATTCGGCGTGACGAGCGCCGATCCGTTCGATGGCCTGGCCGCGACGATGTACGAACGGAAAGCCGCGGGCGTATCGGCGAATCTGGCCTTCACGTACCGGTCCCCGGACATCGCAGCGGACGTGCGGCGAACCTTTCCGTGGACAGAACGGCTCGTAGCGGTGGCGTTCGCCTATGAACCTGAGGCCGGGGCCTCCGCGCCGGCGCCGGGCACACTGCGCATCGCCCGGTTCGCCGACGGCGATCAGTATCTGGGCCTGCGGGGCGCCTTGAAGGCGCTCGTCGCCGAGCTCGAATCGACGGGTGCACGGGCCGAGGCGCTCAGCGACGATTCACGTCTCGTCGATCGGGCGGTCGCGGTGCGCGCCGGAATCGGCTGGTGGGGGCGGAGCACGATGGTCCTGGTACCCGGTTCGGGCCCGTGGGTGCTGCTCGGGAGTGTTGCAACCGACGCACCGCTCGATATCGATGAGCCGATGGTGCGGACTTGCGGAATCTGCACCGCCTGCATCCCGGCGTGTCCGACCGGGGCGATCCTCGACGACGGTGTGCTCGACGTCCGGCTCTGCCTTGCTCACCACCTGCAGTCTTCCGGGGTCATCCCTGAGGATCTGCGGGAGGCGGTGGGGGATCGGTTGTACGGCTGTGATGATTGCCTGACGTCGTGCCCTCCCGGCACCCGAGCGCTCGAGGCAGCCCGGCCCGTAGCCGGCCCGATGATCCTCGATATTCTGGGCGCCACGGACGCCGATCTGGTGGAGCGGTATGGCCACTTCTACCTCCCCGCACGGCGGCCGCGGATCCTTCGCCGTAACGCGCTCGTTGCGGCCGGGAACGATCGATCTGCTGTGCTCGAACCGGTTGTCATCGGCTACTTGGGGCATCCCGATTGGCTCCTGAGAGCCCACGCGGCGTGGGCCGTCGGCCGGCTCGGCACCGTGCTGGGCTACGCCGCCCTCGGCCAAGCGCTCAGGGAGGAGACGGACGGGAGAGTCCGTAGCGAAATTCGGCAGGCGGCACAGCCTTGATCGTCGAATCGCCGTCTACGCTGGGCTGATGGAATCGGAGATCGCTGCTGCGCCGATTGTGTCGACTGTGTCACATGGAATCGGCACCGAGCCCCGCCGATGCTGATCGTCTCCGACGTTCACGGCGCCGCCGAACCGCTGCGCCGCGTCGCCGCCCTCGGCGAACCTCTCCTCGTTCTCGGCGACCTCATCAACTACATCGACTACCGCTCCAATGAAGGCATCGTCGCGGACATCTCCGGCAAGCACCTGGTCGACGAGTTCGTGCGCATCAGAGCTCTTGAGGGGAATGACGCAGCCACGGACTTCTGGCAGGGCGAATGGGCACATCGCGACGAGGGGCTGGAGGACCGCTACAGCGAGGCAGTTGAGGCGTCCTATCGGGACGTGTGCGGTGCGTTGCGCGGCAGCAACGCGTACGTCACGTACGGCAACGTCGATCGACCCAAGATGCTGGCCGAACATCTCCCGAACGGAGCCCGGTTCGTGGACGCCGAAGTGATCGAGATCGACGGACAGCGTGTGGGATTCGCCGGCGGGGGATTGACCAGCATCGGAACACCGGGTGAAGTCACTGAGCGAGAGATGAAGGCCAAGCTCGACCAGCTCGGGCCGGTCGACATCCTCGCCACCCATGTTCCGCCGGCGATCCCTGCGCTCGCCTGCGACGTGATCGGTGGACGGCAAAAGGGATCGATCGCGGTCCTTGAGTACATCAAGCGACAGATGCCGGCGTTCCACTACTTCGGAGATATCCACCAACCCCGCGCGACGACCTGGAGGATCGGGCCGACGACCTGCATCAACGCCGGGTACTTCAGGGCGACCGAACGCCCGATTCGGCATGGGTGACGTCAACCTCGACCATCTTGCTCGCGCCTACCGACACCGTCCCCCGTCCGCTGCGTCACTCGCGCGGGCCGAGGCAGCCGGGTGCGGGCTCGAGCGAGGCGCCTGGGTGCTCGACGTTGGAGGCGGTCCGGGCAATCACGCAGCGGTCTGGGGCGGACAAGGTCTACGTCCGGTGGTGCTCGATCCCTCGAGTGTGATGCTTGCGGCGGCTCGAGACCGGGACCTCATCGGTGTCAGGGCACGTGCACAGGCGCTGCCGTTCAACTCTGGGCGCTTCGCTCTCGTGTGGTTCCACCTCTCGATCCACTACGGCAAATGGCAGAATTCGATCGACGAAGCGGTGCGAGTCCTCGGTGAGGAGGGAAAGATCGAGATCTGGACGCTCGGGTCCGACCACCATGAGCAGTCATTGCTCGCGCAGTGGTTCCCATCGGTACCGGGCATTGAGTCCAGCCGGTTCCCGGAACCCGACTCGGTCGCGGCCTATCTCCGGGATCGAATCGGAGTCGCCGGCGTGAGTCACCACGTGGAAGTTGTCGTTCGACCGGCAGGCGAATGGCTGCGTGCGGTCGAAGCAGGATTCATTTCGACGCTCCAACTCCTTCCGAAGGAGGAACAGACTGCTGGAATAGCCGCCATCAGAAAGGCCTACCCCGATCCTCAGGAAGAGATCTCCTACGAGCTCCGTTTCACGAGGATTGTCGGTCGGTAGAACGATCGCGGCCTTCGGTCGGTGCGGCCCGAGAGCCTGATCGGGTCGCCCGACCGTTCGGGGTGTCGCTACGATGCGGGGTGTTCCGAGACAAGGAGTGTCGATGGACGGCACGGTTCAGAAGATCGAGGTCAACGCACCCCAGCAGTTCGTCTACGAGACCGCGCTCGATCTCGAGACGTATCCAATTTGGGCTGGAGGGGTGAAAGCCGTGACGGTGGTCGAAGAGGACGAGTACGGCCGGCCGACCGTCGCCGACTTCACGATCGATGCAATGATCAAGGAGATCTCGTACACGCTCGACTACGACCACGGCCATGAGAACGGGTTCACGTGGGCAGCGCGGCCAAACGATGACCTCACCCTTCTCGAAGGCAGCTACACGTTCAACGCGATCGAAGGCGACGCGACCGAAGTCGTGTACGCCCTCCGAGTCGAACCCAACTTCACGGTGCCGGGATTCCTTCGACGGCAAGCCGAGAAGCAGATCGTCGGGACCGCCCTTCGCGGCCTGAAGAAGCGAGCGGAAGAAGGCGCCTGATGCGGGTCATCCTCGTCACCGGGAAAGGTGGCGTGGGGAAGACCACCGTGGCCGCAGCGACGGCCCTTCGCTCCGCAGATTTTGGTCATCGAACGCTGGTGATGTCGACCGATCCGGCTCACTCACTCGCGGATGCATATCAAGTGCCGTTGGGGGACAGCACGATCCAGATCGTGGATCACCTCGACGCCCAACAGATCGATGCACAGCAGCGCCTGGAAGAGTCGTGGGGAGCCGTTCGGGACTACCTCACCGACGTCTTCGACTGGTCGGGGCTCAAGGGGATCGAGGCGGAGGAGCTCACCGTCTTCCCAGGTATGGACGAGCTGTTCTCTCTTGCGAGCGTGCGCGACCACGTTGAATCGGGAATGTACGACGCAATCATCGTCGACTGCGCGCCGACCGCAGAAACCCTCCGGCTTCTCAGCTTGCCCGAAGTGATGTCGTGGTACATGGACAAGATGTTCCCGGTAGGCAGACGCGTCGCAAAGGTCGTTCGGCCCATGATCAGCCGTGTTTCGTCGATGCCGGTAGCGGACGAGGAGGTGTGGGATTCGGTGGCTCGCTTCTATGAGCGGCTCGACGGTGTGCGCGACATCCTGGGGGACCCTGAAATCACGTCGGCGCGCCTCGTGATGAATCCCGAGAAGATGGTGATCGCGGAGGCTCGCAGGACCTACACCTATCTCGGCCTGTTCGGATATGCCGTTGATGCCGCCGTCGTCAACCGTGTGCTTCCCGACGTCGTGACCGACCCGTACTTCGAGCGGTGGCGTGAAATCCAGGCGGGGCATCTCGAATCCGTGGAGGAGGGGTTTGCCGATATCGACATTCGGCATCTTCGGCTGTTCGATGAGGAGATGGTGGGAATTGATCGTCTCCGCGTCGTTGGGAGCGAGTTGTTTGGTGAGACGGATCCGACCGAGCGACTCTCCGAAGGTCGGCCATTTCGCGTCGAAGACGACGGCGACAACGTCGTGCTGGTCGTCGGGATGCCATTTGCCGACCATTCGGAAGTCGATGTGATGCGTCACGAAGATGAGTTGTTCGTCACCGTCGGCCCGTACCGCCGGTCGATCGTTCTCCCCGATTCGCTCCGCAGGAGGCAGGTGCTCAGAGCCAAACTCGCGGAAGGTGAGCT
>Ga0316192_10001237_pt1 | contig 18754 bp, 18 predicted proteins | sample MerIslwburrow_MG_FD_204931 | JGI IMG/M metagenome (GOLD analysis project Ga0316192, IMG submission 204931) | Coastal sediment microbial communities from Maine, United States - Merrow Island worm burrow | ecosystem: Environmental > Aquatic > Marine > Coastal > Sediment | place: USA: Maine...
CCTGGTTAAAGGTCATGACGCCCGAAGAAAGATTGCCCAATACCGTTTCAAGATAGAGTTTTTGATTTTCCAAACCCTGCTGGCTAAAACGGGCCTCTTCCTGAGCCCGGGCAATCCGCCCCATCATGGTATTAAACGACTTGACCAAAAAACCCAGCTCGTCGTTTGGCGTCACGGTTAAGGGTAGACGACGATGGTAATCACCCTGAGCGACAGCGCGTGTACCGATGGCCAGCACCCTGATCGGCGCAACCAGGCGACGCGCCAGAAAGAAGGCGGCCCAAACCGCGGTAAAAATGCTCAGCAATAAAATAATCGAAAGCGTCAGGGTAAAACTGAACTTCAACGGCCCACTCAAAAACGCCAGACGCTCATGCTGGGTATAGGCCGTCTGCACACTCTCCACCAATTCATTAATACCGGCAGGCACGGGATACAAGGCCTGCAACACCCGTGGTTCAAGAAAAAATTCACTCGCCGGCACATTCACCACCAGGCGGGCATAAAGACTGCCTTCGGCCGGATCCAAACCAACGTACGCCAGTCCGGTTTCCACCTGAGACAAAATAATCCTGTCCACCGACACCGGCGACAACTTGGTGGCATCATCACTGCTAAAACTGATCACCCGGCCATTGACTGTCAACAACGCCACCTCAAACGCGCCGATCTGGTGGCGCATATCATTAAGCGACAATACCAGCTCATCCTGCTGCACATTACTCACCGTTTCAGCTACGTATTCAGCCTGACGCATCATGTCGCGCATCCGCCAGTCAAGCGCAACACGACTCAGATTGAGGGCATCATTCATGGCTTTATCAACCCTGACATCAAACCAGCTATCGATACCGTGACGGACAAAACCCAGCGAGAAGTAATACAACACCGACACCGGCCCAACCGACAACACCACAAATAACACCACCAAGCGTACCGTCAGCCGAGAACCGGTGGCATGATTGCGATATTGGCGCAGCAGACGGCCGACATTGGCAATAATCAAGCCTGCCAGAATCAACAATTCCAGCATATTGACCACTAACAAGGGGATATAAAAGCGATCAAACTGCTCGGAGTTCTGAGTCGCGCTGCTCATCAAATACAGCGAACCAAGCAGCAAGACAATCAATAGAATGATTGACGTTTGGCCGGAGAAAAATCGTCTTATGGCAGCAATGGCCATGAATACCAGTCACTCGCAAGGTGCCAGTCACCGCTGACATACGACATCAACCGCAGTGGCACAGGAAAACTTTCCCTATCAACCGAGATACGAATATCACCGCGATAGCTGGCATCGGCCTCAAGCAGGCTGTAATCCAATAGTGGGAAATCATGCAGAACAGTGATTACCGCCAACAGCGACTCAAGCGTGGGAAATTGAAACACCAGATCACTATTGAGATTATTCAGGACATAGAGGTTGGTCAGCGGCTGGTAGGAAATCTGATAGCGCTGTTCAATCTTCGCCACCTGTTTCGACCAGACATAGTTACGCTCTTTAAGGATCTCGATATCGATCAGCAGGTTGAGTGAGACACCATTTTGCAGAGCCTCAACCAGGTCATCACTAAATGTCAGCCCAAACAGAACGTCCAGACGCACCACGCCATCAACCAACTGCGACTCAGCTGTAAGCACTGTAAAACCAGGCTCTGATTCTAGCTCAGGCGTTGCGGGCTCCTCTGCCCATGCCTGTGACACAGCAAGACACAGCAGCACCGCCAACCAGCGTCCGATTGTGCGCATCTCCCCCATCCAATGGCTACCCTATCGTTTTCCTTTTACGCAGCGACGCATAATAGAAACCATCCATCCCTTCTTGTCCTGGCAAAATTTGACGTCCAAATTCCTGTGCCAGCCCCCACTCCGCCTCGATTGGCAGATGCTCAGCATCGACCTGTTCAGCACAAAACTGCCGCAACTGACGCACATTCTCCTGCGGCAACACCGAACACGTAACGTACAGCAGCATACCGTCTGGCTTCAATAAGGGCCACAGGGCACGCAGAATTTGTCCTTGCAAGGTAACCAGTTGCTCGATATCCGAGGCGCGACGCAGCAACTTGATATCGGGATGACGGCGGATGACACCGGTGGCAGAACAGGGTGCATCAAGCATGATGCGATCGAACAGCCGGCCATCCCACCAATCATCCGTTCGACTGGCGTCACCGCACACCACCGTGGCAGATAGTTGCAGCCGCTCAAGATTTTGTTTCACCCGCTCAAGCCGCCCGGCATCATGATCCAGCGCCACCAGCTCGGCCAGCTGCGGTTGCCGTTCCAGCACATGGGCGGTCTTACCACCAGGTGCGGCACAGGCATCAAGGATGCGCTCACCCGGCTGGGCGTCCAGCAATCCCGCCGCCAGTTGCGCCGAGGCGTCCTGCACTGAAAACTGGCCATCAACAAACCCCGGCAGCGCCTCAACATCGGCCGCTGCGGCCAACATCAAACCTTCATCTGAATACGGCAACTCACTGGCCTGACAATCGATGGCATTGAGCTGCGTCAGATATTCAGCGCGACTCTGCTGTTGCGCATTGATGCGTAGATACATCGGCGGGCGCTGATTATTGGCGTCAAGCACGGCCTGCCAATCATCTGGATAGGCGGCCCGCAACTTACCCAGCAACCAGTCCGGGTGGGCATATTTCACTATCGGATCGGCATCCAGCTCAGCAAACTCTGCCTCGCCCATCCGCTGGACACCGCGCAAGACGGCATTCACCAGAGCGCGCGCCCAGGGCTTTTTCAAGGCCTTGGTCGCGGACACCGTTTCCGACACGGCGGCATGATCGGGTACACGCAGATAAAGCATCTGGTACAGGCCGACAAGTATCAGGCAGCGGACATCAGTATCTTTACTCTTGAAAGGTTTACGCAATAACTGCGCGGCAATCGCATCCAGACGGCCGAACCAGCGCGTCACACCGAAACAGAGTTCCTGCAACAGCGCCCTGTCTTTGCTCGCCACCTTGCCCTGCCATTGCGGCAAGACGGTGGTTAAAGAACGGCCCTGACGGATGACCTCATCAAGTGCCTTGGCAGCAGCTACGCGAGTATCCATATTTAATAGAGTCTTTATATTTAGATTGCGACGACCGAACCCAACCGCAGTCCCGGCTGTTTCAGTTCCTGGCGCGAATTGACCAGGTCGGCCGCCGCCATCGCCTTACCGCCCGGCAACTGCGCCATCTGAATGCGCAACACCCCATCACCGCTGGCAACATCAATTCCTTCTTTATCAGCCTTGAGAATGCTGCCCGGCGGCTGGTCAGTTGTTGCACCGTCCACAGCCTGAGCCTGCCAGATACGCAGCATCTGGTCGAAAAATTCAGTTTGTGCCACCGGCCAGGGGTTAAAACCATGCACCAGTCGCTCAATCTCGATGGCGGGGCGCTGCCAGTCAACCAGCGCCTCAGCCTTGGACAGCTTGGCGGCATAGTTGGCCAGACGGTCGTCTTGTGGTTCCGGCTTCGCCAGACCATCACTGAGCAGATCCAGCACCTCAATCGCAGCAACAGAGCCAATTGCCGCCAGACGATCGTGCAGGGTTGCAGCAGTATCTTCTCGCGAAATCGGACAGGCGCGTTTGAGCAGCATATCGCCGGTGTCCAGACCCTTATCCATCTGCATGATGGTGACACCGGTCTCGGCATCGCCCGCCAGAATGGCACGCTGAATCGGTGCCGCCCCACGCCAGCGCGGCAGCAATGAGGCGTGGATATTGATACAACCCAGGCGCGGCGCCTCTAACACCGGCACGGGCAATAGCAGACCATAGGCCACCACCACCATCACATCGGCATTCAAATCCACGACCTGCCGCTGCGCCTCAGAGTCTTTTAAACTGACTGGCTGATAAACGTCGATGCCATGCTCCAAGGCCAGTTGTTTAACCGGGCTGGGCGTTAGCTTACGCCCCCGTCCAGCGGGTCGATCCGGTTGGGTATAAACCGCCACCACCTGATGCTGTGACAATAACAGCAACTTGAGCGCCTCGGCGGCAAACTCAGGCGTACCGGCAAAGATTACTTTTAAAGATTTTGACATGTGGGTTCCGAAATGGAGGGGATGCTCAAAGCGTTTGGCGGCGTTGTTTTTCCATCTTTTTACGAATACGCTGGCGCTTCAAACCAGAGAGATAATCGACAAACAACTTGCCATCCAGATGATCAATCTCATGCTGAATGCAAACAGCCTCTAATCCATCGACCTCTTTTTCAAAGGACTCGCCGTTACGATCCAGCGCCCGAACTCGAATCCACTCAGCCCGCTCAACATCTTCATAAATGCCCGGCACCGACAGACAGCCCTCCTCCATCAGCTCTGCGCCACGCGTTTCCAACAGCTCGGGATTGATAAATACCTGCGGTGCGCTTTTATCTTCTGAAATATCAATTACCATCAGGCGCACATGAACATCTACCTGGGGCGCAGCCAGGCCAATACCGGGCGCCTCGTACATGGTTTCAAACATATCATCGATAAGTTTGCGGATCTTATCATCCACCCTGGCAACAGGCTGGCAAAGCGTTCTCAGCCGCTCATCAGGAAAATGCAATATAGGTCTGATTGACATAACAAAAACATTAATTATTTGCTTAAAGTGCCGATTATACTGCTGAACTGAAATGATAACACCGTCAACAGCACGATCTTTGCTAAGCTTTGTTGCTGCAACATCACGATTATGATTACACTCGACGCAGAATCAGATAATTTTAAGGATGCCCTTATGTCAATCAGGAAAGCACTGTTAGCCCTTGTAGCCTGCTGCTGCATAAGCACCAGTCTGTTTGCCGACACCGTGGAGCTCAACCCAAACCACCCGCAACGCCACGTAGTTGTAAAGGGTGACACCCTGTGGGACATCTCAGCGACCTTTCTGCGCGACCCCTGGCGCTGGCCGGAGATCTGGCACATCAACCCTGAGATAAAAAATCCACACCTGATATATCCAGGCGACGTCATCAGTCTGGTTTATCGCGATGGCAAACCAGTGCTGGAACTAACCCGCGGCAGACCCACCATCAAACTCTCCCCCACAGCCCGCACTAGTCGCCTCGAAAGCGCTATCGGTAGCATCCCGACAAATGCTATTTCTCAGTTCCTGACCCGCCCCCGCATCCTGACTGAGACCGAACTGAAAAATGCCGGCCATGTCAGCCACGCCGAAGATGACCACCTCATCAGCGGCACCGGTGGCAAGATTTATGTTACCGGCCTGATGCAGGACGAAAGCAAGGACTACAGCATCTACCGTATTGGCAACACCTATCGCAACCCAAAAGATCATGATGACATCCTCGGTTACGAGGCCATCCATGTCTCAGACGCCCAGCTAACACTGCAAGGCGAACCAGCCACGCTACGTATCGTCGAAAGCTACCGGGAAACCCTGCTTGGCGACAAGGTCATGCAAACTGACGAGGAACAGATAGACAATACCTTTACCCCCCATTCTCCTGACATCACCAAAGAAGGTCAGATCATCTCGATTCTTGACGGTATGTCTCGCGCCGGACAGTACCAGACCGTGGTCATCAATCTCGGCAAACAAGATGGCATGGAACAGGGCCACGTACTGGCGGTGCGCAAAAAGGGTGAAACCATGGTCGACACACAGTCTAAAAGTTTTTTTAAACCCGATATCCAGCTACCTGATGAACGCTCTGGACTGTTGATGGTCGTCAACACCTTTGATCGCGTCAGCTACGCCCTGGTAATGAATGCCATCAAGGACATCCGCATCGGCGACCCCATTACCAAGCCATAACAGAAGTGATACTCTGCCGGCATGGACGCCACCAGAGCTAACCCTTCCAGCCAGGCGCCTGTCGATGAAACCTCACTAGCGGCCTGGCTGGCACTGCTACACTGCCCCGGCATTGGCCCGCGCCGCTACAGCACTCTATTAGAATATTACCACCAACCCAGCATCCTATTAGATTCCGGGGCGGCCGAAATCAATCGCCTTGAGCTACCCAATAAAACCAAGCAGTGGTTGAAACAACCCGACTGGAGCCTGATTGAAACCGACCTGGCATGGCTCAACAGCAATCCCGACCATCACATCATCAGTTTCAATGACCAACGCTATCCGCAACGACTGAAACAAATAGACTCAGCCCCACCACTGCTTTTTGCCATAGGCAACACCGAACTTCTTCGAACAACCCAGCTAGGCATTGTCGGCAGCCGCAACCCCAGCGCCGGCGGCAAGGAAAACAGTTTTAATTTTGCTAAAAGCCTGAGTCAGACAGGACTAACCATCACCAGCGGCATGGCCCTGGGTATTGATGCCGCCGCCCACAAGGGCGCACTGGCCGGCAGCGGCAAAACCATTGCCGTCACCGGCACGGGGCTTGATCGAGTCTACCCGGCCAGACATCGACAACTAGCCCATGACATCGCGGCCAGTGGCACCATAATTTCTGAATTTCCCATCGGCACCCCACCACTGCCCGACCATTTCCCGCGCCGCAACCGCATTATCAGCGGGCTCAGTCTTGGCATTCTGGTGGTTGAAGCCGCCCCCAAGAGCGGCTCATTGATTTCAGCTCGTCTGGCCAACGAACAAGGCCTGGAGGTATTCGCCATCCCCGGCTCCATTCATAACCCACTGGCACGCGGCTGCCACCAACTCATCCGTCAAGGCGCCAAGCTGGTAGAAACCACAACGGATATTCTCGAAGAACTCGGTGTCCAATTGGATGTTGCTCCCAGCTCTCACGTTGGCCCTCAAACAGATTTGGAGCTTGACTCTAATTCATTGAAATTATTGTCAATAATCGGGCATGACCCATGCAGCATCGACACCTTGATTGGCCGCAGCCAACTACCTGCGGAACAGATCAGCTCGATTCTACTGGTATTGGAATTACGGGGAATGGTATCCTCCCTCGCAGGTGGACTCTATATAAAGGCTGCAAACCACAAATGAAAGAAAATGTACTCGACATCCTGATGTACCTGTTTGAGCACTGCCTCGACAGCGAAACAGGCGTCATGCCTGAGCAAAACGCACTGCGCGAGCATCTCGACAGCGCGGGCTTTCCCGATCAAGATATTGAAAAAGCCTTTAACTGGCTTGATGAACTCAGTAATGCCAGGGAAAGCTCCTTCAGCAACCCATTGTCAGGTCGCTCATTGCGCGTCTACTGCAGCCAGGAAGTCGCCAAAATGGATGTTGAATGTCGTGGTTTCATGATATTCCTAGAACAGACCGGCGTCCTGGATCCCATTGCTCGTGAACTGGTCATTGATCGCGCCATGGCCCTGGAAACCCAGGAAATTGATCTGCCACAGCTGAAATGGGTGATTCTAATGGTACTGTTCAACCAACCAGGCCACGAAGCAGCCTTCGCCTGGATGGAAGACTTGATCTTTGACGAGTTCACCGATCAACTCCACTAAGCTGCACTTGATATCGACTCAGACAGAGCCAACTAGATATTTTGCAGCATACATCTAAACTCTCTGAAGTTTCGACCGCTACCTCCAGAACCACAGACAAAACAAATAATTCTTATTCATGAGCAAAAACTTAGTCATTGTAGAGTCACCGGCAAAGTGTAAAACCATCAAGAAATATCTTGGTAAAGACTTTGAGGTTCTCGCTTCTTACGGTCACGTACGCGACCTGTTGCCGAAAGAGGGTGCCGTCGACCCAGACAACAATTTCGCCATGAAGTACCAGGTCATCGAGAAAAACGCCAAGCACATCGATGCCATCGCCAAGGCCATGAAAAAGGCTGATACCCTGTATCTCGCAACTGACCCGGATAGAGAAGGCGAAGCCATCTCCTGGCATGTCTGCGAACACCTGAAAGAAAAGAAACTACTCAAGAACAAAGAAGTTCACCGCGTCGTCTTTCACGAAATCACCAAGCGGGCTATTCAGGAGGCCATGAAAAACCCGCGCGCACTGGCTGAAGACCTGGTCAATGCCCAACAAACTCGCCGCGCACTGGATTTTCTGGTTGGCTTCAACCTGTCACCGCTGCTATGGAAAAAGATTCGTCGCGGCCTCTCCGCAGGCCGAGTACAAAGCCCGGCTCTGCGGATGATCGTAGAGCGCGAGCTTGATATTGAAAAGTTCGACCCGAAAGAATACTGGACCATCGAGTCCGACCTACAGAAGGATGAGAAAAGCGCTAAATTTATGGGCAAACTCACCTATCTCGAAGGTGAAAAACAGGCCCAATTCAGTATTACTAATGACGAACAGGCACAGGCTGCCGAGCAAACCCTGAGCAAGGCCGCCGACGGCACACTCAAAATCATCAAGGTCGACAAACGCAAACGCAAACGCAACCCGGCACCACCGTTTATCACCTCGACTCTACAACAGGAAGCTTCACGTAAGCTTGGTTTTACCGCCCAACGCACCATGCGCACCGCCCAGCAACTCTATGAAGGGATTGACACCGGCAGTGGCGCGATGGGCCTGATCACCTATATGCGTACCGACTCGGTCAACCTGGCTCAAGAGGCCATTGACGAGATTCGTGGCTATATTCAGGACAAATACGGCAAGAACAACCTGCCTGATACGCCCAATACTTATAAGACAAAATCAAAGAATGCCCAGGAGGCGCATGAGGCGATTCGCCCAACTTCGATCCTGGCCGAACCAAATGCCATTAATGAACACCTGAGCAAGGATCAGTTCAGACTCTACGAACTGATATGGAAACGCACCCTGTCCTGCCAGATGATTCACGCCACCATCAATACCATGGCGGTAGACCTGGCCGCCGGCAGCGAAGCCAACCTGTTCCGCGCCAATGGCTCATCTATCCACACAGCCGGTTTTATGGCTGTCTACCAGGAAGACGTGGATGACGCCAAGGCCAGCGATGACGAAAAGATGCTGCCACCGCTGGAAGAAGGTGACGTAATCAATCTGTTAGCAATTCGTACTGAGCAACATTTTACCGAGCCACCACCGCGTTTCAGCGAAGCAAGTCTGGTCAAGACACTGGAAGAACACGGCATTGGCCGGCCGTCGACCTACGCCTCAATCATCTCGACCCTGCAGGCACGCGAATATGTGACTCTGGAGAAGAAACGCTTCCGTCCCACAGACGTTGGCCGTATCGTTAACAAATTTCTGACTGCATATTTTTTCAAATACGTTGATTACGAATTCACCGCCAACCTCGAAGATGAACTCGATGCCATCTCTCGCGGTGAAAAGGAATGGCGGCCACTGCTGGAATCGTTCTGGTCACCCTTCAAACAGCAGATTGATGAAACCGAAGCCAATGTCAGCCGCCAGGACGTTACTCACGAAGCCACCGATGAGAAATGTCCCAAGTGTGACAAGCCGCTTTCAATCCGACTTGGCCGCCGTGGTCGCTTTATCGGCTGTGATGGTTTTCCCGAATGTGATTACACCCGCAGCCTGGATGGAGATGGCGAGTCTTCCTCTGAACCGGAAGTGGTTGAAGGTCGCACCTGTCCCGAATGTGATGCACCGCTCATCATTCGTACCGGCCGCTATGGCAAGTTTATTGGCTGCTCGGCCTACCCCAATTGCAAACACATCGAGCCAATCGAAAAACCGACAGACACTGGCGTCGAATGCCCCGAGTGCCACAAGGGCACTATGGTGTCGCGCAAGTCACGCTACGGCAAAATATTCTATTCCTGCTCCTGCTACCCCGATTGCAAATACGCCGTCTGGAACGAGCCGATCAAAGAACCTTGCCCCAATTGCGACTGGCCGATCCTGACCTTGAAGACCACCAAACGCAAGGGCACAGAAAAGATTTGCCCGCAAAAGGATTGTGGCCACTCGGAGTCGGTTGACAGCGAAGAGGACTAAACCTCCTCTTCCAGTTTTTCCTGTCCCCGCCCCTGCATAGCTTCTTCAATCGCCGCCCGCGTTAGATGCGGGGCAAACATCTCGATAAAATCATAGACATAGCGACGTAAAAAGGCACCGCGACGGATACCAATGCGGGTAGTGCTTGGCTCAAACAGATGCGAGGCATCGATCGCCCTGAGATTGCTATCACGCACCGGATCAAAGGCCATCTTGGCCAACACACCAACACCCAAACCTAACTCGACATAGGTCTTGATGACATCGGAATCGATAGCGGTTAGAACCACGTTTGGCTCAAGACTGGCTTCATCAAAGGCCTTATTGATCTTGGTTCGACCTGTCATGGCAAAGTCATAGGTGACTACAGGATATTGCGCCAGCGCCTCCAGTGTCAGCGGTTGCACGTCCAGCAACGGATGACCGGGAGGACAAACCACACAGCGATTCCATTCGTAACAAGGCATCATCACCAGATCAGGATAATCAGCAATCGCCTCAGTAGCGATAGCCACATCTACCACCCCCTTGGCGGCCAGCTCGGCGGCATGACCAGGACTGCCCTGCTGCAATTCGAGCCGCACCTCAGGATATTTTTCTTTGAACTGTTTCACCACCAACGGCAGGGCATAACGCGCCTGAGTATGGGTGGTAGCCACCGACAGACGACCGCGAGCCTCATCCGAATACTCGCCACTGACCTTCTTGATATTATCGATCTCCTGCAAGACTCGTTCGACAATCTCCAGAATCTGCTTGCCCGGCTCAGTCACACCCACCAGGCGTTTACCATTACGCTCAAAGATCTGCACGCTAAGCTCGTCTTCCAGCAAACGAACCTGGCTACTAACACCAGGCTGAGCCGTATGCAGAGCATCGGCTGCTGCGGAAACATTTAAACCCCGCCGCGCCACCTCACGAATATAAACAAGCTGCTGTAGCTTCATAGCATCAATATACCTTTAACCAATAATTGCAGAATACCATATTATTTTTAACCATAAAGGCGGCTTGTTATATTGCCGCAAATTGTTACATAACAGCCTGTATCAAACGTGGAACTAACTTTCTGATTGCTCAAACCGATGTTGGCCACGACTCACTTTTATGGCGTACCTGCCAGCCTGCCGCTATGTAAAAGAACAGCCGGATCAAAACCACCAGTTCGAAACATTTGTCACATCCAAACATAAAACAATCGACATGAACTACTATCAACCACTCTGCTCGGCTAGCCGCGCCAGGCATTTACGTATTACAGCCTCGCTACTCGCAACATGCTGCTCCTAATTAGTGAGACGTTTGTCTTCAATTAATCCCCACCCAGACCTCTCTAAAATCACAGCCAAACCAATGATTACCCTAGTAATACGCTTATAAATACAAAGGTAATTTGTACTGCTATACTGAATTTGCACCACCATCTAACGAGGGGTTATTCATGCACACCAACAATCCTACAACGCGACCCAGCAAATTTACCTGGCAGCAAATTCGCCAGCTTATTGAACAGGCAGGGGTAAAAGACGACGATGAAATTGATTGCATCGAGATCTCCTGGGGCACCAGCGATCAAGTAAAACTCAACAAGGACGAAGATTTCGGCTGGCAGATTCGCCAAAGCTGCTAACGCCTTCCCCTCCCTAACCATGCAATAGCTGCATCCTAAACAGTTATTGCACCGTCGCGCTTGTGTCGCGGCAATACCCAAGCTTGCATCTCAAGAATATTGTTCTAGTATTTTTCTGATCGCCTCATCAGCAGCGCCGCGCTCTATTCCGCAGTTTTCAACTCGTTTGTTCACATGCACCAATAGATTCAGGGAGAAGCAACACATGAGTAGCAATCCAGAAAAAAAAGAACTCTATCGCCGCAACGACATCATTATCATTTTATGCGGCCTACCCGTAGTCGCCACATTCGCCGTTTTTTGCGCCAACTTCATCACCACCTACGCCGGACTTTAAGTCCGCCAACATCACTCCTGGCACGCCCTCAAAACCATGAGGGCGTTGCTGCATTTAAGGCAACAATAATATTAAAGTCTCAGCTCAGCCACCCGATATATAGTGTAATGGTGGTCAACAAGACACTACATATAGGGTTGCTTACTCGCAACGCGAGCCAGGAGGAAATAAAAATGCTGAGCTACATTTTCCGATTAGCCGTAGATTTTGAACGTAAACATGGTTATTGGCCCAACATGCTCTACCTGAATACCGAACACTTCCGCCACTGGCACCAAGAATTTGAAAATCCTGATGACTTCGATGAAATCAGCCGTCGCCTGCATATGGAGATCATCATCTCAGTCGACGCCCTACACCCTCACGTTGCCTGGATACCCAATCGCCGCCAGGCCATCGCCAGCTAATTCCAAGTAGCCGGGGCGTCCCACCCCGGCCCCCATGGGCAGCTTGTCTCCACTGCCTGCCACCATTGCCAGCCCTGCACTCATCGGGGCTGGCATTTTTGTCTCACCAAAGCATCTTTCCCACCGCATGCCAGCGTAGTGTTAAACTTTCGCCCCATGGACGTCACTCACATCATCGATTCACTCAACGAGCCGCAGCGCGCCGCGGTCACCGCCTCACAAGGGCAACAACTGGTGCTGGCTGGCGCCGGCAGCGGCAAGACCCGCGTGCTGGTGCACCGCATTGCCTGGATCATGGCGGTGGAAAATGTCTCTGCCTATAACATCATGGCAGTGACCTTTACCAACAAGGCCGCCGCCGAGATGAAACACCGCATCGAGGAACTGCTCGGCCAGCCCATCGGCGGCATGTGGGTCGGCACCTTCCACAGTTTGGCACACCGTTTTCTACGCGCCCACTGGAAAGAAGCAGGCCTGCCACAAGCGTTTCAGATTCTGGATTCCGATGACCAATACCGCCTGATCCGCCGCCTGCTCAAAAATATGGAGCTGGACGAGTCCAAGTGGCCGCCACGCCAGGTACAGTGGTTCATCAGCGCCCGCAAGGATGAAGGTCAGCGCCCAGAACATGTCGAGCACCACGGCGATCCCTATAGCAAACAGATGCTGCGCATCTATCAGACCTATGAAGATCACTGCCGCAAGGCCGGCTTGGTGGACTTTGCCGAACTACTGCTGCGCGCCCATGAAGTGCTGCGCGACCGCGCCGACATCCTGCATCACTACCGTGAACGATTTCGTTTTGTGCTGGTGGACGAATTTCAGGACACCAACACCATCCAGTACGCCTGGCTTAGATTGCTGGCCGGGGAGAGCGGCAACCTGTTCATCGTTGGTGATGACGATCAGTCGATCTACGGCTGGCGTGGCGCCAAGATCGAAAACATCCATCAGTTCAACCAGGATTTCCCCAAGACCGAAGTCATAAAGCTGGAACAGAACTACCGTTCCACTGCCACCATCCTCAAGGCCGCCAACGCCCTGATCGACAATAACGATGACCGGCTTGGCAAAGAGCTGTGGACCGATGACGTGGAGGGCGAGCAGATCCAGCTCTACACCGCCTTCAACGATCTGGACGAGGCACGCTTCATCGTTGACCGCATCCGCCAATGGGTCAACGACGGCAATGCCCGCCGCGAGGCCGCCATCCTCTACCGTTCCAACGCCCAGTCGCGTGTGCTTGAGGCAGAGTTATTGCATCAAGGCATCCCATATCGCATCTACGGCGGCCAGCGCTTTTTCGAGCGCCAGGAGATCAAAGACGCCATGGCCTACCTGCGCCTGATCGCCAACTGTCACGACGACGGCTCGTTTGAACGGGTGGTCAATACACCCACCCGCGGCATCGGTGATCGCAGCATGGCGGCGGTGCGTGACCTGGCCCGCGAACGCGGCATCAGCCTGTGGCATGCCGCTGAGACCATCATCAGTGAAAAAAAGCTGCCGGCCCGAGCCAGCAACGCCATCCAGGCCTTTCTCGACCTGATCGTCGCGATCACCGCAGAAACAGATGAACTGGAACTGGCCCAACAAACCGATCACATGCTCAACCGCAGCGGCCTGGTCGATCACTACAAAAAAGACAAGGGTGAAAAGGGTCAGGCGCGGGTAGACAATCTGGAAGAGCTGGTCTCCGCGGCACGCGAATTTGAATACGATGAAGAGACCGCCGAAGGCATGGACATGCTCACCGCCTTCCTTTCCCATGCAGCGCTGGAAGCGGGAGAAGGGCAGGGCGACCCGTGGGAAGACTGCGTCCAGATGATGACTCTGCACTCGGCCAAGGGGCTGGAGTTTCCGCTGGTATTCCTCTGCGGCATGGAAGAGGGACTGTTCCCGCACAAGATGTCGATGGAGGAACCCGGCCGCCTGGCCGAAGAACGTCGCCTCTGTTACGTCGGCATCACCCGCGCCCGTCAACTGCTCTACATCACCCACGCCGAAGTCAGACGTCTGCACGGCCAGGAGCTTTACGCACTGCCATCACGTTTTGTCAGCGAGATCCCGGATGAACTGATACACACGGTTCGCCCCAAGGCCTCGGTCAAACGCACCAACGCATCAAGTTTCAATAATGATGATTTTGAATATAACCAGGAAGCACCGGAAGGGTTTTTTGTCGGCCAACGGGTGTTTCACCAAAAGTTTGGCGAAGGGGTGTTACTCAATCATGAAGGGCAGGGCAGTAGCGCCCGAGTGCAGGTCAATTTTGATGGCGCCGGCAGCAAGTGGCTGGTAATCGCCTACGCCAACCTTAGCCCCTGCTGAATACGAGCACGCAGTCAACACAAACGTATCAGCTCACTCGTCAGCCAAAAGCTTTACAACCAGGGCCACAAGCTCAGCATTCTCAAACGGCTTGGCAATATATTCGGTCACGCCGCCTGCCGACAAGGAAACCACATCGGCCACATCGGGCCGCGCACTCAATAACAAAAATGGCAGCTGCTGCGTCGCCTTGTTAGCACGCACCTTAGCCAAAAGTTCTTTTCCAGTGAGATTCGGCATATTCCAGTCTGAAATCAAAAGATCGTAATCCTGCTGCTGCAAACATTCCCACGCCGCCTGACCATCAGTAACGACGGTGATATTGGCACCATCAGTAGGCTTACGCAGAACCATCTTAACCGCCAGGGCGATATTGGCATCATCTTCCGCAATCAAAATATTTTTCTGTTTAGACATTACAACCCCCACTGTTTTACTCGAGCAACATCTGACATAAAAGTTGTTTCAAACTGCGCGGACTAAATGGCTTAACCATGTAGCTATCGGCACCAACCGCAACTGCCTTTTCCTGGTCCGCAACCTGACCAAAGGCGGTCAAGATAATAATTTTCACCTTTGCAAATGCCGTATCGCCACGCAACTTTTCACAAACCTCAAAGCCGGTCATGCCCGGCATACCCACATCAAGCACAATCAGATCAGGCCGCAGCGCACAAGCCTTGTCATAGGCCTCAATACCATCAACAGCCAAAACAGATTCGAATCCTAGTTTCTCAACCACATAACGAATCGACTCACGAATATTCGGTTCATCATCACAAATCAAAATCACTTTTTTACTCGCGCCAGTCATGCGACACCCCCTACATTTCCAGCATTGCCAGCCGAAAAGGGCAAGGTAAAAACAAATCGACTACCTTTGCCCAGCTCACTCTCCACCCAAATACGGCCAGAATAGTGCTCAACGATATCCTTGCAAATCGCCAAACCTAGCCCACTACCACCTATTTCACGCGTTTCTGAACTATTGACCTGATGAAAGCTTTCGAAGACATTAGCTATTTCCTGTGCAGGAATACCAAGCCCGGTATCACAGACTGACACCTCAACCTCATCACCTCTGGCTACCAGACCAACAGTCACAGAACCCCGTTCAGTAAATTTCAGCGCATTGGAAAGCAGATTGGCCATAAGCTGCTTAATACGATCGACATCGACATCAACCCATAATTCGTCAGCGGCAATTTCCAGGTCAAGCTGCAAACCTTTGTCAGCATAGGCCTGGGTAAATAATGCTGCTGACCCATTTAACAAGACAACCAAATCAACAGACTCATCATTCCAGTCCACCTTGCCAGAATCCATCTTCTGCAAATCAAGCAGGTCATTGATCAAACGCCCAAGCCTTTCACTCTCTTCATTGATGATTGAGAGAAAATGTTTTTGTGAATCAACATCAAGCTCTTCAAGGTCATCCTGCAATATTTCAGCAAATGATTTGATTGAAGTCAGCGGCGTGCGCAATTCATGCGACACCACCGAAACAAATTCTGACTTGACCTTATTCAGGTGCAGCAGCTGGGTATTGGCCAGTTCCAGCTCAGAGGTTCTCAATTTAACCAGGTCTTCCAGGTGATCGGTCATCTGCGTAAGTGAGCGGGCCTTTTTTTCCAGCTCCTGCTCAGTCTTTTTTTGCTCTGTAACATCCGTTCTAATCGCCACATACTCATACGGCACACCAGACTCATCCATAAACGGCACGATAGTAGTATTCACCCAAACCTCATCACCATGTTTTGACTTGTTAAGTATTTCGCCGTGCCAAACGCGCCCAGCAGAAATAGTCGTCCACATCGCTGCAAAAAACTCGTCGCTGTGAAAACCCGATTTGATGATGTCATGCTTTTTTCCCAACAGTTCTTCACGGCTAAAGCCAGTCACATCAACAAATTTCTGGTTAGCGTAGGTTATATAACCATCCACATCGGTGATACTGATAATGGAATGTTCGTCCATGGCAGACTTCTGCGTATTCAATGCCTTCAAGGCCTGTTTAATCACGGCATCCTGTTCAAACAGATTTTCCGAGGTCTCATTCAAGGCTGTCCCGAGCTGTTCAATCTCGACTGAGCGTTGATCGACAGGAATTTTTTCACCGTGTTTATTCTTTAACTGCCCGGCAAAGGTAGCAGCATCACGCAATACTCGCAGCGGCCTACGCATCACCAACAGAATAAGCCCCACCAACATCACCGTCATGATCAGGCCATCGATCATGTAGTCATACAAATATTGCTCTGCAATCTCCTTAGCCTCAGCCAGACTATAATTTAAATGCACCCAGCCAACCGCATTTGCGCCCACAATAGGTTGCCACACAGCCAACACCCCGGAACTTTGTTTCAATTGCGAATAAGCATCACCAGGCACATCAATCATCTGCAGCTTGTAACGTAAAACAGGCTCACCATCCTGATCGACAAAGACATCACCAATCACCCGGCCATCTATATCAGCGACCTGAATCTGCTGTACACCGGGAAAACGTGCCGAGCGCAGTAATAGTTGTTCAGTAGAGGCAAAGTCCTGAGTAACAATATGTTCAACACTGGTTACAGCAATATTTTCAGCCAACGCCCGTGCTTGTAACACCGCCGACTCAACCACGCGCTCGGAATTTTCAGCTGCCTCATGGATAGCGAAGAAGGGCATGACCAGCCCCAACAACAGACTGACAAGCAGCATCACCTGGCGATCAAGCCGCCGTGGCAATAACCGTTGCAACATCAGCGAACCTCGTCGAAGGGTTTGATCAGCTGCCTGACAACGTCATACTCGGCATCGCTGGTGGCAGCAAAGCCGGTGTAGTTTTTATCCAGTGCTTCGATAACGGCGCGATGCTGTGGATCATTGGCGTTCAAACGCAAAAAAGCCTGACGCACCTTTTCACGCAGATCCTGATTAACACGACTGCCGGCAGAAATATTATAAGGAGGCAATGGTGGTGAGGCATGTAAAATACGTAAACCTTTACCCTGCCATTTAAGCGCCGTGGTGTCCTTGAGAATACCGGCATCATAAAAACCGCGCATAACGGCACGGGCAATATTATCGTAGTGGCCAACAAATGCCTGTTTACCAAGCTGGTCCAAACTTATGCCAGCCCCAACCACCGCCGCTCGCTGCAACAGTGCGGCAGGATCGCCAAAGGCAAATGACTTGCCGGCAAGCTCCTCTATGGATTTAATCGGACTATCTTCACGCACCACAATCATCAACTGAAATGAGCCTTTACCCTGGGTAACCGTTTTAGCTACCAATTTGGCATTACCCAGAGCGTGGGCACGTAAATATGCTACCGGCGTGAGATAAGCCAGCTCAACCTTGTCCTCAGCCACCTCGGCAATCGCCTCCTTCATATTTGCAGACAGCTTAAGCGTCACAGGCCGGCCCAATTCTTCAGTCAGATAATCTGTCAACGGACTGAGTCTACGATGCATAACAGCAGGGGTATCCATCGCCACAGAACCAAAACGAATTTCAGCACCTGCCATCGCATGAGCAAGGTTCATCGCCGTCAGCCCTACGAACAATCCAGTTAATAGCGATAACTCAACCCAAACTCTAGCGCTCAAGCAACCAGGCAAACGAAAAAATCTAGCGATTAGCATGCTCACACTTACTCAACGGTAATTCAACGTAAAAAACAGAACCCTTACCAACAACACTCTCTGCCCAGATTCTTCCCTGATAATGCGCAACAATATAGTTGCTAACAAATAATCCTGCCCCCTTATCCACGGCTGGCATACCCGAATATGACTCAAATATCTTTTGCAACTGCTCATCCGACATACCTAACCCGGTATCGCTGACCGACAAACAAAAACCATCACTGTCAGCACTCATTTTCAACTCAATCTTGATAGTACCTTCTCTTGTAAATTTTAGCGCATTGGATAGCAGATTATAGACAACCCGTTCCAACCGCTCTTTATCAAGCACCATATTCAAGCTTTCCATCGCAGACTTATAACTAAAATCAATTCCTTTCGATTCACACAAAACCGCAAACGGACGGACACACTTTTTCACTACATTCACAACGTCCAGACTTTGATCATGCCACTGAAAATTCCCAGAACATATGCCCTGAAACTCCGTCATATTGGAAATCAACCGACTCAGCCGATCGGCCTCTGAAGCGATAATCGCCAAATACCTGGCCCTATCCTGCTCATCAA
>Ga0316192_10001238_pt1 | contig 18751 bp, 11 predicted proteins | sample MerIslwburrow_MG_FD_204931 | JGI IMG/M metagenome (GOLD analysis project Ga0316192, IMG submission 204931) | Coastal sediment microbial communities from Maine, United States - Merrow Island worm burrow | ecosystem: Environmental > Aquatic > Marine > Coastal > Sediment | place: USA: Maine...
TAACAGCCGCGTGCGCCTCGCGGGGACGGCTATATCGAATGACTGGCCAGAGTTATCGAGAAGCTCATATTCGCCAGTAACGGGATCCAGCAGATGAACAGACTCCCAGGAGCCCACGGCATGAAAGGTCCTGGTGACATCGCTGTCAGTTTCGTTAAACAACAACAGCAGTTCTGCGCCAGCCAGGCGCCGATGGTTGCTGCGCAATTTAAAGTCTCCCGGCATAACTGGCACCAGCATGCCGGACACATCCGCCTCACGCAGTGCGGCTACCGCGCCGGTAATACTGCCTGCCCTGAAAACCGTCTCAGCAAGCTGGGCGGAGAGTGCCTTTACACGCTGATCGCGACTTTCATGATCCGCCCAACCCCGCGCGCGTTGCGGCATCACCCCCTGCCAGATAACGGGAATACCGGCCTGCGCAATCTCCTGGATACGCAGCAGCAATTCCGGCTCTACAATGTCCAGCTCATCAATGAGCAGGGCGGCGTAATCAGCATGGCCCACAGACAGGCGCTGGCCGGTCACCCGCGCATCCAGCAGGTCGCGCCGACTGATGCGATCGTACCCCAGCCCGGCGCCTGCCAGTGCTTTGCTCAGGGGGACTTCTTCCCTGTTCGGGAAGATGCCGGGAGCGAGTGCAGGCTTGTCTGCCCACTCGGCGTTCGCGTGCAACCAGGCAACCTGCGTCACCGGGGTACCCAGGGTCATAGCATAACTCAGGCGCGCCAGGGATTTATTAAATAGGGGCAATTCAGACCAAACCGGGTTGTCCTCCCGGGTATTGCTGGTCATGGCGAAAGGGCCCGTGGTGTAGTAATCGGAAAACAGGGAGGGGATAAACGGATACCACCAGGTCGATGGCGTCTTGACGTAGCCACCCGCCGCGTACAGACCCGCCAGCAGCACCAGGGGCAACAGCAAGGCCGACGCAACCAGCCATATCAAGGTCCGCAGAAAACCCGGTCTCCAGCCGGCTCGCTGCATGTCAGCCGGGATCAGTTAAAGTTATAGCGAAACTCCATTCCATACATTCTCGGCAAACCGGAGGTGCGGGTAAAACTACCGGTTGAGTCCGCCACGGCAGCGGCACCAAAATGGTAAAACTCGTCGGTGATATTGGTGCCGTAGAGCGCGGCCTCAAACCTCGCCTCAGGGCTTATCCAGCCAATGCGGGCATTGAGCAGAAAGTAGTCGTCGAAGGTAGTCTGGTTTTCATTCTGTCCCGCCCCGGCATCCAGGCCCATGAAAATTTCATCCACGTAGCTGTAGTCCAGCCGCGGGATAAACATGCCATAAGACGTATTCAGCGAATATTGCGCCGCAAAACTGTAGGTATTCTCCGGCACTTCGGCAAACGGTTCGTCACTGCGATCCACCAATGGCAACGGCTGCTGCGACAGCAGCGCGCGGGTACTGAACTGCGACTCCTCAAATTCGCGGTACTCATAATCATTGAAACTGCCGGTAGCAATCAATAACAGGTTATCGATGGGAGTCCAGGTCCACTCCAGTTCAATACCTTCAATACGCGTTTTCGACGCGTTGTTTATCACCACCCGGGGTATACCTGAGCTATCCAGTAATACCTGGCGCAGTTGCATGTCGTCGAAGTTAGTGCGGAACACCGCCCCGTTGAGCCGCATGCGTCCATCGAGCATATCGAGTTTGAACCCGAATTCGTAATTGTCCACATTCTCGGGTTCCACGGTTGCCTGACCGTCTACGCCGATAGGCTCAAAGGTGCCCGATTTAAATCCCTCCGCGTAGGTCAGGTAGAACATACCGGCATCGAAAAAGCCCGTATCGGTCATCGATGGCGGCAGGTGGTAAGCCAGGCTGACCATGGGCGTAAATTCGTCCCAGGTTTCATCGGCATCTTCATCGATATCGGGTACCAGTTCATTGGCCGGCAGCAATGGGTATATCGCCTGGTTATAGCTATCCCGCGGGAACGCGTCTGCAATCAAGCCAAAGATGTCCGCCTCCATCACCGCTGGCAGGTCGGTGACCAGGGCAACACCCGCGCTTTCAATAGGTATCAGGCCGGGCACCCCTTCAATGGCGTCAAAGGCGGTTTCCCGGAAGGCGGCCTGGTCCAGAAACTGCAGCTTTACGGACTGTTTGCGCTCTTCACTGGTCCAACGTATGCCCGCGGTCAACTCCAGGTTTTCCGTCAGGTCATAGCTGCCCTGGAAGAACGCTGCATAGGTGGTATTTTCCAGGTCATAGGTCTGCTTTTCGGCAGTGACATCATTAATGACCATCACATTTACCGAAGGTATCAAGTAACCCGAGGGAGCGCCTGATTGTGTGTCCGTGCCGTCATCGATATTTTCATTCATGGCGAACACGCCGAAGGTATAGTCCAGGCGATCGTTGAAGGCGCTGCCCAGCAACTGGAATTCCTGCGACCAGTGATCGCGGTTACTGGGACTGCCGCCATCCCGGTAGCGTGCAGAAATCGGCAGGTAAGTACCGTCTACATCCGGGTTACCCGAATTGCCATATTTTTTCTGGTCGGCATAGCCACTGATACTCTTCAGCGCCAGTTGATCGTTGATTTCCCATTCGACTGTGAGGCCCAGCAGCGTATTGTCCAGCTTGAAATCTATCGGTATTTCCGAGGCAACCTTATAGTCCTCCTCCATGGCCAGGGATTCGTTGCACGCGTCGCGATAAACCTGTGACTGGTCTACAAACCCGGGCACCACCGGTGTGTCATTATCATCGAAAGCGTCAACCGGAATCGCGTCCCCGGGAAAGATACGGTTGCCAAACAGGGAATCCTCGCCGTTATAACTGCTATTGACCAGGAAACTGCAATTGGTCGAGGGCTGGATTTCATCGGTCTCACCGTAATAGGCAAGCGCGTCCACCGTCAGGGTATCGCTGGCCAACCAGCGCAATTGCAGGGCACCCGACTTACGGTCTTCAGAGGCGGGCTCCTGGCCGGTAGTGATATTGTCCTGGTAACCGTCGCGCTCCACCGAACCCAGGGTAATCTTGGACAGCAGTTTATCGTCAATCAGCGGCACACTAAGGCTGGCACGCAGGTCGCGGCGATCGTAGTTCCCCACCCTGCCATCGACAAATCCGCTGAGTGTATCCGCGGGTGGATTGGTGGTAACGAGAAGCGCGCCGGCGGTGGTGTTTTTGCCAAACAAGGTGCCCTGGGGACCGCGCAATACCTGCACACTTTGTACGTCTATCAAATCCAGTAGTTGACCGTCCCTGCGCGGCAGGTACAGGCCATCCAGATAAACGCCAACGGGACCGTCTATGCGGGCGCCGTCATCGCGCTGGCCTATGCCGCGTATCCATATCTGCGCGCCACTGCCCTGGTCAACCTGCAGGCCGGGCGTCTGGTAGCCGATATCCTTGAGGTTGGTAATGCCCGAGTCACGCAACTGGTTGCCGGTAAACGCGGTGACGGATACCGGCACATCCTGTATGGCCTCTTCCCGTTTGCGAGCGGTAACAATCACTTCTTCCAGCACACCCGCCTGTGCATGCGCGGTTTGTGGCAGGGAGGCACCTGTCACAATAATGGGTAGGCTTGCAAATAACAGCTGACCTGTTAACCGTGACTTCTGCCAGTAGCGCATCGGGTACTCCTGCTTGTTAAATTTATTATTTCAGCTCGGGATAATGTACTGCCGGCTGTTCCCCCATTGCAAGTGTTTCCGTCTGCGGTAACATCGACATCTGAGTTAACTTCGACTATTTTCAAGATAGACAAAAAATTCGGGATAGCAATGGCTGACAAGCAACAGGTGGAACGCGAAGCACTGGCAACCTACGAGCGCTTTGTGGCACAGCGCGACGAGGTGGATGCGGGAAAGCTCGGCTGGGACAGTCTGGCGGATTTCTTTACCGAGGATGCCGTATACATAGATCCCGCCTGGGGCCGCCAGGAAGGTCGGGAAACCATTCGCCAGTTTTTCGTGGACTCCATGGCAGGCCTCACCGGTTATGGCTGGACCACGCCAGAGCGCTGGACCATGGTGGATGGCCACCGGCTGGTCAGCCACTGGGACCAGATACTTGGACAAAAGCCCGACGGCGGTCAATGGAGCGTGCCCGGACTGTCAATTCTGTACTATGCGGGCGACGGACTGTTCTGTTATAGCCACGACTACCTGAATATGACTTACATCGGCGAAACACTGAAAGCGATGCAATGGCAGCCTCCGGCGGAATTCAATATGCCACCGCGCAAACCCGATTGGTCAACCGACATGCCCGCCGCCTGGCGTGATCTGCCACATGCCTTTGACTAGAACCAGGCTAGTGGCTCCCATTAGTCTTTTTAACAGGAACAGCGCCGCATGAGCCTGAAGGTCATACAGTGGGCCACCGGCGGCGTGGGTCGCGCCGCCATAGAGGGCATCATCGCGCACCCGGACCTCGAACTGGTCGGTTGCTGGGTACACAGTGAAGACAAGGCAGGCCGTGACGTCGGCACTATCTGTGGGCTGGGGCCAACAGGCGTAACCGCCAGCAATGACATCGACGCCCTGGTGGCGATGGCAGCCGACTGTGTGATGTACAGCCCTATCATGGCAGATCCCTCGCTGGTATGCCGGCTACTGGCATCGGGAAAAAATGTGGTAACCCCGCTTAACTGGTTTTACCCCGGCCAACGTGACGTGGCTGATCTCGAGCAAGCCTGCAGGACGGGCAACAGCAGCTTGCATGGCAGCGGAATACACCCGGGCGGCATCACCGAGCGATTCCCGCTGATGGTCTCTGCCCTGTCCAGTGCTATCACCCATGTACGGGCCGAAGAGTTCTCGGATATACGCACTTACGGGGCCCCTGCCGTTATCAGTGACATCATGCTGTTCGGCAAGACGCCCGAACAGGCCGCTGCGAGCCCGATGGTAAAATTCCTTGGCGCCGGTTTCATGCAGTCCATGGACATGGTGGCGACGACCCTGGGGTTTGCCGTCGACCCGGAGGCGATCACCCGGCATGAGCTTGCAGTAGCCACCAGAAACATCCCTTCGCCCATCGGCGATATTGCACCGGGACTGGTCGCCGCGCAGCGCTTCACCTGGCAGTACACGGTAGCCGGTGAACCGGTCATCACGGTACGGGTCAACTGGTTCATGGGTGAGGAAAACCTTGAACCCGCCTGGACCTTTGGTGCCGAGGGCGAACGCTTCGAAGTGGAGGTGACGGGTGACCCCCCGGCACATGTCACTTTCCACGGCTGGCACCCCGAATCCATTGCCGCTGGACTGGAGCGCAATCCAGGCATTGTCGCCACCGCGAACCATTGCGTGAGTGCGATACCTTATGTCTGCGCCGCAGATACCGGTATTCGAACTTACCTGGACCTGCCGATGATCGCCGGTCGCGCGGCGCCGGGCCTGTCAAAGTAAACTGCGATGAAATCTGCTTACCCATTCGGACTCCAAAGCAGCTTTACAACAAGAATGCTAGTGACCACGTTTCTGCTGTGGCTATCCGCCACCAGTCTGGCGGAGGACAATATCCTGCTGCTGGTGGCAAAACCGCAATTGAATAATTCGGTCTTCGAACAGACTGTCATCCTGGTAGCCACTTACGATAACGGAGCGGCGCTGGGTATCATCCTCAATCATCACCTGGCGATTGATCCCGGCCATCTCTATCCTGAAGACGATTTGCTGCGCGATGCCGGTGAGATTCACTTTGGCGGCCCGGTCAATCCGGCGGTACTGCTGTTCCTGTTTCGCGATCCGCAGGCACCCGAAGAGGCGATACATCTGTTTGACGACGTTTATGTCAGCTCCAGCCGCAAACTGCTGGAGCAGCAGTTGCTTCGCCCGCGAGAGGATTCGATGCTGCAATTTTATGCCGGCTACGCCGGCTGGGCGCCCGGGCAACTGCAATCTGAAATAATGCGTGGCAGCTGGGGAACGGAAAAGGCAACTTCAAAATTATTGTTTGATATCAGCCGGGAATCTATCTGGTTCAAATTGAACAATAAACGTCGCGACGACTGGATTTAGAACTAGCGCTACCAGGCATCTCAATGGCAATGAATGAACTCGATACCCGTGCCAGTATTCGCTACCTGTTACGCTCGGTAGACAAACCGATTTACATCGCCTCCACTCCCGGGGCAGACGCGGCGCTCAATATCGGGGCCGAGTTTGAAGATCGCGAAGTCGCCCTACATAACGCGAGGCGGTTAAATCCACAGGCGACTCTGGATCGACAGGGCTTCGCCCTGGTCCCGCACCAAACGCTTGTTAAGGACTTCTACCGGTTGGAACTCAACAGACCAGATTACGAGGATGAAATTACTGCGCTGGTATTAGCCGCCAGCGATGGCTCCCAGGCCCTGGTATTCGATCATACCTTGCGCTCCGACTCCAGGCAGATACGCGGCGATCGCACCACACGGGAACCAGCCTCAGTGATCCACAATGATTATACGGATGCCTCGGCGAAAAAACGTTTGCTGGACCTGCTCCCTGACGAGGAAGGTCAGGCCAGGGCGGGGCAACGCTTCGCTATTATCAATGTATGGCGCTCAATCAGGGGGAGCGTCCTGCGCAGCCCACTGGCTTGCTGCGACGCCTCAACCCTGGCAGATGAGGACCTGGTCGCCAGCGAACGGCGCGCGCAACAGCGCGTGGGAGAATTGGAACTGGTGTGTTGGAATCCGGCGCACCGCTGGTACTACTACCCTGAAATGCACTATGGCGAGGCCCTGCTCATCAAAACCTTTGATTCGGCTACCGACGGCCGCGCCCGCCGTTCCATACACACCGCCTTCGACAATCCGCTGGCGCCCGCTGATGCACCGGCCCGGGAAAGCATCGAATCCAGGCTACTGGTTTTCTTCGACTGAGTTGGTCACCGCGAAAAGCCCCAGGCAACCCGATCAGCCAGGACTCAGGGCGTCACAATATTGAACAGCCCATCCTGTTCCCCGAACAGGCTGAAGAAACGCACCAGATCCAATACACTGCCTTCAATGTTGAGCTCGTCGGAGGTCAATGTCTCACGCAGTCCCACATCGCCGGTCAGCATCCGCACAAATAAGCCCTGGGTAAGCACCAGGCTGGCATTCGCTGTAGCGGGGGTATCTGTGGGGCGATAGTGCATCACCGAGTTTTTCACGTTCAGCAGATAGTGCTCATCCAGGTCAGTGAAATTGATCGCCACAGCCATATCAACTCCCACCGCTTTTTCTGCATCCAGGCGCACCGACATGGACTGGAAGAATTTTTCTACCGGGGTCCGCTTCAACACATCAGTCATCGTGGCCATGTCTACCATCATATCGGGTGTGCCATGGCGCAACTCATAGGCCGCCGCCAGGTAGACATCGCGCCAGGGACCGGATTCCGCCTGGTACCCCAACTGGTCATAGGTGTTGGCCAGCAGTGCCTTGGCGCCGGCGTTATCCGCCTGGGCGAACACCAGGTGATTCAACAGCTCCGCAGCCCAGCGATAATCCCCGGCCGTATAAGCTTCCTCAGCTTTTGCCAGCAAGGCGTCAGCGCCACCGGCAAGTGCCACGTAGCGCTGCCCGACTTCAACCGGAGGGAGGCTATCGAGATTAGCCGGATTGGCGTCGTACCATCCCAGGTAGGCCTGGTACACCGCCTTCGCATTGTGCTTCACCGTTCCGTAATAGCCACGATTGGCGAAGCCCTGCTGTAATGCCTCGGGCAACTGCAACTGTTCGGCTATCTCTCGTGGCGTGAAGCCATTATTAAACAGCCGCACGGTCTGGTCGTGAATAAACTTGTAGGTATCGCGCTGCTGTTCCAGGTAGGCCGTGATATTTCCCCTACCCCATACCGGCCAGTGATGGCTGGCAAAGTACACATCGGAATTCGCTGACAGTGCTATCATCTCATCGATGTAACGGCTCCACTTGACCGCATCACGAATCTTGGTGCCGCGCAAGGTATAGAGGTTATGCAGAGTGCGGGTGGCCACTTCAGCACCGCAGTAGGCAGACAGTTGCGGCAGCGCAAAGGTGAGCTCGGCCGGTGCTTCCGAAGCCGGGGCATTCTGGAAGACAAACTCCAGGCCATCAATGGTCTTCACCTGTCCCGTGGAGTCCACAATTTCCGTCGGTTCGACGATACCAAAGGTACCGAATGCCGGGCCCTTGCCCAGGCCAGACCCAACATGGCCACGCTCAGACCTCGCCAGGTCCCGGCCATACATGTAAATGGCCCGCCGACCCATGGCAACACCCGCGATAATATTCTCACTGGTGGCCTCTTCCATAAAGCCTTCCGGGGCGATGATGCGCACCTCGCCAGCATTATACTGCTCCTCGGTAATCACGCCAAAAACGCCGCCAAAATGATCGATATGGCTATGGGTAAAAATAACAGCAACGACAGGCTTCACACCCAGGTGTTCCTGCGCCAGGGCCAGGGCGGCAGCGGCAGTTTCCTGTGAGGTCAAGGGATCGACAATGATCCAACCGGTATCACCCTCGATAATACTCATGTTTGAGAGATCGTAGCCACGCACCTGATAGACGCGCTCCGTCACCTTGAACAGGCCGTTAATATTATTCAGGGTCGCCTGACGCCACAGGCTGGGGTTGACACTACCGGGTGCCTGGCCGGTGATGAAGTCATAGGCGGGCAGGTTCCACACTTCAGCACCCTGTGTATCATTTATCACCACGTCCTTGCCAGTGGCGATAAAACCACGCTGCGCCGCCTCGAAATCCCGTTGGTCGGATAATGGCAGGGACTGGGACACCGCGTTATTTGCCTCTATGGTGAACGCAGAGGGAGCAGAGTGCCCCTGCCGGTCTGCATCGGCGTCATACTCCACCCCCGGCTCGCTGCATGCAGTTAGCGCAATGGCGGCAACCAGAAAAATGCCTGGAGTAAAATTCCTCTTCATGGTACTCAGCCCTATCAATTTTCAGGGGGAGAGTATGACAGGAGGAAACGCTGTAGAGGAAGGGGCCATGGCATATACCGGCTAGAAAGTAGCCGGCACTGGAAAGACCGGAGACTACGGTTCAAGCAGCAGCGTCCCACAGCTTGCCTGCACCTCGGGACGCACGTGGGGCTATGACCTGCCAAGGCTACTCGCCCTCAGTGATGGCCTGCACATGTTCCAGGGCGTCGCTGTACTCATTCAACAGGCGAAACATGATGTCCCGGCAGGACTCGACTTCATTGATCTGCCCGACAACCTGGCCGATGGGGTTGAAGGCAATCTTCTGGCAATCACCACTACCCGCGTAGCGGTGGGTGCGCCGTACGGCATCAAAGGTCAGGTAGCCCTGCAGCGGCATAGGCAGGGGATCCGGGGTATCCGGTCTCTCCCAGGCCTCGGTCCACTCATTCTTCAGCATCCGCGCCGTCTTGCCGGTGAAGGAGCGCGAACGCACGGTATCCTCCGAGGTGGCGTTCATGTAGGACTCGCGCTGGGCAGGCTCTGCGGAGGCCTCCACCGAATTCAGCCACATGGAGCCCATCCACACACCGGCGGCGCCCATGCCCATGGCGGACAATATCTGACGGCCGTTACCTATGCCTCCGGCGGCCAGCACCGGCAGTGGCGCTAACGCATCCACCATCTGTGGCCACAGCACCATGGACGTCACCTCACCGGCATGACCACCCCCTTCAGAACCCTGACATATAACAAAATCGAGGCCGGCTTCCTTGTGCTTGATACCGTGTTTCAGTCGACCGGCCAACGCGCCTATGAGGCGGCCGGAATCGTGTACCTGCTTGATGATGTCCGCGGGGGGAGTGCCCAACGCATTGACGATCATGCGGCACCTGGGGCGGGTTAACGCTTCATCTACCAGGGCCTGCGCCTGCACGGCGGAAAAACTGAGACTGATTTCAGCGTCTTTATCCGGCCACTCCGGCACCCCGGCATCACTCAATAGCTTATCTGCGAATTTGCGATGCTGCTCGGGAATCGCCGCTTGCAGCATTTCCACCAGCTCCTCCGGGCTGGTCTTGTCCATGCCCTCGTATTTCTGCGGGATGGCAGTATCTACGCCGTATATATGATCCCCGATATGCTCATCTATCCAGTCCAGTTCTTCCTTGAGCTGTTGTGCCGAAAAGCCTACCGCACCGAGCACGCCGATGCCTCCCGCCTTGCTGACGGCGACCACCACGTCACGGCAATGGGTAAAGGCGAAGATGGGCACGTCGATGCCCAGTTGTTTGCAAAATTCGGTTTGCATATCGGAGTCTCCCTGTGGATTGTCACAAAAAAAGCGTTGTTAGACGGTGATCTTCAGCCGGGAAAGAGACAAAATCACCCCCTCGACGGATTACTATCCAGACTTGGCAATAGCCTACTCGTGGCTCAGGCCCACAGGAATGACGCAAGCGGTCAGCAAAGCTAAACAATTGCGTACTATCCGGTCACTTGAGCGACAATACTGCAATGCCATCAGCAAAACGGTTACCATGAACGGCCCCGGAAAGATTTGAATAAACAGCGAGAAATACTTTGAAATTCGTTCTCTCAACCTCATTCAGCAAGGTACAGCACCTGACGGCGCTGGCCCCGGTAGCTGACAGCCATGGATGGGAGGCCATGTCGTTCTCGGACCACGTGGTAAACCCCGAGCAGATCTCCACGCCCTACCCCTATACCGATGATGGCAGCCGCCGCTGGCAGCCGTTCACCGACTGGCCGGATCCCTGGGTGATGATCGGCGCCCTGGCAACCATTACCACGCGTCTGCGCTTCACCAACAACGTGTTTGTACTGCCCATGCGCAATCCTTTCCTGGTGGCCAAGGCCATCAGTACCGCCGCCATCGTTTCCAATAATCGCGTCACACCGGCTTTCGGTGTGGGCTGGTCCGCAGATGAATTCGCGCTGATGCAGCAGAACTTCAAAACCCGGGGCAAACGGGCTGACGAAATGCTGGAAATCATGCGTTTGCTGTGGAGCGGAGAAATGGTGACTTACCAGGGTCAGCACTACCAATTTGATGCGCTGGAAATGAATCCTGCACCAAGCCAGCCTATACCGATATGGATAGGCGGCATTTCCGACCCGGCCATGCGACGCGCCGCGCGCCTGGGAGATGGCTGGGTAACAGACCTGCAGACCAGTGAAGATATTATCCAGAGCATTGCGCGCATACAGGCCTGGCGCCGGGAGTACGGCAGGGAGGGCCTGCCCTTTGACGTGATGGCCACGCCGTCAGACGCCTGGACCGTGGATGGCTACAAGCGCCTGGCAGATGCGGGCGTCACCCATATACTGACCATGCCCTGGCCTTTCTATCATGGCGATACCGATGAGTTGGACAAGAAAATTGACAGCGTAAAACGCTACGCTGACGATATCATCAGCCAGTTCCCATAAACTGCGCGGCCACGGGGCAACAAAGCCCCTGGCCAGCAACAGACATTACTGCGCCGGCCGCTGCTGCGCTGCACCGGGCGCCGCGCCCATGGCCCGCATCTGCAGCATTTGTTGCATCTGCTGCATCATACGGTCAATAGTAAAACTCGCCGTCGCCTGGCGTGGGGGAAACTCGCGAAAGGTCATCAACCACTTGCCCACCTCTACCTGGGTAGGCACGAATAACCACAGCTGGTCGGCAAAAAATCGCGTGTACATACCCGAATCGATGGAGGTTTCATAGGGGTCGGTGCGCAGGTTTATCAAGCGGGGAAAATTAAGCACTTCGCGAGGGCCTGACCAGCCTTCCATCTGAAAAGCAAAGTGAATTTTCCAGTCATTCCAGCGCATGGCGTTGAAATTGGCGTTGTCATCAAAGTAAAAAATGCTTTCCCGCTTACCCGCTCCCTTGCCGGTGAGGACATCAGTCTGGTCAAATCCATCCAGGTGTACCTTGAAAGTTTTGGCCCCGGCGCGGTGGCCTTTTTTCAGCTTGTCGCTGATACCGGGTTCACCGGCTGCGGCCAGCAGTGTTGGCAGCCAATCCTGGTGGGAAAAAATATCGTTGATTACAGTGCCCTGTTTAACCTTGTCAGGCCAGCGAATCAAAGCCGGCACGCGAAAGCCGCCTTCCCAGGTTGAACCCTTCTCCCCGCGGAAGGGCTCTGAGCCGCCATCGGGATAGGTATTGGTCTGGGAACCGTTGTCGGTGCTGTAAATAACGATGGTGTTATCGGCAATACCGAGGTCGTCCAGTTTATTCAGCAGCAGCCCAACATGATAATCATGCTCCATCATGCCATCGGCGTAGAGACCGTAACCGGAGCTACCCTGCCACTTGGGCGCCAGGCGCGTCCACACGTGCATGCGCGTCGCATTGAACCAGACGAAGAAAGGCTTGCCGTCCCGGTGTGATTTATCCATAAATTTCAGTGCGGCGTCTGCAAACTCCTGATCAGCGGTTTCCATGCGCTTGCGCGTCAGCGGACCGGTATCCTCAATCTTGCCGTCGGCATAGGAGTGAATCACCCCACGCGGTGCAAAGCGCTTATGAAACGCCGGGTCCTTTGGATAAAAATAGGTTTCCGGTTCCTCCTCTGCGTTGAGGTGATACAGGTTACCCAGGAATTCATCAAAGCCGTGGTTAGTAGGCAGGAATTTGTCCTTGTCACCCAGGTGGTTCTTACCGAACTGCCCGGTGCTGTAACCGTGAGGCTTGAGCAGCTCCGCGATAGTGGGATCTTCAGCCTGCAATCCAATATCCGCGCCGGGTAAGCCGACTTTCAGCAAACCGGTACGCAGTGGATGCTGGCCGGTGATGAAGGCTGAACGCCCCGCTGTACAGCTTTGCTCGCCATAGTAATCGGTAAACATCGCACCCTCATTGGCGATGCGATCAATATTCGGCGTGCGACTACCCAACATCCCCCGGTGGTAGGCACTGATATTGGACCAGCCGATATCATCTCCCCATATCACCAGGATATTCGGCTTACTATTCGCCGCTGTCGCCGATAGTGACATCACGCTAAGCAGCAGTAACAGCGCTGATGCACTGTACCTGGCAACTGGTAGCTTCATTATTCTCTCCAAGGTTTAAATTTTTCCGGATAATTAGTGGATCGCAGGGTAACCGCATGGCCGCTGCAGACCAATCACCCCAGCGGTCAGAATAACTGTCTGAATCTCACATCGGTGCAGCCACAACCAGGCAGCGAGGGAGCCTAGCTGAGAAAATTACTTTATAACGGACTAATCACAGCAAACTCATTGCCGAATAATAGACCATTTAGTTGAACCAGGCTGGTAATGCCAGGGCCTGCATACAGTATCCATGCGCTACAATCAGCTCTGTTGTAGCGCACAGCATTGAAAGCCTGATGCAGAGGAATCACGCGTGAAAATTATAACAATAGCGTTGTTTGTTGTGGTGGCAGCTGTCATCGGCCTGGCGCTGTGGCTGCCCACCGCGGACAGCTACCAGACGCGGGGCGAACTGCGGCTAACAACATTGCAACAACCCGTCACCGTGCATCGCGACGACTATGGCATTCCCTATATCTACGCACAGTCACTGGACGATGTGATTACCGCCCAGGGTTTTATCGTGGCGCAACTTCGCCTGTTCCAATTAGAGCTCTACCGCCAGGTATCCCAGGGCAAGCTGGCGCAGATGATAGGCGAACGCGGCCTGGACAGCGATCGCCAGATAAGGCTGCTTGATATCCCGGAAATAGCCAAACGGCAATTGGCACTGCTCAGCGAAAAAGAAATCAATTTCTTCCAGCGCTATATCAATGGCATCAACGCCTATATCACCGATCACCAGGATGAACACCCGGCCATGCTCAAACTGATGAGCAGAACACCGGCGCCCTGGACCCTGCAGGACATCATCGGGTTGCAACTGTTCCAGGTATGGAGCAGTTCAGTCAACTGGAAGCAGGAGTTGATGAACCAGCAGTTACTGGACCTGCTGGGTGCGCAGCGTGCCTCTGAACTCAAGCCACTGAATATCAATCCCGACGACCCGGCCACGGAGATCCAGGCACCGTCCAGCGAGGGCATGGCTATTGGACTACTGCACGACCAGAGCCTGATCAGTGATTACAGCCAATTCGCCATGGGCAGTAACGCCTGGGCCAGTGGCGGGCGTAAATCCGCGGGTGGTGCACCCATCCTGGCCAATGACCCCCATATCGACGCGCGCAACCTGCCGGGGATCTGGATACCCATGGGCCTGGTGACACCCACACTGCGAGCCGTGGGCGCCGCATTTCCCGGCTCTCCCGGACTGGGCAATGCGCGTACCGGACACATTGCCTGGGGCGCCACTAACGGCTACGCCGACATGATAGACCTGTATATAGAGCAGTTGGACCCCGAAAACCGGGAGCACTATCTCGAGGGGGAACAATCTTTCCCTTTCAAGCTGCGCGAGGAAGTCATCTATATCAGTGACAAGGCGGCCGACGGCGGTATGCGCAGCGAAACCTTACTGGTGCGGGAAACCCGCCGTGGGCCGGTAATTTCAGATCATGGCATGAGCACGGCGGGCGACAGGGTGCTGTCCCTGCGCTGGTCGGTACCGGAAATGCTAGATAGCCAATGGGGCATCCTGGAGCTTATGTTGGCAACCGGCGTGGATGAGGCCATCACCGCCATAGGCACCATGCCGACACCGCTGAACTATATCGTGGTCGATACCGCAAATAATATTGCGCGGGTATCCAGCGGCTATGTGCCTCTGCGGGTGCGGGGAGACGGTTCCATTCCCCTGCCCGTTACCGGCACAGATAACTGGGACGGCCGGATCCCGGCACAGGAGATGCCCACGCAATTGAACCCCCAGCGGGACTGGGTAGGCACTGCCAATCATCGCGTCACCCGCGCGGACTACCCCTACCCCTACTCCAGCTATGCCTCGGGTTCCTGGCGTTACCGCCGCCTCATGGAGTTATTCGCAAAGGACGAGATAAGCAGTAGCGATCACTGGGACTTCCTCATGGACAATAAGAATCCCATGGCGCAGCGACTGATGCCCTTCCTTTTGCCGGCCCTTGAAGGTGATCCCCGGTTGCAACAGATAGCCGAGATACTCGCGGCATGGGATTTCATGGACACCGCACAGCAGAGTGCACCTGCCATTTTCCAGAGTCTGTATCGACACTTCGCGCTACGCGTCTTTCGCGACGAGTTGGGTGACGATCTCGCCGTCGAATACCTGAAAGGTTATTACTACTGGCATGAACATCTGGTGCGCAAAATCGAGGCCAATGGTCCCGACTGGTTTGATGACACCAGTACGCCGGAAATCGAAACCCGGGACCAGCTCTTTCGCCTGGCAGCGCAAGACATGCTCATCGAAATGACCGCCCGTTTCGGCGACGACCCGCGCCAATGGCGCTGGGGCGAGGTCCACACCGTGACTTTTTTCCATCCACTGGTGCAAGGCGACGCGGGGGCGAAATGGTTTGGTGGCGGCATCAATCCCGCCGACGGCTCCGGCGAAACCCTTAACCGGGCGCTTTATCTGTTTGATGACCCGCAGCACAGCAAGATCATTCCCTCTACCCGCGTGGTAATGGACCTGTCAGACCCGGACAAGATCGAGGGGCATATCCCGGGCGGCGTGAGCGAGCGCTTGTTCGATAAACACCAGCAGGACTCGCTGCCCTTGTGGCTTGAGGGAAAACCGGGATACTGGTGGTTCAGTGACCGTGCGATTCGCGAACATACCGTAGAGACGGTGACGCTGGTCCCGTGAGCCATCCAGCGGATAGATGGCAATCACCGGCACCGCGCTCGTCGCGGCAAGGGGCAAAATAGAACATGGCGGGGATATCCCGGGTACTGAAATACCTGTTACTTCTAATATTGGCGTTAGTCCTGGTTGGGGTAAGCGCGGGGCTGTGGCTGCGCTTTGAGTTTTCACGCAGTGTCGTGCCCTCCGGGACCGCAGCTGACTGGTCGCAAGTACCCGTTGCCGCGGCACCCGGCGCTACTGCAGGCACTGGCTGCATATACCAGCATCCCTACCCGCGAGCCTGGTTCGGCGCCTTACACGTACACACCTCCGCCTCCTATGACGCCACCGCTTTTGGCACGGCCGCCAGCGTAGATGATGCCTACCGTTTCGGTCGCGGCGAGCCACTGCCATTACGGCTTAAATTTGATCCGCCGGGCTACCAGGCGCCGGTACTGCGTATCAGTTCACCACTGGATTTCATGGCTGTCACCGACCACGCCGAGGCACTGGGAGAGAGTAGCCTGTGCTACGACCCGCAAAGTGAATCCTACCCCACGCTGGTATGTCGATTGTTTCGCGGGGACCTGCGCCTGCCGGTGGAAGAGCAGCTGCAGCCGCTGGTGAGGATAGCAACACAGGCAATCTTCGGACAGGACCGCTCCGCCAGGGTTTGTGGCGAAGACGGCTCCCGCTGCCGCCAGCGTGCGGTCGAGGTGTGGCACAACAACCAGCGCAGTACCGAGGCCTGGCACGATCGCAGCGGCGACTGCGCGTTTACCACGCTGCACGGTTATGAATACACGCTGGCCCGGGAAGCTTCCAACCTGCACCGCAATGTCATTTTCAGCTCAGGCACGGTACCGCAGGCTCCCCTGAGCGCCAAGGACGCAGACACGCCCGAACAGCTGTGGCAGTGGCTGCAGCAAACCTGCATCGACGGCAATGCAGACTGTGACGCGCTGGCGATACCCCATAACAGCAACTGGAGCAGCGGCCGCATGTGGTTTCCCTACAGCCGGCGCGACTGGCCAGTTCAGCGGCAACAGCAAATGGCCAGGCTGCGCGCGCGCCTGGAACCGCTCGCGGAGATCATGCAGGTCAAGGGTGACTCCGAGTGCCGCAACGGCATCACCAGCGTTCTGGGAAGTGCGGACGAATTCTGTGATTTCGAGAAATTGCGCAGCCCGGCGGAACAAATTCCCGACTGCGGCGAAGAGTTTGGTAGCGGCGGCATGATGCTGCAGGGCTGCGCCTCCCGCTACAGCTACGTGCGCTATGCCCTGACTGCGGGGCTGTCCGAGCAGGACAAATTGGGCGTCAACCCATTCAAACTGGGTATTGTGGCCGCCACCGACACCCATATCGGTGCACCGGCCGCAGGGCTTGAGCGCGGCCATATGGGCTCACACGGTATAGACCGGGATCCGCGCCATCGCCTGCAGGGTGAGGTGGAAGTCCCCGGGGGTATCGGTACCGGGTCACCGGCTCGCTATAACCCGGGCGGCATCGCCGGCATCTACGCCGTCGAAAATAGCCGTAGGGCGCTGTTTGGCGCAATGCAGCGCCGGGAGACCTTTGGCACCAGCGGCCCGCGCATACGTCCACGCTTTTTTGCCGGTTGGGAACTGGACGCGGCTATCTGCAAATCCACCGATTTTCTGCAACAGGCCTACGCCGGCGGCGTACCCATGGGGGCAGACCTCCCCCTACCCCCACCTGGCGTGGTGCGCAGTCCGCTGTTTGTGGCCAGCGCGAGCCGTGACCCTCGCCCGGGTGCCAATCTGCTTCAGCGTATCCAGATCATCAAGGGCTGGGTAGACGTACAGGGAAAAACACACCAGGCGGTCTACGACATCGCCGGGAATCCAGACAATGATGCCAGTGTCGACCCCTCGAGTTGCGAGGTTTCAGGGACAGGCTTTGAACAGATGTGCGGCACCTGGCAAGACCCGGACTTTGATCCGCAACAGGCTGCGGTGTACTACACCCGGGTACTGGAAAACCCCGCTTGTCGCTGGAGCCATTACGACTGCCTCGCGCTGCCACAGACGGAACGTCCTGCAATGTGTGATGATCCGGAACTGCCCTGGCAGATACAGGAACGGGCCTGGACTTCCCCCATCTGGTACCAGCCGCAATAGTCTGCAGTTTTGATGCGCCACACAGTGGAATCCTTTACCATGAGCAGCAAAGTGTAACTGCAGAGAAGCAAACATCTTGGAAGTGGACAATCAGGAATCCTTGCCGGAGGGCAGCCAACTGGCGGCCATAGACCTGGGCAGTAACTCCTTCCATCTCATCATCGCCAAAATCGAGCACGGTGAAATGCGCCCGGTAGAAGTGCTGGCGGAAAAGGTGCAACTGGGTGCCGGACTGGAAAAAGGCCACCTCTCCGAGGAGGCCATAGAACGAGGTCTCGAGTGCCTTACCCGGTTTGCACAATTGCTGGACAGCGTGGAGCCGGAGCGGATCCGGGTGGTGGGCACCAATGCCCTGCGGGTGGCCAAGAACCGCAGCGATTTCACCAAGCCCGCCAAGCGCATACTGGGAGCCAAGGTGGATGTCATCTACGGCCGGGAAGAGGCGCGCCTGGTCTACCTGGGGGTCGCCCATTCCCTGGCGGACGACGCCCAGTCACGCCTGGTCATCGATATCGGCGGCGGCAGCACGGAATTAATCATCGGGGAACGCTTTGAACCCCAGCGCCTGGAAAGCCTGCAGATGGGCTGTGTGTCCTATGGCAAAGCCTGTTTTCCCGAGGGTAAGATCAGCAAGGGCAATTACCGCAATGCCTATGATCGCGCCCGGTTGCAGGCCTTCCATATACGCCACGGTTACAACAGCAGCCATTGGGAAGAGTGCGTGGGCTCCTCGGGCACGCTGCAGGCAATAGAGACCCTCATTACCCAGAATGGCTGGGGTGAAGGCGGTATAAACCGCAAAGGCCTGCTAAAACTGGAAAAGAAGCTGCTTGCATTCAAGACCATGGAAGATATCACCCTGGATGGTCTGGCAGAGGCGCGCCGCAGTGTGATACTGCCAGGTGTCGCAATCACCACTGCCCTGTTTGATGTGCTCGGTATCGAACACATGCGGACCTCCAAGGGGGCCCTGCGCGAAGGCGTT
>Ga0316192_10001240_pt1 | contig 18720 bp, 15 predicted proteins | sample MerIslwburrow_MG_FD_204931 | JGI IMG/M metagenome (GOLD analysis project Ga0316192, IMG submission 204931) | Coastal sediment microbial communities from Maine, United States - Merrow Island worm burrow | ecosystem: Environmental > Aquatic > Marine > Coastal > Sediment | place: USA: Maine...
CGCTACTTCGTGCTGGACAGCCTCACCCGGATGGCCAACTCGCTGCGTACCGGCTACAAAAAGGCCGGTGTCAGCAAGAATGTCAGCAAGGCTTTGCATTTTTACCAGACTGCAGCATCGGCCGGATATGCCGGCGCGCAGTATGGCTTTGGTCTGATGTATCTCAATGGTGAGGGCGTCACACGGGACCGTTCATACGGAATGCGGTGGCTCGGCACGGCAGCGCAGAAACGCTATGCTCCAGCCGCTGCCCGGCTTGGTGACATATACTATGATGGCGGCGACAAGGTCCGCGCGCTGGTCTGGTACAAAATTGCCTCTGATACGGCAGGTAAGACTCTCGACCGGAGCGTGATGAAAAAACACAATGCAGTTGTTGCCGGTCTCAGCCAGCAACAACTGGATACGGCAGATAAACTTTACGCCAAGTGGTCCCGGCGTTTTCCGGTTCGCGCTCGCCAGGCACAGAACCAGACCAGCAACAACTGAGACTTGAGCGCCGTGGGCTGCAGGATCTTACCGCGCCCTAAATATCCAGCTCAACGATAACCGGCACATGGTCAGACGGTTTTTCCCAACTGCGCACATGTTTGTCTATCCGGCAGCCGATGGCCCGGTCGGTTGCCTGGGCCGACAGCAACATATGATCTATTCGAATGCCGTTGTTCTTCTGCCAGGCACCGGCCTGGTAGTCCCAGAACGTGTAAACACCATCCGACTGATCGAAACTGCGCACCGCATCGGTAAATCCCAACGCTGTCAGTTCCCGGAATTTTTCCCGTGTCTCCAGCCTGAACAAGGCATCTTCGGTCCAGTTTTCCGGCCGGGCAGCGTCACGGGCCTGCGGGATCACGTTGTAGTCACCTGCCAGCACAAATGGTTCTTCCAATGCCAGCGTCACTTTTGCATGGGCTATCAGCCTGTCCATCCAGGCTAGCTTGTAGGGATATTTGTCCGTATCAACCGGATTCCCGTTGGGCAGGTACAGGCATCCGACCCGGCATACTGTGTGCTCACCGCTGATAACGGCTTCCAGGTAACGCGCCTGTTCGTCTGCTTCGTCACCGGGAAGTCGCCTGGCAACGTCCTCAACCGGTTTGAGAGACAGGATTGCCACGCCATTGAAACCTTTTTGACCGTGAGTGACGACATTGTAGCCGGCGTCCTCAAAAGCGGAACGGGGGAAGTTTTCATCGACAGACTTGATTTCTTGCAGGCAGGCAACATCCGGGCGCGCCTCGTTCAACCAGGCAATGGCGGTTTCCAGGCGAGCCTTGACGCCATTGATATTCCAGGTCGCGATCTGCATGGGCATCCCAATTCCAGTTAGCCAGAGTACTCTGGAGCAACTTTAGACACGATCAGTATTGTTTTTGATTGCTTCAATCAAAAACAATACTGTTCCAGAGCACCCCGGTCTGGGCTGCTTCAGATAACAGGCCAACAGTTGCTGCAGGCAGCCGATGCGTCAAGGCCACAAATTGGGTCGTCACCAGTTCCGGTCGCTTGTTTGGTGCAGTGCGGCCGAATTCAGATTTTACTCACACCGGTTCAGCAAGCGCTCACGGCGCCGATATTCCTGCCGGACCTTGCGCCGGGGAGTCGAGTTGCACCACCTCAGATGTGAGCCATAATTCCGGCTCCAGCGTGAACCGCCATAACCGCAATCAAGGCGGCGGGCTTCCCTGGCCTGTTCGACGGCGGAACGGGCATAGTCGCGGCAGTGCGACCGGCTCCTGCCATCGCCAATTCCATCAGGAAACCGGCAGTTCTGGATCTGGCGGTTGCGTGTGCTCAACATTTCAGTAGCAGCGCGTGGCCCGATACGGGCACACAATCGGGCCTGACGAACCCGGCTGCTCGACCAACGCTCGCCGCTAAATCCGCACCTTAAACCACGGGCGTCACGCACCTGTCGCATACTCTGGGCCGCAAAGTTGCGACAGAATCTGGCTGACCTTGAATTGTCGGCGGCCGAATCATCCGGGTCTTCGCGGTCTTGTGAACCCGCTGCAATCGCCCGCCTGCAGGTTTCCAGTTCCCTGTCACGGGCAGCCCGCGACCCGTTGTAAGCAGACGACGGGTTGCCCATGCAGAAGTTGAAGTAAACGGTCTGGCCATAGCCCCAACGACTCCCGGACAAGCCGCAGTTCAATCTGTTGTTCTCGTTGTTCTGGGCAATAGCACGCGCTGCATAATCATTGCAGGCGGCAACTCTGTCAGGATCCGGCGCTGCCGTTTCATCCTGCAGGATCGGAGGCGGGCTAGGTTTTGATTTTGGCGTGACTGTCAGCGTTTCTCGATTTTTTACCGGCGGCAAAGGAGCCGGGTCAGGCATCACGATAACCCGGTCAGCCGGTTTTTCAGGCGAGGGCTTGACGATTTCAACCGGTTTTTCGGGGAGTGGCTTGACCGTTTGTACCGGTTTCTTCCGGGGTGGCGTGGGCACAGGTGCCGGCAGCGGCGTTGCTGTCACGGCAGGTTTCTCAGCAACAGGGGCCCGTTTTGGGGCAGGGGCAGGGTCTTCGGTCCGCGTCACCGGGCTGGATGTCGAGAGCACACCGGATATGCAGCATGTGTCAGAGCGCTTTGGCGGTACACCGGTTTTGAGCGCGCACATCGCCTTTGGCCCCTTGGCGCCCGGCCATGAATAGGTCCACGCGCGGCACTGGTCTTCCTTCTTGCATGCGGTCTCACACAAGTCGGGGTTTGGAGCCGACAATTCTATGGTTTTGTAATCAAGCCCTGGTCGGTCGGTCGATCCGTCGCGAGCCGCAAGTGCAGGTGTCGATAGAAAAATTATGCCGAAAACGGCGGCTAGAAGAGGCCGAAGCCCGAATTGTAAGTTCAGCATGAAAAATATGGCGTCCCTGAAAAGCCCTTCCGGCACGATCTTGCGCATGATCATGGCGCAATTGTGGGCTTGCAGCAGGTTGATTTATGCAGTTTGTGACCAAAAAACCGTAAACCGGCCCGGTTCCAGGGAATATGAGTGCCTTTTACGAGGCCGTTGCGTGCGATACGCTTCAGATTGAAAAACTGGTGCCACACCCACACGATGCTGTCGCATTCGGGTTGTTGACCTGAAATTGTGCGGCCATAAGGTCATCCACAAAATCAACTTCTGATCCAAGGACATAAACCAGAGATACCGAATCTATCAGAAGCGTTGCACCATCGCGTTCAATGACAACATCACCTTCACTGGATTTGTCGTCTAGTTCAAATTCGTAGGAAAAGCCGGAGCAGCCGCCACCATTTACCGCCAGCCGCAATGCGGTCTTGTCGGTTTCCTTGGCGACGATTTCCCGTATTCGGCGAGCAGCGTTTTCAGTTAGGGTAATGGCGGCAGACATGGCAAAAGCAGTCCTGACTCAAATGGTGTGTTGGGCCTGAATGTTGGTTGGGATAAGTGTTTTGTCAATGCACACCTTGAAATTGGCTCAAATGGAAAAAAGTTCATGACAGATTTGGCGCCATATGCAAGTAACCCGCTTGCCTCTCGCGGCAGGTTCGTTGCCGAACACGATGCTGCGCGCCGGTCGCCATTTCAGCGTGATCGTGACCGGATCATTCACTCGGCAGCTTTCAGACGCCTGAAACACAAGACCCAGGTGTTCGTCTACCATGAAGGCGATCACTACCGCACCCGACTGACCCATTCGCTTGAAGTCGCACAGGTGGCCCGCTCCATGGCCCGGGCCCTGCATCTGGACGAGGACCTCACGGAAGCTTTGTCGCTCGCACACGACCTCGGCCATACACCATTTGGCCATGCCGGTGAACGCGAACTGGATCAATGCATGGCCGATCATGGCGGCTTCGATCACAATGCCCAGGCACTTCGTATTGTAACCCGGCTTGAGCGCCGCTATGCCGGATTTGACGGCCTGAACCTGACATGGGAGACGCTGGAAGGTCTGGTGAAGCACAATGGGCCTGTGCTGGACGCAGGCGGCAATCCTGCAGGCCGTTATGCCAAGCTTGGATTGCCTCATGCCATCGTGGAATTTGCACGCAATCATGACTTGCACCTGGATAGTTATGCATCTGCGGAAGCACAAATTGCCGCAATCTCCGATGACATTGCGTACAACTCGCACGACATTGATGATGGGTTGCGGGCCGGGTTGTTCGAGGTCAACGCACTGCTGGATGTCCCGATCGTGGGCAAGGCAATCCGTGAAGTTGACGAGATGTGGCCAGGTCTGGACCGGCACCGGCGGATTCACGAAACCGTCAGGCGGGTTATTTCCTGGATGATTTTTGACGTTATTGCGCAAACCCGGGCTAACGCCGAGGCCAATCACGTAGACAACGCCGATGCGGTGCGCAAAGCCGCATCGGCAATTGTGGGTTTTTCTCCCCGGATGAAACAGGATAACGCGGATTTGCAGGCGTTTCTGGCAAAACACATGTATCAGCATGCAAAGGTCATTGCGATCATGCACCGCGCCCGCCGGGTCGTCAGGGATCTGTTTGAAGCCTACAGCAGTGATCCTGCACAATTACCGACAGACTGGCAGGACCATGGGTATTCGCGGGGCGACAGCCGTCAGGCCCGCCAGATATGCGACTTCATCGCCGGCATGACGGATCGTTATGCTCTTGATGAACACAAGCGGCTGTTTGACCTTGATCCGCTTTTCCGTTAAGCCCCGCGCGGCGCGTCCAGACAAATGGATGCAGGCACCATTCACAGCACAGTCCGGGATCACATGGACCCTTTCAGCCATTTCAAGACCATAGTCGATGACGCCCTTGCGCGGCTTGCAAGCGAAGGCTCGCTGCCTGCCGGCCTGGATGCATCCAGGGTTGTTGTCGAACCGCCGCGTGACCCGGCCCACGGTGACATCACCACAAATGCAGCAATGGTGCTGGCTAAACCTGCCGGCAAGTCTCCGCGCGACATAGCCGGCAGCCTGTGTGAAGTGCTCGGTGAACACGCAGATGTAGCTTCGGCGGAAATTGCCGGCCCCGGATTTGTGAACCTGCGTATCTCGAAAACGTTCTGGCCGGGCTTCATGCGAACGGTCCTGTCAGCAGGCGAAAGGTTCGCCGATTCGACCATGGGACAGGGCCGCCTGGTCAATGTGGAGTATGTGTCGGCAAACCCAACAGGTCCCTTGCACGTCGGTCATTGCAGAGGTGCCGTGTTTGGCGATGCCCTTGCCAATCTGCTCGAGATAACAGGCTACAATGTTACGCGCGAGTACTATACCAATGACGCCGGCAGCCAGATTGACACGCTCGGCGACAGTGTGTACCTGCGCTATCTCGAAGCGCTCGGCGAAGACATTGGAGACATTCCGGCTGGTCTGTACCCCGGTGATTACCTGGTGCCGGTCGGAAAGCTGCTTGCCGATGAGTTTGGCGACCAACTCAAGACGATGAATCCGGCGCAGCGTAAATCATTGCTCAATGACCGCTCCATAGCCGCGATGATGGACCTGATACGCGAAGACCTGGCAACGCTGAACATTCATCAGGATGTTTTCTTTTCCGAGAGAACTCTGCATGAAAACGGCAAGATAGCGGAGACTGTTCAGGTTATGCGTGATGCCGGGCTGGTCTACGAAGGCCGTATACCGCCGCCAAAGGGGCAATTGCCCGAAGGGTGGGAAGATCGCGAACAGACCTTGTTCCGGGCGACTGAATTCGGCGATGATATTGACCGCCCATTGATGAAATCAGATGGCGCGTTCACCTATTTTGCAGCCGATGTTGCCTATGCACGCGACAAGATCGACCGTGGCTTCAACGAACTGGTGTTCATTCTGGGCGCGGATCACGGCGGCTATGTCAAACGACTGCAGGCGGTTACCAAGGCCCTGTCCGGGGGCAGCGTTACCGCTGATGTGCTGTTATGCCAGTTGGTGCGGCTGTTCCGGGGTGGTGAGCCGGTGAAAATGTCCAAACGGGCTGGTGAGTTCGTCACTTTGCGTGAAGTTGTCGATGAAGTCGGCTCGGATGTGCTGCGCTTCATGATGTTGACACGCAAGAATGACGCACCGCTGGATTTCGATTTCCAGAAAGTCACAGAACAGTCGCGTGATAATCCCGTCTGGTACGTTCAATACGCACACGCGCGCATCGGATCAGCCTTTGCGAAGGCTGAAAGCGAAATGGGCCAAGCTGCGATCAATCTGTCGGATTTACCCGAAAAATCGCTGCTTTTGCTCGATGATGAGACCGAACAGCGAATCATCGGGCTGATTGCCGGTTGGCCGCGGGCGGTCGAAATGGCTGCGATCAGCCGGGAACCCCACAGGCTTGCGTTCTATCTATATGAAGTTGCAGCAGAATTTCATTCGTACTACAACAAGGGCAAAGATCAGCCTCATTTACGGTTTATTTTGCCTAAACAGATGCATCTTACGCAAGCACGTCTCGCCTTGTTGCAAATGATCCGCTATACTTTAGCTGGCGGACTTAACATCTTGGGCGTAAAACCTGTCGATGAGATGTAAGGGTTTTGATGGGAACTGGATGGATCAGGAATCAAATAGTAAGTCGGGCAGTCGCGGCAGTTGGCGCGACCGCCTTGGTATAACCGACGACGGCTCTTCGAAATCGGAAGCGGCATCATCATCATCGGCGGCAGCGCCGTCGACGAAGACAGCATCCGTGGGCGGGCCGAAAGTGGTTGCGAAACCGGCTCCCATGGCACCTCGCCCCGGGGCGGCCGCCAAGGCGCCCGTGCGAGCAGCGCCGGCAGCAGCCGAACAGGCAAACAGCGCCGCCAAGCCCAAGCCTGAAGCCGAACGGCCGCAAGCCGCTGCGAGCCCGAAGGATGATGCGTTTGCCGAGCGTCTTCGCCAGCATCGCGCGGCAGCTGAAGAAGCTGTGAAGAAGCGGAGTGCATCTCCTGGACTGGAGAAGTTTTCGTTCGCGAAAAAAGAAGTCGAGACTGCCCGCGCGGAGTCTGTCCCGGCAAACAGGCCAGTTTCGCCGAACCGGACTGCGCCTGTAAACAAGCCTGCCGCTCCGGCTGCCAGACCGGCAGCCCCTGTCCGGACGGCTGTTTCATCACCGTCGCCGGCAGGTTCGGTCGCTCAGCGTCCGCCAGCACCCCAGCAACGACCAGTTCAGTTGCAGCCGGTGCGCGCACCCGGAATTGCAGCAGGTCCAAGACCTGCCCAGTACGGCACGCCACAGCCACCGCACGGCCAACCGTCGCATGGTCAGCCTCCTTACAGACAACCACAGCAGCCTTCACCTGCCTACAGGCCTGCAGGCCCGGGATACGCAGCGCCGCCGCCACCTGGCCCGCGCCAGCAGCCACCACAAGGCTATGCACCGCAGGGCGCCGACCCCTATGGACGTGGCGGCTACCCGGCACCAAGGCCGCCGGCTCCGCAGCCCCCGCAGATAGCACCGGGGCAGGGACAGCGCTTCGCACCGCCTGCCAGTGAGTTCGATCTGTTCGAGGACAATGGCTATCGCCCGGCGGCACCGCTGGGCAGGGCTGCGCCTTTACCGGCACGCAATGAGCCATTGCGGCCGGAATTCGATGAACCATTTGATGACCGGCGGGAATATGGCGGGCGTACGGCAAACGATTATTCACAGGCCTACCGCGAATATGACGACGACGATTATGAAGAAGACGAGCCTCGCCGCTGGGGTGGTCTTGTCATGGTCGTGCTCGCGCTGGTCACGATCGGCGCAATCGCTGCCGGCCTGATTTACTGGTACACCCAGCAAAAAACCTCGACAACTGCCGGAACAGGCCAGGTGCCGGTCATCAGTGCACCTGACAATCCCGTCAAGGCCCAGCCTGATGGTGACACAAATCAGCCGGCTTCCGCGCCGGCCCAGGGCAAAAAGCTGATCTATGATCGTATTCTTGGATCAGGGACAACGAGTGAGCCGGAGCGCATCGTGCCAAGGCAGGAAACCCCGCAGGCCCCGGACAGCAATAGTGGCGATGATAGTCTGCTGCCGTTGCCGTTACCGCCGCCGCCCCAGATACAGGGCTCACTGACACCCGGGAATACCGGGCCAGACCCCGCGCAGCAAACCGCCAGCGCGGCAAGAGACAATCTGGAATATCAGGGAGCCGCCGGGAGTGAACCGGCGGCTTCTGCCGTTTTGCCACCGCAGCCAACACCACAGCCAACACCACAGCCAACACCGCAGGTTGATCAGGGCTCGATCAACCAGCCACCGCTACCGCGCAGAAAACCGCGAAATCTTGTAGCTTCAGTGCAGCAGGCACCTGCCACGCAGTTCCAGCCGGTATTGCAGCCGGCACCTGCTCCAGCGCCAGCCCTGACGGCTGAACAGCAACTGAATGCGCCAATCGATCTGCAACAACAAGCTGCGATCATCAATCCCCAGACGCAAGCGCCCGCGAACAATCAGTTCGCAGCACCTGCGCCGCAATTGCCGCAAACGCGCACCGTGGCCCGGGACGATGATCCGCTTTCCGGCTTGCGCGCGCCTTTGAATTCACCTGGACAATCGGCCCAGCAGGCGCCGCAGGCTTTGCAACAGCAGCGCACTGCAGTCGTTGCGCCGCAACCGTTTCCGGCACCTGCGCCGCAACAGCCGGTCACATCGCAATCACTGCAGTCATTTTCGCCACCGCCTGCAAGTCAGAACCAGGTTGCCAGTCCTCCTGTGGGATCGGGATATGTCGTACAGCTAGCGGCCTACAGGTCCGAACAGGAAGCATTGGGCCAGTATCAGCAACTGCGCTCCAGGCACGGCAACATCATCGGCGATCTGCCACCGTCGGTTCAACAGACCAACCTTGGCGCCAGCGGTACCTTCTACCGTCTTGGGATGGGACCGATGGCATCAAAAAGTGCAGCAACCGAGTTATGCAACAAGCTCATCTCGGCAGGCGAGCGCGACTGCCTGGTCCGCCGCCGCTAGCAGCCCGTCGATGTATTGAGAATCAGGAAACTGGCGGAGGGGGAGGGATTCGAACCCCCGGGACCGTGAAGCCCAACGGTTTTCAAGACCGCCGCATTCGACCACTCTGCCACCCCTCCGCAAAGGTATTCTGGATGCATGATGTCCAATGTCAGGAGAAGGGTTTAGTCGGCCCGGTGTCCGTGCGCAAGACCAATGCGAGAAATTAACCGTGCCTGGTGCCGATTTCATCTTCCCTTCATCGCAATTGTCCTTGGGTCAGGACCCATTAATGTTATCCATTCTACGGGAGGATATTTTGCCTGTGACAAGGCGAAAGGGCGCAGGAAACCGTCCGGTTTTCAAGACCTTTCAACACTGTCATGGGCAAAATAGACCCCGCCCTTCGGGTTTGAAAGGAAACACTCGCCTGAAGGCGAAAAATGCTCGAAAAGGCACAAAGCCTTGTCTTGCGTTTTTTCATCACCATTCGAATGTTTTCTTTCAAACAGAATTGCATAAGATTAATGTTTCCTGACCCTAGTGTGGCCACAGATCAATCGTAGTGGGTTGGCCGTTCTGTATTAAAATCGGCGCTGGTGTAAAAGAAATGAAAAAAGTACTGCTCGGCTTGGTACTGCTCGTGTCAGGCATACAGGTTGCGTCAGCGCAACCTGCTCAATTGGCCCTGGGCATATGGGCTGATGAAGACGGCGAATCAAATATCGAGATCGCCAGGTGCGGCGCAGCTCTTTGCGGTCGCGTGATCTGGCTCAAGAGCCCCAATGATGAAAGTGGCCAACCCAGGACCGATGTCAATAATCCGGACGTCGGACAAAGGCGCAGGCCAGTGCTTGGATTGACAATCCTCAGCGGATTGCAGCCGGAGGACGACTCCCAGCTCAAGGGTCAAGTTTACAATGCCGAAGACGGCAATGTCTATGAAGTCTACTTGACACCGCAACGCGCCACCATGGAAGTGGAAGGCTGTTTTGCGTTCATTCTGTGCGGGTCTCAAACCTGGACACGGGTTAAATAGCCACTGCACGGCCATTTGGTGCATTGACGGGGTGGCCACTGCCAAAGCTGCCGTGCAATAAGGCGATGGACCTGCGGATGCTGTTGGGGAGAATGTTCATCATGTCTATGAAATTTGTAATTGCTGTCGCTACGGTGTTGTTGACCGGCCTGTTTTCGTCAGCGTCGTGGTCGCAATCCATCACTGAGGATACGGCCATCGAACTGGCTGCGGAAGCCGAATCGTCAGGTCCCACATTCGAGGAACGGCTGGAATTGGCAGGCAATGGCGATGTCAACACCCAGATTTCACTGGCCAGGGACTATCTGAGCGGTGAAAATGGCGTGCCGAAACAACCGGTAGCCGCGGCCAGGTGGTTGACCACCGCGTCCGAGACCGGCAATGCAGAAGCGCAGTTCCTGCTGGCAAACCTGTTGCGCGAGGGCGCAAAGGGATTGAAAGCCAACGAGAAAAATGCGGTCACCCTGTATGCCAGCGCCGCTGACAAGGGTCACATCGAAGCGGCCTATTGGGCCGCGGACGCCTACCACTACGGCAAGGGCGTCAAGACGGCGGACATCAAGGCAATTGAATACTATGAGAAGGCTGCCGACCTGGGCCACGTCGCCGCCCAGAACAATCTGGGTTTGATGTACCTGCAGGGCAAGGGTGTTGACCGCGACCTGAAAACCGCCTTTCGCTTGTTCAATGATACCGCCAAATCCGGCAGTTCATGGGGCCTGAACAACCTTGGCGGCATGTACGAGATGGGCTGGGGAACAGTAAAGAACACCATCAGGGCGCTGGAACTGTATCAAAAATCGGCTGCTGCGGGAAACGTACATGGCGCCGGGAATATGGTTCGCCTCAGAGCCGTTCTGGAGGCCGCAGCCAGACAGCGAGCTGTACAACAGGAAATCAATGACGCCCAGTTCCCCGGAACTGAGGCGGAAACTGATCCGGCGGCTGATACAAGTGGCAATAATTAATACCAAAAGAACTGACTGTTGACTCCATCAAATGAGTCAACAGTCAGTTCCTTTGGTATAACACCCGGGTATCCGGCAACTGGATCAATTCAGTCGGGGTTGTTCGACCGGCAAGCCAGTAATTGCGACAGATCAGGCACAGGTCCGCCGACGGCCATGGCAAGGACGCCATCAATCAGTGCATCCAGGTCCGGGTGCTGGCCATGTTCCAAAAGCCCCCTGGCCTTGGTGACCATGTCGTGATGCGACAGGCGAAGCTCCGGGTCGCCTCTGGCATCTGCAACTTCATGACGGATAACCGAACCATCGTGCAGTTCGACCTCTACCCGGCTACCCCAATGGACAGGATAGGCAGACTGGAACTGCTCCACGGTGGATACCGACGTTCTGGATCGCAGTTCGCCCGCGGCCGCACGTGCCTGTGGTTCAAAGCTGTCAAAGTTAACAACGCCATTCATCAGCGCGGTCGCCACGCAATGTTGCAGTGAAAACTTGGCGGCATAGGCAGAGCCGACTTCTGCGCGATCACACAGGTCAAGGGCAGCCTGGTATGCGAAAACGGAAACCCGCGCAATGGGGACGCTCCGAGGCAATTGTTCGTGCAGTGCCAGGGCACACTCTATGCCGGGATGGGTGTGCCGGCACGACGGCCATGGCTTGATTGAGGTTTCGTGCAGTTGCCACGGATCGCCTGGTGCCGGCACAAGCAGGTTTTCATCCGGATTGGGGCAGGTTGCCCTGTAAAACCCCCGCTCACCTTCCAGAATTTCCGGTGCACCGGTGAATCCGAATTCAGCCAGGGTTGCGGCAACCAGGCCGGCTTCCGCCCCGCGGCCCGCATGCAGGTGTTTGGTTTCGGCACCGGTATCCAGAAACTGCCACAGTCCTGCAGATTGCGAACCCGCATTGCCCAGCGCATTGATATACCCTTGTTCATCGAGATCCAGAAGGCTGGCGACTGCCATGGCAGATCCGAAGGGCCCGCACGTCGCGGTATTGTGCCAAATTTTGTAATGTTGTGAACCGACACTCATGCCAAGCCGGCAACACGCCTCGAATCCACGCAAAACCGCTGTCAACGCTGTTTTGCCGTCGGTTCCGGCCGCCATCGCCAACACCGCGGGCACCACGACACAGCCAGGATGCACCACCGATGCCCGATGCAGGTCATCAACTTCCAGGATATGGCACAGACTACCGTATAAAAATGCCAGGCGGCCTCTGTCAATTGGCTGGCTCAAACCCGCAGACATTGCGCTCTGCCACGCGAGGAGTTTGCGTCCCGGCACTGAATTTCTGCCGGCAACAATGTTGGCAACCGCATCCAGCATGAACAAGGCAGCCGCAGCAAGATCATCATCGGATACAGGCCGCGACAGGATCGCAGTGCTGAGTTGCGCACTCAGGGACGGGACGAGGTCGACTGGAGAAGGCATGTGAGTCATGGGCTGGACCATAGATATTGTGTTGCATTCAGGAAAGCGGCAAGGTCGCGTGCGTCACGGTAAGGCTTTTGTTAACCGTGTTTCTGAACTGCGCCTTTACCGTCATTGATGCAAGCTCGTTAAACATTTAGCGAAAGCATTGGCATTTCGTTGACCTAAACACGGCGTTGAAAACGTGGGAACCAGGTGATCATGACGGATCAGAATTTAAGGCTGCCGACACGTGCCCGCAGCGGGTACTTCTTCATCGGGCTGGGCGTGCTGGGTGCTGTCGCCATTGCTCTGGCTGGCTGTTCCGGTTCGGGGCCTTTCAGCAAGAAGAAGGATCCGTTTGCCGGGATTGGTTCTCCGGTGTGGGATAGTGCAAAAGGACCCATACCCAAAGGCGGCGGCAGACGTCATGTCGGCAACTCCTACCAGGTCGCAGACATCTGGTTCCATCCCAAACATGAACCCTCGTATAACAAGATCGGCGTTGCGTCCTGGTATGGTCCGAAGTTCAACCGCCGCATGACCTCCAACGGAGAGTGGTTCGACATGGAACAGTTGACGGCTGCCCATACAACCATGGAACTTCCGAGTTATGCCAAGGTCACGAACCTTGAGAACGGCCGCGAAGTCATAGTGCGTGTCAATGATCGCGGCCCGTTTGTGAATGACCGGATTGTCGATTTGTCCAAGCGCGCCGCCGATCTTCTTGGGTTCCGGCGCATGGGAAAGACCAAGGCACAGGTGCAGTATATTGGCCGTGCCCCGCTGCAAGATCCCGATTACGGGCATCTGGCCGCGATGAACGATGAACTCAAGCGCCGCACCCCGTTGGACCAGATGATCGCCGGGGCAGATTTGCGCGATGGCCGTTATGGTGACAGCCGGCCCTCCTACGCTGCTGCCCGGACGGCAGTGCCGACCAACACCAGGGCAGGCGGGTATTACGTTCAGGTCGCCGCCTTCGCCGACCCCGACAACGCGCAACGCACCAGGGATTCGCTGGCTGACCTGGGTGTTGTTCAGATCAAACCTGCCAATGGGTCTTACGGTCCGCTATACCGGGTTCGGGTGGGGCCGCTGAACAACCAGGCAAGCGCACAGTCTGCACTGGACCAGGTCCGCGCGCGCGGTCATCATGACGCTGTCGTGAACCTTGCAGTCAATTGATTGGACCGCAGTTTGCTGCGGCCGGTTGATTGCGCGGGAGCGGATGGGTAATGTAGGCCAACTCCGCCAACACAAGTGCAACACACTCTAATGACAGCAAGGTACTCCATCAACACTTCAGCCCAATTCCTGCTTGCATATGTGACGATTGTCATGTCGGTCCTTGTCTGTGTGCTGCCGACTGAGGTTGCCGCACAGGACGTCGAAACCTCTGCCGAATACGCCATCATCATGGACAGCCGATCAGGCAAGGTGCTGTTTGAAAAAAATGCTGATGAACTGGTGGCGCCCGCCAGCATGAGCAAGATCATGACCATGCTCATGGTGTTTGAACGGTTGAAACTGGGCCGGCTGAAACTGACCGACACATTCACCATATCCGAAGATGCCTGGCGCAGGGGCGGCGCACCGTCGCGCAGTTCTACCATGTATGCGGAAGTCGGATCCAAAATAGCGCTGCTAGACCTCATCAAGGGTGTCATCGTGCATTCGGGAAACGATGCGGCGATTGCGATTGCAGAAGGTATTGGCGGCACGGAAGACGGCTTTGCTGACGATATGACCAGGCGGGCCCGCGAACTCGGCCTGCAAAAATCAACCTTCAAGAACGCAACAGGCCTGCCGGCCGAAGGCCATTTGTCCACCATGCGTGAACTGGCCAGCCTGACGAGATACCTCATAGAGGTGTTTCCCGAGTACTATAAATATTATGCCCAGCGGGAATTCACCTGGAACAATATCTCCCAGAAAAACCGAAATCCGTTGCTGGGAAATTACCGGGGAGCAGACGGGGTAAAAACCGGTTACATCAAGGAAGCTGGTTACGGCCTGATTGGCTCGGCCGAACGCGAGGGCAGACGTCTCATCGTTGTGGCCAGTGGCATGCAATCCAAGAAAGACCGTGGCGTGGAAGTCGAGAGACTTCTCGATTATGGTTTCAGGAAGTTTCGTCCTGTCAGGCTATTCTCAGCGGGTGATACCGTCGGGCAGGCCCGTGTGTGGGGCGGCGAGGAACCGTCGGTCAAACTGGTCGCCAGAAGCGACATCACAACGCTGCTGTCCGATGAAGAACGAGCAAATGCCGAGGTCGAACTGGTCTATACCGGGCCCTTGAAAGCGCCGATACGAGCTGGTGATGCGATTGGAATCGTGCGCATCCTCAGTGATGGAAAACTGGTTTACAAGGCACCGATCTACACCAAGCACAACATTGCAGCCACGCAAAGCATGTGGCGAAAGGCGCTCGACTCAGCACTATTCATGGCGCTCGGTGGTTGATAGTTTGTGGCCCACATGAAACGGGCATTATTCATAACATTTGAAGGCGGCGAAGGGACCGGCAAGAGCACGCAGACAGCGATGCTCGCTGAACGGTTGCGTCAACTCGGCAACAAGGTCGTCGAAACCCGCGAGCCAGGCGGATCACCGGATGCGGATACGATCAGGCAACTGCTGGTCAGCGGTGAAACCGGACGCTGGAGTTCAACCGGGGAAATACTGCTCAACTATGCAGCGCGTGAAAGCCACCTGCGCCACACCATAAAACCCGCGCTGGCAAGTGGTGCGATCGTAATATGTGATCGCTTTTCCGATTCGACTCGCGCCTACCAGGGCTGCGCCGGCGATGGCGAGAGTGACCTGATCGAACAGTTGGACCGCAAAATCGTGGCGGACGCGCAACCTGACCTGACCCTGGTATTTGATCTTGACCCGCGTATCGGCCTCGAGCGAGCCGGTGCACGTGGCGGTGATGACCGTTTCGAACGCAAGGGCCTGGAGTTTCACACTCGTTTGCGAGACGGCTATATGGCCATTGCCGAAAAATTCCCCGGCCGATGCCGGATCGTCGACGCATCCGGCACAATCGACGAAATTGCAGCCTCTGTATGGCGAATCGTGGCTGCTCGCCTTGAGGACACAGTGGCATGAGCGCCAAAGACGAAGAACAGACAGATCCGCGCGAAACCGTCCTGCATCCGCGACATTGCCAGTATCTGATCGGTCACGATGCTGCAGAACAGCATCTCCTTGAAGCCTATCGATCCGGGCGGTTTCATCATGGCTGGCTGATTACCGGACCGCAGGGAATTGGCAAGGCCACACTGGCTTACCGGCTGGCGCGTTATCTGTTGCGGTATCCTGATCACAAGACGGCCCCGTCAGATACGCTGACTGTGCCCGCCGATGACCCCGTCGCCTCGCGGGTCTCGGCCCGGTCACATCCGGACCTGCTGGTTCTGCAACGTGCAGTGGAGAAGGGAAAACTGAAAGCCGGCATCACGGTAGACGCCAGCCGGAAAGCCGCGGATTTCTTTTCCAAGACCGCCGGCGCCGGAGGATGGCGCATCGCAATCGTCGACGTGGCCGACGAAATGAATGCGGCTGCGGCCAATTCATTGTTGAAGACGCTTGAAGAACCGCCGGAAAAAAGCCTGTTCATCATCCTGTGCCATGAGCGCGGACGGCTGTTGCCGACGATCAGGTCGCGGTGCATTGAACTGCCGTTGCACCCGCTTTCAGAGGAACAAACCACATCGGTGCTCGAGGTGTTGCCGGATGGTCTCGGCAGGCAGGCAATGCCGCATGTGGCACTGGCCGGTGGTCGACCGGGCCTGGCCCTGGCTTTGGCCGAAACCGGGGCCGGGGCAATATTCGACCGCTTCGCAAAGGCAGCAGATGCCGGACGGCTTGACGTGAAAACCCGAATGACAATTGCCAATGCATTGCAGGGCAGGGGCACAGACGACCGGTTCAACGTTTTTTGCGCCCTGCTTGACGGGTGGATCACGACTGCTGCGTCCGTGGCCATCAGAGGGTCTGGAACAACCGGTCGGGGCCAGGCGCTCGCCAATGCGCACCAGGCAATCGGGCATTCCATTCGCGAAACAAATGCCCTAAACCTCGACCGGCGACTGACTCTGCTTCAGGCGTTTGACCTTATCGAACAAGCCCGCCAGGCATAAAGATCTTTCATGACTGAAAAGCCCACATTCTACATCACTACAGCCATTTCATACCCCAATGGCCCGCCACATATCGGTCACGCTTACGAAGCCCTGGCCACTGATGCGATGGCCCGGTTCAAAAGACTGGATGGCTACGATGTGCTGTTCGTCACCGGGACGGATGAACACGGCCAGAAAATTCAGCAGACGGCGCAGAAGCAGGGGCGAACCGCTGTTGAGTTCGTAGCTGAAATGGCACCCAAATTCGAGGCCATGGTAAAGGCGTTGAATTGCACGAATGATGATTTCGTCCGCACGTCCGAACCGCGACATTACGAAACCGTGCAGACCATCTGGAAACGGATGGAAGCCGCAGGCGACATCTATCTGGACAAGTATGCCGGGTGGTACTCGGTCAGGGATGAAGCCTTTTACGGTGAAGAAGAACTGGAAGATCGTGACGGCAGCAAGTTCGCAGTCAAGACCGGCACACCCGTCGACTGGGTGGAAGAGGAAAGTTATTTTTTCAAGCTGTCCGCCTATCAGGACAAGCTTCTCAAATTATATGACGAGCATCCGGACTTCATAGGACCCTCTGAACGGCGCAATGAGGTGATGAGTTTCGTCAAGGGTGGTTTGAAGGACCTGTCTGTCTCGCGCACCACCTTCGACTGGGGAATTCCCGTGCCAGGTGCACCGGGACATATCATGTATGTGTGGGTTGATGCCCTGACCAACTACATGACGGCGACCGGCTATCTTAATGCTGATCCCGACCGGGCAAAATTCTGGCCGGCGGACGTTCACATCATCGGCAAGGATATCGTCCGGTTTCATGCAGTTTACTGGCCGGCATTCCTGATGTCAGCCGGTCTGCCATTGCCCAAGCGGGTATTTGGCCACGGCTTCCTGTTCAATCGCGGTGAGAAGATGTCCAAATCGGTCGGCAATGTGGTCGATCCGCAATCAATGATTGACCAGTATGGCGTCGACCAGGTGCGGTATTTCTTCATGCGTGAAGTGCCGTTCGGCCAGGATGGCAATTACAGTCACGAGGCCATCGTGAACCGGGTCAACGCGGATCTTGCCAATGACCTTGGCAACCTGGCGCAGCGCTCGTTATCGATGATAGCCAAGAACTGCGCAGGCAAGCTTCCGGTGCCGGGAGACTTTACCGCAGACGACAAGGAGATCCTGGCGTCAGTTGATGCGCTGCTCCCGCAATGCCGCGAACACCATGAGGTGCAGGCGCTGCACAAGTCCCTCGATGCCATCTGGAAAGTCGTCGCCGATGCCAATCGCTATTTTGCGGGGCAGGAGCCCTGGGCCCTGAAGAAAACCGACCCCGAACGCATGGCAACTGTCCTGTACGTCACGGCTGAAGTCATTCGTCAGGTGGCCATACTGGCACAGCCCTATACGCCGGGTGCGGCGGCCAGGCTGCTTGATTTGCTGGTGGTGCCGGACGATGCCAGGAACTTTGCCTGTCTGGGCACTGCAAACCGGCTGCCATCGGGCACTGATCTGCCGAAACCTGAAGGCGTTTTTCCACGCTACGTAGAAGACGAACAGGCCTGAAAAAAGAGTGTAACGAGTGATGAAACCAGCCATCGTAGATAGCCACTGTCATCTCGATTTCGATGTCTTGCATAACGACATTGACGGTGTCATTGCGCGTGCCCACGAGGCCGGTGTTCACCTGATGGTGTCGATCTCGACAAGGGTGAAGCAGTTCGACGCCATCCGTGCCATTGCGGAAGCGCACGATGAGGTATTCTGTACGGTCGGGACCCATCCGCATAACGCTGACGAAGAACTCGATGTGAGTGCCGAACAACTCGTTGAACTGGCGCAACATCCCAAATGCATCGGCATCGGTGAGGCTGGCCTGGATTACCACTATGACAATTCACCGCGTGATGCGCAGGCCCGAAGTTTTCGCACCCACATTGCCGCAGCACGTACAACAGGTCTGCCGCTGATCATTCATTCACGCTCGGCTGAAGCAGCCACGGCGGACATCCTTGAGGATGAAATGGGGAAGGGGTCATTCAAGCCGCTTTTGCATTGCTTTTCATCTGGTATTGAACTGGCGGAACGCGGCCTGGCCCTGGGCGCATATCTTTCATTTTCCGGCATCCTGACATTCAAATCGGCAGAGACCATCCGCGAAGCGGCCCGATTATGTCCACTTGACAGAATGCTGGTTGAAACAGATGCGCCCTATCTGGCGCCGGTACCCCATCGGGGTCAGAGCAACGAACCGGCGTTCACTGCCCATACCCTGACCCACCTGGCAGAGG
>Ga0316192_10001241_pt1 | contig 18716 bp, 18 predicted proteins | sample MerIslwburrow_MG_FD_204931 | JGI IMG/M metagenome (GOLD analysis project Ga0316192, IMG submission 204931) | Coastal sediment microbial communities from Maine, United States - Merrow Island worm burrow | ecosystem: Environmental > Aquatic > Marine > Coastal > Sediment | place: USA: Maine...
ATCATCGCTGAGCCCTCCGTCGCCGATGCCCTCAGCAGACGGAATCACTGTTCGGCGCCTGTCTCAACGCCTTTATCGACAGTATCGACCCAAAGCAGACATCCTCAGTGCCTTGCACCTGTTTAAGCTAGCTGATTAAAAACTGCCTCAGAGGATGGCATCGTCGAGGTGCAAATGTCGCTGGCTGCGGCCCCCGCAACCACCGACAGTATACTCTCCGGACCCTTGCTTCCGGGAGTTCTCTTTTGCTCTCGGCGCTTTGGCAAAGAGCGAGAGTTTGGGCCAAATCACCGTGTGGAACCGGCGTCTATGCCTGGGCCGGCTGCGCCGCTTGGGGCAAGGCCGAGAGCACGAGACGTCTGTCCACAGGTGCCTCCAAGTTAGTAAGCAATGGAAAGACCGCCCGCGACGAGGTCCTGGTCCGGCCCGTAGCCGCGGAGGAACTGAACACCGGCGAAGGCTTCCCAATGAGGCCCCAACGCAATCGAAGGCACAAATGCGATGGAGTTGCGCGTTCCGTCGTCGTATTCGATCAGTGCATAACGTCCGGTGAGCGTAATTTTGTCGGTCGGCGAATAGGAGATCTCGCTCGCCAGACTGTTTCGCACGAAGCCGTCGTTATTCTCATAGGCCTCGAACTGCGTCATTTCCTGGAGGTCGACATGCGTTTCCAGGCCAACGGGGTCGCGACTGAAAAACGAATGGGTACCAAAGACGGTCAGCTCTAGCCTTCCGGCCTCGAGAGCGAAGCCGCCGAGCAACATCACATGGTCGATGTCTGTCGGCCTCTCCGTCGCTTCATCGATCGCCTGGACAGTCGCATACACCGGGCCGAAAAACGGCGTGATCGTGGCTTTGTCGCCGAGGGCAAATTGCCGAGAGCCGCGCAATCCAATCGCCCAGGCATGTTGCTCGTCGACCGGGATGTAGGTGAAGGAATAGGCTTCCAAAGCGATCCCACTGCTAAAATCCCGATTGAAAGTCGTGCCAAGCGATGGGAAGACCGGTCCGCCGGTTTCCTCGCGGACGAAGTGACCATTGAATCCGATTTCCTGCGTCTCGTTGAGCTGTGCACTGATATAAAACCCGCCGTGCAGATAGCCGCGCCTGCCAGTATAGAACTCGGTCTCGAACTCGACGCCGTGAGGTTCCTCGATCACGTCAAGAACTTCCTCGGCGAGCGCAGCAGTGCCCAACATCCCTAGCGTCAGCAGACATAGCGTCATCAACCAAACGCGACTGCCGATAGAAAGAAGATGAGAGAGCAACTTTTTTTGCGTCATGTTTTCTTGGCCGGCCTCCCACAAATGAGGCTCATACATATTTGGCCATGCCTTGCACGCGGGGATGACCCATACCAGCAGCAAATGCGGTCTTGATGCGGATGCTGGCCCCTTCCGGGCGATCTCCATGATCTACCTCTGTCAGCAACACGCCCCCGATAACTTAACTATAAAACATGCCTTGCAGTCTAGGCTCAACAGAGCATCCCCAACTCCCGTCACCTTTGCCGTCCGGACGCTAAGAGCTCCAACGGAGCCCTATTTCGCGCCGTGGGGAATGCCGGCGAAACTATCGCTGGCACTGGCGGTCGGGATTGCGTTCCCGCTGCTCGATTGGGCCGGCGGCGTGGAGGAAGGCGGCTGGATGCTGGCGCTTCTCTATGGCGGGGTGCCGATTGTCTTTAAGCGGCAACCGCCTTGATCGCACACCACGATCTTGATGAAGCAGCGCATAATAAGCTGAGACGCTACGCTCGCTCTGACAGGTGACTGTATGGACGGTCTTTAGGAGAGGTCTGCTCAATTTTGAACGCGCAATTATGCGCAACCAGGACCTATAACGATGTCTGTTATTGGCACTTTGCAGACATCCATGCCGACTATGAGAATGTCCGCTCTTGGTGGTGAAGGAGACATCCACGACGCGCGCTCAGCAGTCAGCTAATGACCCAAATCGGACAACATTGTGGACTTTGTCGGACTGGCTCAATCATGAAACCAGACAGCCGTCGCGGTCATTAGCGTTGCGAACATAGCGCATCCGTTTGTGATGAATAGCAATGCTGACAGCGTCGGACTGGCATCCGATCCTATAAGTGTAGAAAGGCCCCATGTGTTTGTGAGGAGTAGGGCCACCGACACGATCGCGCCTATCAGAGTGCCGGCCGCTGCATTCACCATTAGCAACTTCATCAAGTCCGACGGTTTGCGATTCAAATCTGCCATCAACGTAATTTCTGAGGCGTTTGAAGGTCTAGAACGTCAGCGCACGCGCGGAGGACGATACTCAAGGTAACCTTCGTCCGAATCACGGAACGTTTCGACAAGCTCCTGCGCCGCGCTGACCTCATCAGGTGTCATTTGCGATGCAACGCTCTGCTGGTTCAAAACTGCACGCTCGCGATGTCCAAGCTCAGCCGGCAGGTATCCCGATGCTGCCAGATTGAACCATTGGTAGGCTTTTACGTAGTCCTTCGAGACGCCGCGCCCGTTCTTATACAAAACACCCAGATTATTCTGCGCATGAGGATGACCGCGTTCCGCAGCAAGGATATACCATTCGGCAGCTTTTGCAGGGTCCTTTGATACACCTTGGCCGCGATCGTACATAAACCCGATGAGATATTGTGCGTGCTTATCACCCTGTTCGGCGAGCGGCTGCATCAACCGCATTGCATCCGCATAATCCCCGCGGAAATATGCAGCCTCTGCCCGTTCGAGTGATTGCGCTGCTGCCGAAGTCACGCCGCAGACAGAGATGATCAGGATTGAAATGAATCTTAGCATTGGGAGCCTGGTACTAAAAACCACATTGTCGATTACGCACCGCAACAGCCACTGGAACACTATGGCGATCCTAGGAGGAATCTCTTATAAAGCCCTCGAAATGTCGGCGCCACAGGATTTCTGCTTTTGGCACGAAGCGGACATCGGCCAAGCGGGGAGGGAATTCGGCTATCCGGCTCATTTCGGACGTTCGTCCGACAGACCGCTATAAGCGGGGCGCAGAATTTGGAGTTATTTTTGGCCTCTAAGCTCGCGATGGAATCGCGTTCGGTATAAGTAGCTTCAAGCCGCCGCAACCAACTTTGTAGGCTCCTGAAAATCGCCGCCCCGCAAGGGCGGCTTTTTTTGTTGGGGCGTATTACTGCCCGCACTCAATCTTGATGATCCTGCGAAGCAGCATTCGATCAATGCCGACTACGTCGGTGAATCGCATCCTCGCGACGGGTTGACCGCATGATGGTCCTAGTAGACTTAGCTACAGGGTAATGAGCGGCGAGACACCCACGGGGGTCTTCTAGATAGGGGTCTCACGGTCCGACAGGTCGAGACGTCTACAATCCGAACGGATAAGTCTCATCGGGCCCATGGGGATGGGCTTGCGGTCTTGCGGCCACGGCTTCTGTCTCACTGAACCAGATCCACGCATCGAATTGCTTCGACAGTTCCGCCTGAAAGTAGTGCGACAATAGCTCCGTCTCCGGCCTGTAGATCACGCCAATCGCGCGTTCCAGATGCGGGTCGGCCAGCGCCTCGCGGACGCTGTCTCTCTGCGCGGGCCCCGTCTCCAGGAAGAAGGCGTCGATGCCCGCTTCGCGCGAAAGACCCTCGTAAGAGTCGTCGCGGGCCGGTCGAACGCGCTTGATTTCCATCGGCTCATCCCAATTGGAGGATGCTGCAACAGTGCCTCTATCGGTGCCGAAACCTATGAGCGCGCAGTCTTCGCCAAAGTGTGCACGGGCCAGCTGTCCGATATTGTGCTCGCCGCGCACTTGGCCCATCTCGGTAAACTCGGCGTTACCAATATGAGAGTTGTGAGCCCAAACCACGGCCTTGGAGTCCGGTCCGCGATGCTCAAGCACGCGCTCCAGCGTGTCGAACATGTGCTGGTCCCGTAGGTTCCACGATTGGGCGCTGCCATAGTACATGATGCGGTAATATTGCTCGGCTGCCGCCACGATGCGTGCATTCTGTGCCGCATTGAAAAAGGCGTTGCCATCATCGGCGAGATAGTCGAGCCGGTTCCGCAACAAATCGACCAGCGCGTCAGTGACCGGCTTCTCACACACAGCGTAGCCGCTCGATAGAGCCATGCGGCCATAGCGGGCGGGCTCCGACCGAAATGGGGCAAGGCAACCGTATCGGTCGCGAGCGATCTGCGCTGCGTGCGGGTCGACCCTGTCCAGGTAGCGGAGCACCGCACCGACCGATGCTGCAAGGCTATAGACATCCAACCCGTAGAAGCCGGCCCGCCGTTCGGGATCGGCAATGGCCTCGTTGACGGCTCTAAGCCGCTGCAAAAAGTTGCTCACCTGGCCGTTCCGCCACATCCAGGAGGGAAAGCGCGAAAACGCCGCCTCTGGCAGCTCGGGTCGGCGTAGGCCGCGTACAAAAGCATCGTAGACGGAGGCATCGGGCCAGTCGGCCTCCACGGCCACAATGTTGAAACCGTGGTGTTTGACCAACTTTTCCGTGATACGCGCGCGTGCGTCGTAAAACTCCGCCGTGCCGTGTGTCGCCTCGCCAAGCAACACCACCCGTCGACGCGCGAAGCGCTCCGCGAGCGTTGAGAGCTCGTCGAGGTCGCCGAAGGGTTCCGCGACGTCGGCTATCACTTGGCTCAAATTCTTGCGGATGACCTTGGCGCGCTGCGTGGGAATTAGCGGGCCGTTCGCGAAGCCAGAAGGTTCCGCGTCGACATTGGCGTCTGTTTTCGTCCTCTCCGGCGCTTCCCAGCCTTCCTCGCCGATCAGGGGCACGAATGTGACGGCGCCATGGTTCTCTTCCTCGAACGTGTTCTCGCCCGTGCGGCGCGCGAGCACCAAGCTTTGGTGCACGCCACGGCCGACCGGAATCACGAGCCGTCCGCCAATCGCCAATTGGCTTTTCAATGCCTCCGGAATCTTGGGTCCGCCTGCCGATACGACGATGGCGTCGAACGGCGCTTCCGTCGGCCATCCCTTGGTGCCGTCCCCACAGATTATCTCTACGTTATTGTAGCCGAGACCTTCCTGCCGTTCGCGGGCCTGGTTCGTGAGTTCCTCATGCCGCTCGATGGCATAGACGTGTGAGGCGATGCGGCCCATTGCGGCGGCGGCGTATCCAGACCCTGCGCCGACCTCAAGCACTTTGTCGCCGGGACGAATCTCGGCAAGCTCGATCATGCGAGCTACAATGTAAGGCTGCGAAATGGTTTGCCCGGCTTCAATGGGGAGCGGCGAGTCTTCATAGGCAAACTCAGCCAACGGCTCCGACACGAACGCTTCGCGCGGGACCTGGCTCATGGCGCCGAGGACGTACGGGTCCACAATGCCGCGGGCCTGGAGGTGGGAAGCCACCATGAAAGCGCGGTCACGGGCGTGGATGTCGCTGCCATCCGGTCGGTTAGCCTGAACGGTCATAGTGTGGACGATACTTGCACGAAGCCAGGGAAGGCAACCTTGATACCGATCATAAGAAACCAGGGGCGTCAGCCGGTGGACAAGGAAAGGCAATCCGTGTGGGCTCCCTATCGTAGCTCCAAAGTCACGCGAACCTTCGCTTGCACGTCTAGTGTTCCTGCCTCGATGGGCACGTCCTTGCTCAACGCTGAATGGTTTGCAACGCCCCGACAGGCGCAAGCGGTCATCAGCCAATGGCTCCGGCGTGCTGCCAATATGCTGGTTACAAGCAGTTAGGTACTGGGTACCGAGCCGCGAGATCCCCACGGGGGCGCCAGATAGGGGACCCATGCCCCTGCCGATAAACCTAATCGCCTAGCCGTCCGTTCTTATTTCTATGAATGCTGTATCGGTGTGTGGGAACCCATTGAGGGAGGCGTCCATGACACGACGTTTTCTCCTTATTCAAACTAATTGTTCGAAATCTTCTCGAAATAGATTTCCAGGTTGTAATGGCCAAAGACATAATTTGCTTCCCGCGTTAGTTCATCAGCGACAGTCTGCGGATCGCAGCCCCCGTCGATGTACCGCTTGATAAGCGCGCTCAGTTCTCTTGCAAACTCATTTGAATCCACCATCAAGCCAACCTCCCAAGCATGATTACTGCATCCGAGAGGATGTCGGCTCACAGCGTCGAAGGCAAGCTGTGGCCTACCTAGCAAGGCTCCCATGACATCGCGCCGACTCTTTGCCGTCTTGATCATCATCAAAGAAACAGCGGGCCTTTGAGTAGCTGATTGGAACGCCGCGCGAGCCGTCGTCCATGACCCATCTTCGACGACGCTAATGCTGTCGGCTGGCCCGGCTTGTCTGCGAGCGCAGACCGGGCGCTTGATCTGGATCAGTCTGTTTCTGGAGATACTCATTAGCCTGTTCCTGTCGATAGACGGCTCAAAGTGCAGCGTCCCAGGTCTGTTGGAAGGAGTAGCTAATGCGCATCCAACTCGCCTTGAAGCGATTGATCGCATTGTTTGGATTGGCGATTGGGATTGGCGTTCCAGCGCAAAGCGCACAGGCTTGGGATCATCCAGGGCACATGACAACCGCCGCCATCGCGTTTGCTGAGATCGAACGCGCGCGTCCCGACCTGATCGATAAGATCGGTTTGCTGATGCTGAAGCACCCCGATCCGGCACCCTTTTGGGTTGCTGCCGGGGGCGGTAAAGGCAAGGAACGCGCCCGCCGTATGTTCATCGAAGCGGCACGATGGCCTGACGACGCAAAGTTCACAGGCCATGATCGTCCCACCTGGCATACAGCGCGCTGGACCATCATCACAGATGACGCCCCGCCGGAGGCCCGGGCTCTGATCGAAGCGCGGAGGAACAGGCCGCTCGGGAACGCACTCGAATCCCTAGCGCTCAATGCAGCCATAATCTCCAACCCCGAAAGCAAGCCCGAGGAGCGCGCCCTTGCCTTAAGCTGGATGATGCATGTTGTCGGCGACATTCATCAGCCGCTTCACATCAGTGATCTAGTTTCGAAAGATTTTCCGACCGGGAACGCAGCCGGCGCATTAGCTTATGTCTGGGACCCTCTGAGGGACTCGGCTATGCCGTTGCATCTTCTTTGGGACAGCAATACGCGGCGGTCGACAAAGCTGGAAGACGTCGACGGATACGCCCGGGAGATCATGGAGCGCTATCCGCGCTCGTCCTTGCCCGAGCTTATTGCCTTCGAAGGTCCGGACGATTTTGAGAAATGGGCGGGGGAAAGTCACCAGGTAGCGGCGGATTGGGCCTACGAAATCGAAACCATCCCCGACCCGAACTTGGACGCTGACTCCGACAGGGTGATCGCGAATATGATGAAGTACATCCTCGAAGGGATCTCTCCAGTGGAAGAGGCCCCGGCAGTGCCTGACGAATATTGGGAGAAGCTGCAGGAGGTGGCAACCCGGCGCATGGCTTTGGCCGGCTATCGGATCGCGGACATCATCCTTTCCGCTGCCGATCGACTAGACGCGGAAAGAACCTTGTCCGGGAAAGTCCTCGATGCGATGCAAAGACATGGGCCGACGAACTGACTCTGGCGGATGTGGTCAACGAAGCAAGGGTAGAACCATGATGCGTCGCTTTATTTTTGCAGTTGGATTTTTTGCACTCTCAACAGCAACAGCACAGCCGCAGACGCCCGATAAACCGGTTCGCCTCGTTCTGCAAATTACCGTCGACCAGTTGCGCGGCGATCTGATTGAGCGCTATTCGTCGGGTTTCGGGGAAGGTGGGTTCCGGCGATTGCTCGACGAAGGTCTGGTTTTTGCGAACGCGCATCATCGCCATGCCAACACTGAGACGGTTGTCGGGCACACGACCCTCGCAACCGGCACCGACCCGGCAATTCATGGAATGGTCGCGAATGTCTGGCTCGACCGCACGACCGGGGAGCTGAACTACAACGTCCAGGATGAGGATTATCCGCTCGTCGGCGAGGGCGGTGGTGTTGATGAGGCGACCGAGATTGATCCAACACAGCGGCTAGCCACAACCCAGGGGCGTTCACCGCGCTCCATTCAGACCACTACAATCAGTGACGAGATCGCCCTGTCGCTCGGTCCCGATTCCAAGGTCTACGGCGTGTCTATTAAGGACCGTGGGGCAATCGCCCTGGCCGGCCACGCCGGTACCGCATATTGGTTCTCAAAATCTGGCGGGCAGATGGTCACCAGCACCTTCTATATGGATGACTATCCGGATTGGGTGAACGGTTGGAACGCCAAAGGCATACCGGCAGGCTATGCGAACACTTCTTGGGAGTTGCTCACTGACAAATCGGAATATCTGTTCGGTGAATCCGATGATCAGCCTTGGGAGACCGATTTTCCGGGGTTTGGCCGGACCTTTCCGCATCCATACGGTCCTGCGGATGGGAAGTATTTCACAACCCTGCTAACCCTTGCGCCAGCCGGCGACGAGATCGTGCTCGACTTTGCCAAGGAACTTATCACTGCTGAATCGATCGGCGTGGATGAGGTCACCGATTATCTGTCGATCAGCTTTTCTTCGACCGATTATGTCGGCCACTTTTTCGGCGCCTCAAGCCTTGAATCCGAAGACAATCTGCATCGGCTCGATCGCACGCTGGCAGAGTTGTTTGCTTACATTGATGAAACAGTCGGACTTGACCGCACCCTTGTTATTCTGTCGGCTGACCATGGTGCGTCGGAAGCGCCCGGCTATTTAGACAGCCTGGGTATTGGCGGTAAGTACTTCAATTTTGATGAGATCGATCGCTCGGATGCCATAGCCGCAATCAAGGCTGAGTTTGGTGTGGCCGAAGAACTCATCGACCAGTTTTTCCAGCCCTATCTTTACCTCAACCGCGAAACGATCAAGAAGCACGGCTTGGACTATGGCGAAGTCTCACGCAAGGTGGCGGAGAAGTTGAGAGAGTTTCCAGGGATCGCTTACGCCGTGTCCAGCCATGATCTGCGGGCGGGTGATGTTGCCCGCACGCCTATCACCGAAGCGGTCTTGGCAAACTTTCATGAGGATCGGTCCGGCGATATTTATGTCGTTTTCGAACCGCATTGGTTTGTGGCGGACTTCGACGGGCAGTCGGTAACGGGCTCTCACGGCTCGCCCTGGGCCTACGATACGCACGTTCCAGTAATTTGGATGGGCCCCGGAATTGAGCCCGGCAGAATCGTGCGACGCATTGAGACAGTGGACGTGGCGCCAACCATCGCCGCCTATCTCGGCGTCAAATATCCAAGTGGCACCCGTGGTAGCCCGCTTGCAGAAGTCATTGACTGATATGAGGTGCAAGGACGACGTTGTCACATTAAGTGAAATTGGCCCAGTTTGGGCGATGAACCAACAGGCTAAATCTATGAAATCCCTTGCATCAAGATTGGCGGTTGTCGGCAAATTCCGCTCAGTCTGACTTAATGTGACAACGCCGTCCTGAGGAAACGAATCAAGATGAAAGACAAGGTCATTAGAGCCGCTGAAGCCATCGCGCTCATCCGCGACGAAGACGTCATCACGACCACAGGCTTTGTACAGAGCTGCATTCCCGAAGCGTTACACGCTGCGCTCGAGACGCGCTTTGTTGAGACTGGAACACCGCAGGACCTCACGCTTATCATGTGCGCCGGCGCTGGCGACAGCAAAGGCCTCGGTACAGGCCGCCTGCACCATGAACGCCTCCTGAAGCGTGTCATTGCCGCGAATTTCGGTCGGATGCCCAAAGTTGCGGAAGCAGCTCAGGCGAATAAGATTTGTGGCTATAACCTTCCCCAGGGCGTGATCTCGCAACTTTACCGCGCCTGCGCGGCCGGACAACCGGGCCTGTTTTCCAAAGTGGGGCTTCACACCTATGTAGACCCGCGGCTCGGCGGCGGAAAAGTCAACGAGGTTACGAAGGAGGACATTGTCAAGCTCGTCGAGGTCGAGGACGAAGAGTGGCTGTTTTACAAAGCCACCAAAATTGATGTCGCCTTCATTCGCGGTACCAGTGCGGACCCATCAGGTAACATCAGCATGGAAAAAGAGGCGCTGACGCTCGATTGCCTGGCGCAGGCCATGGCGGCACACAACAATGGCGGCATCGTAATCGCTCAGGTAGAGCGCATCGTCGAGCAGGGCTCGATTAAGCCGAAAGACGTGAAGGTGCCTGGCATCCTCGTCGATTGTATCGTTGTTGCTGATCCTCCTGAGATGCACCGCATGAATTACGGCAAGATTTATGACCCGGCGCTTTCAGGTGAAATCCGCGTGCCGGTGGAAGGCATGCCAAAGATGCCGCTCGATGCGCGAAAGATTATCGCGCGTCGCGCTGCCTTCGAACTGCCTCCCAATGGCGTTGTCAATCTCGGCGTTGGCGTACCGGACGGCGTGGCGGCTATCGCGAATGAGGAAAAGGTTACGCCCTATATTACGTTGACGACCGAAGCTGGCGCGGTTGGTGGCGTGCTTGCGGGCGGATCGAGCTTTGGTTCCTCGGCGAATGCCCATTCCGTTATCGATCAGAACCAGATGTTCGATTTTTATGACGGTGGGGGGTTAGATCTCACATGCCTTGGAATGGCGGAATGTGACGAGGAAGGCAACGTCAATACGAGCCGTTTCGGCGGGCGCCTCAATGGATGCGGCGGCTTTATCGATATCTCTCAGAATTCCCGTGCCGTCGTGTTCGCCGGCACGTTCACTGCGGGTGGCCTTAAGGTCGAAATTATGGACGGCAGGCTCAAGATCGTCCAGGAGGGCCGCGCGAAGAAATTCGTTAGCCGTGCGGAACAGATTACGTTCAGCGGTCCATTCGCCCGGGAACGATCGCAGCCAGTGATCTATGTGACCGAGCGCTGCGTGTTCCAACTGACGCCCGGCGGTCTTGAGTTGATCGAGGTAGCGCCCGGCATCGATATTGAGAACGACATTCTCGCCCAAATGGACTTCAAGCCGATCATTAACAAGCCTGTCCCCATGGAGCCGCGCATTTTCCTCGACGAGCCCATGGAGCTCTTATCCGATCTGCTCAATCTCAAGCTTTCCGAACGCGTAAGTTACGATGCAGACCGTAACATCTTGTTCCTGAACCTGGAGGGTTGGAGCGTACGTAAAAAGAGCGACATCGACGATCTCACCAAGGTCCTGATCTATGCGTGCGAAAAGGCCGGCAAGCGAGTCAACTCTGTCGTAAACCACGATGGCTGCCGGATCGCTGAGGATCTCTATGACGACTACGCCGAGATGATCCAATACATGATAGAGCATCACTACGCGACGACGACAAGGTATACGACCAGCGCGTTCATGCGCTTGAAGATGCAGGAAGCCTTGAATAAGCGGGGACTCGCACCGCATATATACGAACGAGCCGAGGAAGCGCATGAGGCCCTGGGGATTGTCCCGCCAGCGGCAGCTGGAGCGGCACCTCTTGGACACCCTAGTCAGTCTCGCCTGTCTAAATGATGGGTTTGGGCTGGGGATCTGGATCCTGCGCTGCCGCGAACGGCGCATAAACTGCACTAAAGACAAGAACTATCGTCGCTAGCATTTTAATCATCGAACCGGTCCTCCCAACCTTCGCATCAAGCCTACGCTTCCCTTCCGCCCCAACGGCATGCGAGGCGTTGAAGCCTGAGGGGGGCCGCTCAGTCGCTGGTATGCGTCCAGGGGTCGGGCTCGTCGGTCTCGGCTGCCCCCGGGCCGTCTTTTGGGGCAGGCGAGTCCTCGAGATCGGGAAAGCCCGCACGCAAATACGCCACGATCTGGAAGATCTGTTCGTGCGAGAGTTGGTTCTTGAACGCAGGCATGGCCGTCCCGAACTGCTTGCCGCCTTCGGCGATGCTCCATAGAAGATACTGATCCACGGCGACAGGCTGCTCCACCATATAGGCGAGGAGCGCCGGCGAGGGCTTCAGCGCATAAGCAAGGTCCCCATTGCCGAGGCCGATAACGCCGTGACAACGCCGGCAATGGGTCTCGTAGAGCTCCCCGCCTTCGGCGATGCCGCGCACCGTGTAGCCTGCCGTGTTTTCTGCCTTCACATACTCATCCGGGATGCCGCCATTCACGAAGGTCGAGAACCGCAGCATGCGTTGCCGCTGGTCGGGACCGAGATTGCGCATGGTCCAGTCGAGCCCAGATGGTCGCGTGTTGGGCAGGGTCTGCGGCACCTCGTTCGCGTCGGGTGGCGCGTCCTCGCCACGAGAAGTGAGCGGAAGCGCACTGAGCAGCACTACCAAGATAAGAGAAACAAGCGTACGCGGCATGGGTAGCGTCCTTCGGAGCAAGCCTTAAGATTGCCGCCTTGAGGTACACGATACCTTGTCGCAGATCAAACGCGGCCAGTTCGGCAAACCTAGCCGACGAGCTCGCTCTTCTTCAGGGAAGCCCTTACGGGTTGAGTGTTGGACTTGGATGTTTCCCTCACTGGAAGAGTTCAGATCGAGAGTCGTGATCAAGTTGTTCGGCATTGTCACGTTGTTGGCATTCAGTTGCGGTGAATGAAGCGGGCAACAGGCGTCGTGCGGCGGCATGAACCCTCAATGAGCCTGAACTAGATCATCGAACAGCAAGAGATCAGTGCTTGCGCAAACTTACGCTGCCGCTACCTCGGGCGCTTTGGAACGTAACGGTCTGGGTGGAAGCTCGAACGACGACCCGCACACGACCTGAAATATCGTAGCCGGGGTTATAGAAGTCACCGACGTAACTTGTGGGGCCAACCTTGAGCAGCTTTCCGGTCTGTTGGATCTTGCGCGACCGCGTGGCACAGGTCGCAGCTACACCAAAGACCTTTTCGCTCTCCTGCTTGTAGCTGATACGGCAGCGCACAGTCTCACGCACGCCATCCTTGGGATTGACCACACCGCTGCCGCTCCAAATCCCGTCCAAGGACGTAGCGGCAGCCGCTGCATCAATGCAAAAGCACAGGCCAAGGGCGAGGCCGACGAGCAACAGAACCGAGATCCGCGTTATCATGTGTGCTCCCCAGATTGTTTTTTGTCACTGTGGCGGAGTGCGCCAGGCGTACTGACTTCAATTACGCTTGGCTGGATCAGCGGGCGATTCCAGCGAGATGAGACCAGGATCAGTGCCGGAAGAATGACGAGGTCCGCGAGCAGGGCGAAAATCAGCGTGGAAACGCAGATCAAGCCGAATTGGCGTGTTGGCGGCACGACGCTGATCTGGGTAACGGAGATGCCCGCGAGGAGTGCGATCGTCGTTAGGATCAGGACGGTGCCGATTACGCACATCGCGTTATGGATCGCCGTCGATGCGCGGCCGGACTTCTGTACTTCGAGCTCGAATCTGTTCAGGACGTGTATCGTGTCATCGACCGCAAGCCCGAAAGCAACCGTCAGGCCGACAATCGTGGCGTAGTCCAAGCCGCCCTGCACCAGAATCAGCCACGTGCCGGTAGCGAAGAGCGCAAAGAGGTTCGGAACGATGCTCAAGCCGGCAAAAAGGATCGAACTGAACATTAGGCCAATCACGGCGATCACGACGACGACTGCGCCCAGCATCGACACGCTCAGTTGGGAAATAATTTCCGTTGAGCGCGTGGCGCCAACGCTGGCAAGACCGGTAAGCGTCATCGTGAATTCCGGATGGCGTGCGCGCACCCTGTCAAGCTTAGGCTCGATCTCGCTCGAGAGTTTGAGGACCTCCTTGGCTTCCAGGTCGTTGATGTAGCCGGACACCAAGGCGGCGTGGCGGTCTTTATTGACAAACCGTGACATGACCTCGGGCGGCGCAGCCTCGTTGAGGCGCGCGCTGGCCTCGTCGGGCGACAATCCGCCCGACTCCGCCCAGCGCTGAAGATCATAGAGCGAGTTGACCTTGCTGATGGCCGCATGACGTTCCAACGTTTGATGTACGTCCTGAATCGCCGACCGAACCGCTTCCGGCTGGGGGTCTAGCTCTTCCGGCCATTGCACGAGAACGCTCAAAGGAAACAGGCCTCCGAGTCTGTTCTCGATGCGGTTAAGGACCGGTGCTGCGGTCCCTTGGTCGGGGAGCATGTCGCTCAGCCGAAAGCGCGGCTCCAACTGCAGGTATGCCCAGGCGAAGAGCGCCGTCAGCGCCACGCCGGCAAGCGCAAGGACGTTCGGCCACTTGGCTACCGTCCTGCTGATTGCCGCCGCCGCATTATCAAGGAGCTGGACGCCGTTCCTGGTGCGGTCGTCCGCGAGATACTTCGAGCCACCTTCCTTAAGAAACAACGCTGACAGCATGGGCATGACAGTGATCACAATTCCGAGCGCCATGAGTATCGACAATGCCGCCATAATGCCGAATGAGCGAATCAGACTCGAGCTGCTCATTGCCACAGAAAGCAGCGCAATCGATGTTGTTATCGAGGTCAGCGCGCAAGCCGGTCCGACTTCCACGATAGCTTGGCGGATTGCGTTAACTTTGGACGCGCCTGCATCGAGACTGCGGCATACCGCAAACAGAAAGTGCATAGCGTTATTTAGAGTGACCACGAGAACGAGCGGCATGACGGCGTTCATCAGGGGATCGATACGTGTGCCGGTCCAGCCGAACAGTCCCAGGCACCACATGACCGCTAAGAGGGCGGGCGCATTGGCAATCATCACGAGCTGCCAACGCCGAAAAAAGATGCCGAGAATTGCGGCGCCAACCACGAGGCCGATGGCGTTGAACACCAAAATATCGCGGCGCGTGCTGTCGATCACTTCCGCCTTCATGACGGGCATGCCCGACAGCCCAAGACGGAGACCGCTCCCAGCAGCGCTCTGAATCACAGCAGTGCTGAGCTCACGAACAACGCTTGGCAGGCCGCGGCTTGCGACCTCTTCTCGGTTTAGCGCCACCAAGAACAACGCCAAGCGATTGCCATCAATAGATTCGGAAATAAGCCGACCATGCGCCAACGGATGCTCATCGAGCAGCGCCCCGAGCGCCGATAGCGCGCCGTCCTCCTGAGTCAAGTCGTCGGGAATGATAGGAGCCGGCAAGCGATCCGTCGTTAGCGGTTCTCGCAAGGAATAGATCGACACGACAGACTCCACCGCGTCCAGGAGCAGAAGATCGAATGTGATATCCTGCATTTGTCGCAAATGCTCGGGGCTGAGAAGATCGCGTCCATCCACCGCGAGATAGATATCGAGATCGCTCGCTGGGAAGCGCTCTCGCAGTGCCTCGAAGGCTTGGTAGTCCGGCGTCGCGGACTCAAGAAATTGGTCGAGAGCATCGTCGGCCTCTATTCGAACTAGACCGATCGCCATCACTGCCGACAACAACACCAAGACCGCAAGCGCTCGTCTCGGCCAATGCGCCGTGATCTCGCCAAGCACAAGGAAGGGCTTGGTGCAGCGGTACAGGCGGGTCTGCGGTCGCGGTTCGTTATCGTGAATCATAGGGCCCCAAACCATAGACGTACCCTTTAGGTCGCACTCCATTGTCACCCAACATCGACCGCTCCGGCTTGTCCGCTTATGGCGCCCAGGCGGCACACCGAAAGGCTGACCTCGCATCGGCCTTCCACCCGAAACAGACATTTCAAATCAGATTGATCAATCCGGCGCCTTGGCTCATTGACCAGCGTCAAGAGCGCCGGTGGGGGCATTGTCAGACAAACCTGAACGAGGCTGAGAAGGCTTTCTGACAATGCCCTCGTCGATATAGCAACGGCCGCAAAGCCTAGTTCTTTGATCCCGCTCAAGGTTGTTGATTTCCCAGTATGACCCTCGCATGCTCGCTTGCCCGGATAGGAGAAAACCGAAATGAAAGTGCTTAGAACGTCCGGGATCTTCGTTGCGTCGTTGTTCGGGTTATCGATGCTCACATCGGCTCCGATATTCGCTCAGGATTTTTCGGTTCAGGAAAAGGATATCAAGGTCGGCGCAGCAGGTGACGTTGATGGGTGAAGGCGTTGAATGTGGCGGCATGAACGGCGAGGAAACGTTGGGCTGAGTCGGGTGATTTGAACCGCTGCAGTTTTCGTTCTCGGCGTCATATCGGCTGATGTGAGTTCTCCGCCCTGTTGTTTGCTCGCAAGTCTCTATCGTGCTCAGCCGTGAGCCCGATCGCGCGGAACGCTGTCGGATAGGATCGCAGCCGATCGGTCACAACTCGGCTCGGCGCAAAGCCGTACTTCTTAAGTAATTTCACCATGAGTTTCTTTGCGGCTTGTGCATTCCGTCTGCTCTGGACAAGGAAATCCAGCACATCGCCCTCGTTGTCGACCGTCCGCCAGAGCCAGTATTTGCCGCCGCGGATTGAAATCACCATTTCATTGAGGTGCCAATGATCGCTCGGTCGCGGCCGCGAACGGCCGATATTCGAGGCGATCGACGGCCCGAACTTCAGGAACCACCGTCGGATCGTCTCGCACGATGCGTCAATGCCTCGCTCGGCCAGCAGCTCCTCGACATCCCGAAAGGACAGCGTGAACCTGGCATAAGAGCCAGATCGCATGCTGGATGATCTCTGGCGGGAAGCGGTGGCGCTTAAACGATATCGGTCTCATCGGATGATGCTAATCGGCGATGAACCGTAGAGCTTTCCCAGTTACCGTGACATTGTCGTCGAGGCCGACACGCAAGTCGGTTCTTACCTGTATCCCAGATGACTTCCTCAATTCGGCCCGAAATTTCCAATTTCGTGGGAACGCTTGCTATCGCTTAGAGAAATGGAAGAGGACCCTATGAAAGAACTGGAAAATAGAGTTGCCATCGTGACCGGGGGCACGTCTGGGATCGGGCGCGCTGCTGCGGTTGCCCTTGCTGCTGCTGGTGCCAAGGTCATGCTCGCAGGCCGGAGGGCGTCAGAGGGAAATGAAACCGTGGAGCTAGCGCGCAAAGCGGGAGGCGAGGCGAACTTTCTGCAAGCGGACGTCACCAAGGAAGAAGATATCTTGCGTCTTGTGACTGATACCGTGGACCGCTACGGCAGGCTCGACATTGCCTTCAATAATGCAGGCTTGGAGATGACCGGCCCGATTGCCGAGGTCACCGAAGGCGATTACCGCAAGCTCTTTGATGTCAACGTCTGGGGAGTTCTCGCCGCCATCAAGCATGAGGTCCCGGCCATGATAAAGAACGGCGGCGGGTCGATCATCAACACCTCGAGCATCGCAGGCCATATCGGCATGCCGGCGGCCTCTCTTTATATCGCATCGAAGCATGCGGTCGAGGGCATCACCAAGGCATGTGCGCTTGAGCTGGCGAAAGACTGCATTCGCGTGAACGCCGTGGCGCCGGGCGCCATCGAAACGGACATGATAGACCGCTTCGCCGGGGAAGAGGGCGAACAGCGCGACTACCTGACATCGCTGCACCCGATAGGCCGCATGGGTAAAGCTGAAGAAGTGGCTGACTCCGTCGTCTTCCTGGCGAGCGATCGGGCGAGCTTCATCACTGGTCACAGCCTCCTGGTCGACGGCGGCTTTGTCGCGCAATAGTCGCAGTGGATTGGCTTCTTGTCGTGTCCCCCGGTGGCACCTAACGGACATATCAGGGTGCAGACGCAGTGTCCGGTTTAGCCCCTTAAGCGGACATGATCCGCCGTCGGCGCAGGTCGGTCCGAACACTGAGCCGCGTTCTGATGTCCGCTTTTCGACAACGCAGCTATCTCAAGCCCGCTGAGCCGAGCGAGTGTGTAGGGGAGGCTAAGTCCAGAATTTCAGGGCAAAGAGCGTAAGGGGGGAATGACCAAATCGGTCCTCCGCTACCAATCGTTTCAATGAGTTGGCTCTTTATGGGCGTCCCCCGGTCAAAAAGATCAACCTGATTTGCTTGGCAGGGCAAGCGCGACGGGCCACTGCGCTTTCAAATATTTGCGAAACCACACGCTGTATCTCCGTGGTGTTGCTGACGCGTCGGCTTGCACATCTTGCAAACAGGTCCACTGATAGTCTTCTGCCTCTTCGGGGTTTAGCGTGACGGTACCGTCATAGAGACAGCGAAATACGTGAACAATCTCGTGTTCGATCATGTCCTGATCGAGATCCGCGCGGTAGTAGATAGTACCAAGCGCCTTGAGGTTGCAGAGAAACCCCATCTCCTCTCCAATTCGACGGCATGCCGCAATGGCGATGTCCTCCCCGGGCCGCGGGTGGCCGCAACAAGCATTGGTCCACAAGCCGCCTGAGTGGTACTTACTGGAATGGCGCTTCTGCAAGAGTAGCCGCCCCGTCTTGTCCCAGACGATAATTGAAAATGCTCGGTGCAGAACACCTTGCCTGTGGACCTGAAGCTTCTCGCCCGCGCCAATCTCGCGATCGCTGTCGTCAACCAGAATGACATAGTCGTCGGGTTGCATCATACGACCTCCTGGATCGGATTGGCTTCGCCAATGGACCGCGGTCTGGTGTGAGCGCGTCCATGCAGTCCGGCCTGAACCAGCCCTTGCGACGTTGCGTTAGCTACTAGGCTTCGCCCAAGGTTGGAGTGGTCACGACGTGCGGCCAGCATGTGAATAACAGAGCCTAGCCATGCCGCCCATCGTCCATCGAGTTAGGAGATTGCTGCGGCAGACCACGGGAGCCGCAAGCATGACGCCGCGCACAGTCGATCTGGAAATTTTTGGCCGATAGTCGGAAGAGAATGGGGATGCCTGCATCACCTGATTGAGGGTCGCGTAGGCCATACCAACTGCTAACAAACAGAAGAGGCGGACGCCGGTCTGACGACGCGGCACTAACTGAATGTATTCGACGGCGTTGCCCAAATGCTCCAAGGCCGTTGCAGCGAGCCGCAGCATGACCGGGCGGAAATTGGGGCTGCTTGTGGCGACTTCGAAATCAGCAAGGTCCAAGCTCGTCGAACGAAAAAGGTCCTGTGGCAGCCAGC
>Ga0316192_10001243_pt1 | contig 18693 bp, 14 predicted proteins | sample MerIslwburrow_MG_FD_204931 | JGI IMG/M metagenome (GOLD analysis project Ga0316192, IMG submission 204931) | Coastal sediment microbial communities from Maine, United States - Merrow Island worm burrow | ecosystem: Environmental > Aquatic > Marine > Coastal > Sediment | place: USA: Maine...
GACTTGATCAATGACCGCGTCCATTCCCGGAAAACGATAAAATCCGGTTGCGTCCGTGAATGCATTGCAGTTCGCGGCGGTGATCGCCTCGTACTCATCGTAGTCAACAGCGTAAACCCACTGGTCTGCGACGAGTGTGCATAAGTCACTTACACCGGGTAAGGCGGTAACGCCAAATTGAAATAGCAGCTTGGACAGGTAGCCGTAAAAGGCGTAAAGAATAAATGCGTAACAAACGGCGCGCAGGCTGTGTAACGCGATCGTTACCTTGCGAGTGAAGTGATGGTCTTCCAGCACACGCGTCTCAAGCTCGAACATGAGCAGCAACACCACCCAGGCGGCGGTGTCGATAGTGGCCGCGAAACCCTCAATAATCTGGGCGAAATCTATACCGTTGGTAAATCGATGAGGGGCGGCCGCCCACTCTTCGGAAAAGAAAACAACGACGTTGAAGGCCAGTAGTGCATAAACAGTGTATTTAAACAGCTGAAAAAGCTTGGAATGAATCATCTTCCGAATCCGCGCCTCGTCAGGTCGCCAGCTCTCGCACTATCCAGTCAATGTAGATACTTTCAGGGTCTTCCATTTTGGAGAATGGGCCGGGTTCGTAATAGCGCGATTGAACCCCTTTCCAGTTATTGACGATGATTTCCTTGTCGGCCTTCGTGGTGACGTCCCACAGCCACGTAAGTTCGTCAACGTCATAATCCTTCGCAGCGACTGCATCATCACGAACCAGCCAGTAGATCTCACACTTGCAGTTCAGCGCGTCGACCGGCGTGAAAACATAGCCGACGACATGATCGCTATAAGCGAGCAGGAAGGTGAAAGGCCCGATTGAAAAGTCTGATGCGCCATTATCGTAATCTTTCAACTGGCCGAGCAGGGGCGCGACCGCTTCTCCGTCCCGACTGCCCGTCTTGTATCCTTCGAACATTGCGGTACGACTGTAGCCGTATCCCTGTTCGCCTTGTGGCGCAGCAGTGTCGATATGGTCGATCTCGATTTGTTTCAAGCCACATGCAGCAAAACGTTCCAGCATTTTGCCTTGAATTCGGTCTCGCTTTGTATCGTCGAGCATCAGAGTGTGCATTTTTGCGTACTCCGGATGCGCTGTCGCGCAGTGATAACACTCCTGGTAGTTTTCGATCGCAAGTTTCCAGTTCGCCGAAATTGGATACGTCTTTTTTGCGGCGACCTTGAGATTCTCGAATCCGAACATGGCAAAAGGTTCGGCAAGGTTTTTCTTTGCTGATTCAAGCGACGGCGGGTTTTCGGAAAAGCAAATAAAGATCATTCCGGCCAGGATTTCGATGGACACGGGTTTTAGTCCATGAGTCGACCTGTCAAATTCGTCGGGCATTGAACGCGCTGCGGTCAGGTTGCCGTCAATATCGTACATCCAGCCGTGATACGGGCACTCGAATTTTCTTACGGATCCGGAGTCGTTCAGGCAAATCAATGAGCCGCGATGTCGGCAAACGTTCGCGAACGCTTTTACCGTGCCATCAGACCCACGCACGATGATTGCCGATTCCTTGTCCATCTTGCCAACAATGAAGTCGCCGTTGTTGGGGATCTGTGAAACGTGACCTGCAAGAAACCAGTTCCTAAACAAAATTTTCTGCAATTCCAGTTCGTAAATATCCGGATCCGTGTAAAACCGCTGGTCGAGCGACCATCCGGCTTTTCGATTTGCAATAAGTTCCTGAAGGGCGTGTGTGTCTGACATGGAAATAATCTATGACGGTTAACGGCGAAGCGACGACGATATCACAGCCGATTTACGTCGGTTTTGTAGCGTCCACAATCTGAAACTGGTGTTAGTGCACCCGCTAAAACCGTTCGTTGCTAGGTACCAGCCGATTCCAGTGACTCCGCCTCGGTTTCCACGCCGGCGTAGTAAACCCAGACGTTTTCCTCGCCGGACAACAGCTCGATGTATTTGGGATGAACAAACAGCGTCTCCCTGCCGGATTTGATTTCCTGCAATACGCCGATGTCGGCCAGTTGCTTCAGATACACAGAAGCGGTTTGTCGTTTGGCAACGCCTGCGCTCACCAGGTTGGCGATGCGACAGTACGGTTGGCGGAACAGGGCCTCGACCAGTTCCCAGGAATACGTCTTGGGCAAATTCGCCTGCACGTATTGGCTGGTATGCTGCATCAATTCGCGAATGGCCTTGATCTTGTCGGTGGTCCAGATACAGGTTTCCTCGACTCCCTGAAGCATGAACATGATCCATGGCTCCCAGGACTGGTCGCGAGTCACCTCCAGCAGCAGCCGGTAGTAATCCCCTTTGTGCATGATGATGTGCCGACTGAGGTACAGAATTGGCGTGTCGAGCAGTCCTTGCTCCACCAGGAACAGGATGTTCAAAATCCGGCCAGTGCGGCCGTTGCCGTCGGTGAACGGATGGATGGCCTCAAACTGGTAATGCTGAATAGCCATTCGCACCAGCGGGTCGACGTCATCGGACTGATGGATGAAATCCTGCCAGTTATCCAGTTTTTGCTGTAGTAGATTCTGGCCATCCGGTGGGGTATAGATAAATTCACCGGTGGCGCGGTTCTTCAGCTTTGTTCCAGGTTCTGCTCGAATATCCAGCTCCATGTCCTTGATAGTACTGCAGATATGAATTGCCATATCGGTGGTCAGCATACCCCGCTGCACCATTTTGCTGCCCTCAAACAGGGCAGTTCGGTAGCGCAAAGCCTCCTTGGTGGCGGCATCCGCTTTTTCTTCCGATATGTCTGCGAACTCGAACAGCTTGTCGGTCGTCGTGACAATATTTTCGATTTCGGAGCTCGCTTGCGCTTCCAGCAATGGAAGCGCATTGACGAGGACCGCCGCGTTTGGGATCAATTCGGCCGCTTGCTTGAGTTCGGCTAATGCCACCCTGGCGTTAATACACTTCTTTAGAATGTCCGTGGTTTCGATCAGCTCGGCTTGCGGCGGCAGCAGGGGCAGGTCATTGAAAGGGACTTTTGGATCAAATAGGGCCACTCGCTTATCTCCGGGTCAATCGACTGTGATTCAGGAATATGTCGATGGAACTCACGTTTGTCGACATGAGTCTGTTGATGGTCGATTGTATCGACACATCTGGCTGATATGTCGATTTGCGGCATGTTTTTCGACATATTGGGCGGATGTGTCGATCAGTTCGACCTGTTTTGCCAATATGTCGATGAAATCATTAAATATCGACATATACGGAGTATAGGTCGATGTTGTCGACGTTTGAGTGATGCAGCTCGCATAACCCGTGACTGGCCGGAGTGGCACTCGTGGCAAACTATGTTATGTCAAATCACTTGCTGCTGACAGGATGGTGATACGGAAAGCCGACCCGTGTCCGAACGCCGGTGATCGGCACAGCGCTTCCAAATTCCCGGTTTGATACCCGGGGTCAATCGATTGCGGGTAAATCCGGCATCAGGAATTGTTGTCGGGCATGATCGGACGACAGGCGTTCTTTCGAGTAATGAGACCCGATTAACTCCTTGCTCTCGTTAATCAGGTCCGCGTTCGCCTCAGTAAAGTCAGCCCAGGTCTCAGCTTGTGTGCGTAACTGCCTTTCGGAAATCAGGATCATGAAAAACCAGGTGATCGTTTCATGGTATTTGCTTTCCAGACTCAGCTTTTTCGTCAGTCGTCTGAGTGTTGTCGAATAACGGTCGATTGCCTCGGTAAGTGGGAAAGTCCGCACCATTTCCCAGCCCACAAACACATGCGCCGTATGATCGAACGCTTCCGGGTCGAAGGCAAGGCGTTCGAATTCGGCAATGGAGGGGTATGAATCTGTAGTAAGTGCATCCGGGTTCATTCGTCAGCTTCCCTTAGTTTGTGGCTGTCTGCGGCGCTGAGTTCGCAGTTGTAGATCTTCATCAGGTCGCTAATTGCTTTTCGGGTTTCATCTGAAAACGGCGGTTTTCCTTCGAAGCTGTGGAGAACGATCCCCTCCAGCAAATCGCCCATGGACAGGTCGCAGTACTCAGCGAGTCCCTTCAGTACTTTCAGCAGGGACTTTTCCATGCGAACGCCGGTTTGGGTGCGTTCAACGAGTCGTCTATTCATGTGATCCCTCTCATTACAGTTATGTTGGTAACAAGGTAACAATATACGCGGCTATTGCAAGCTGGCCGGTCGACAAATAAGCGAAAAGAACCACCGATAAGGCGATTCCTGATAAATTTGTCCAGGCTGAAAATATACGGTCGAAGAGGGCGAACGGGGATGCCGGACAAAGATGCATTAATGCAGGGTTTCCAGATGGGGCCCTGGTCCGTAATGCCCGAACGGGGCTTGTTGAGGCTGGATGGCGATGAAAAGCATATCGAGCCGCTTGTAATGGATGTATTGGTCGCACTGGCTGAATGCCAGGGAGACGTCCTCAGCAATGACCAGCTAATCGACAAGGCCTGGGGTGGGCGCGCAGTTACAGACGACGTAATCGTTCGTTGCATCGCCGTTCTTCGACGAAACCTGGGTGACAAAGCCAGGGACCCCGAATATATCGAGAATATTCCGCGCCGGGGCTATCGCCTGAAGATGCCCATTTCGGTTCAAGATAAGAACAAAACACCGTCTCAGAGTCCTGCCGTTGCGCCGGCACTGAGACCGTCCTACTACTGGCCGCTAATTGCCGGCTTTGCCGGTATCGCGTTGATTACGTTTTTCGCCATGTTCAGACCCGGCCTTGAAAAGGATGTAGGCATCCGGTCTCTTGCAGTGTTCCCCCTGGAATGTGCTGAAGAAGACAGGATTGTTTGCTACAGCATTATTGAAGAACTGGTCAGCCAGTTACTACAGGCGCAGGACGCCAACAACATAAAGGTGGTTCGAAGCCGGGATTACTTTCCGAGAGATCCGGCAGAGAAGACGATTGCCGATGAGCTAAATGTTGACGGTATTTTTGTTGGCGGACTACGGCGCACCCAGGGCGGGATTCGGATAAGTGTTGAAATCCAGAATCGAAAAGACGGATTTGTTTTCTGGAGCAACACCTACGACGGCTCTTTGGATGAAGTTATCGGTATTCGATCCGACCTGGTGGGGGATGCCGTCGAAAAACTCATCGGTGAGAATGCGAAACTGCTGGAGGCGGATAGTCGTCCAAAGTCGGTAGAAGCGCTGGACGCATTTGCGGCGGGGCAGTACGAACTGTCGGGTCGCAGCGCGGACTCAATCAGGCAGGCGATTGACTGGTTCGAGAGGACCATTGAGCTCGATCCGGCGTTCGGACCTGCCTATATCAGGCTCGCCTACAGCTATATGTTGCTGCCCGAATATACGTCTGAATCCAGGACGTTGATGTATGAAAAGGCATTGTTGCGCGCCGACGCAGGTGTCGAAGTAGATCCGCGCATGACCGGACCGGCGCAAACGGTTTATGGCTTCATTTATCACAAACGCGGCCAATGGACGAGAGCGACCGAAGCACATATCGAAGCCATCAGTGCAAGTACCGTGTATCCGATTTCGCATCAGTTGTATTCGCGTTTGCTGGCGAGTGTAGGTCGTCTCGATGCATCACTTGAAGAAGCGCAAAAAGCACACGAAATTGAGCCGCAACAGGCGGTGCAAATCAGCCGCCTTGCGGTGGCCTACTTTTGGCTGGATGATCTTGATAATGCCGCGACTTATTTCAGGCAATCGGACGCGCACAAGGAGTACGAAGCACCGATTCACGATCTCGCGTATTCATTATTTCATATACGTAACGGCGACTACGACCAGGCAATGAGTGCGGCAAGTACCGGCATGGAAAAACTCGGCCTGGATTCAAGTTGGGTGGCGCCTGTATTCGGAGGACTGGCCGATCCGGCAAAGCACGATGCCGCGTACGACATCGTGACGAGATTGTCTGAGGACGAGCAATTACCCCCGATGGCGGAAATATCGTTATGGGTCCTGTTAGGTGATGGCGATCGGGCTATGACGGTCGCAAATCGCCTTAAAGTCGACGGTGAAATATTTGAAGCAGAATTGATGTTTATTCCGCAGTTCGCGGTGCTTCGGGAGCATCCCGATTTCTTACCGTTGCTTGATGCTATCGGCCTGACAGAATACTGGAGCGACAACGGCTGTAAATGGGATAATGATCATGTTGTTTGCGAAGACATCGGCGACAAAACGACGCTTGCGTCGAACTAGTTATCCTTCGTTCGGCTTATCGCGGCTTCGTTTGAGTTTTCCCCGACGACTCTTGCTATCCAGGCGTTTCGCTATAGATCTTTTGCTGGCCCGGGTTTTCTTTCTCGGTTTCTGTTCGTGCAACGCATGCTGAATCAAGTCCTGCAACCGCCTTAAGGCATCGTCCCGATTCTTTTCCTGGCTCCTGAATTGTTGTGCTTTCAGGACAATGACACCGTCACTACTAATCCGTTGATCGCGGTGCCGAAGTAATTTGGCACGAATTTCATCCGGTAAGGAAACTGCTGATGCGATGTCGAATCGCAAGTGTATGGCGGTTGACACCTTGTTGACGTTTTGACCTCCCGGGCCCTGCGCACGGATAGGCGTCATCTCGATTTCCGACAAGGGGATTGCCAGATCGTTTGAAATATAGAGACTGCTCACCTGGACAGTATAGCGATTGTCAGTGCAGGTGGCGTAGCGGTAGCGCATGTGATGAGGTGTGTGTGAGAATGCCGCGCTGTCCCTACCAGGTCGCACGCCAAATGTACTCCCGGAACTTACCGATATTGATCGCTTGTCAGTTGATTTCGACGACAGGATCAATTGTCGTCGTAACGCTGGGCGGAATTATTGGCACGTCACTTACCGATAATCCTGCCATTGCCACGTTTCCTGTATCTGCGCTCGTCTTAAGCGTTGCGATTGTCGCTATCCCGGCAACGATGTTGATGAAGCGGGTAGGGCGCCGCGCCGGATTTGCAGTTGCTTCGCTAACCGCGATCGGGGCAATGTTACTGGCTGCCTGGTCATTGCAGCAGCAAAGTTTTGTCTGGTTTGTCGTTTCGTCGGCTATGCTCGGCATTAACATGGCATTTTCGCAGCAGTATCGATACGCAGCTGCAGAGAGCGCGGATACCGCCCATGTCGGCAGGGCGATATCACTGGTACTGGTTGGTGCGATGGGTGGCGCAATTGTCGGGCCGGAATTAGTGATTCGAGGTCAGCACTGGATAACGAACTCGGCATATACCGGCACGCTGCTGGCTGTTGCCGTCTTGTATTTAATCCAGTTCGGGTTGTTCTTGTTCTTGGGGCAGACCCGGGTCGAATTTGAAGCGGCTGTACATGCAGAATCACGCCCGTTAGGAACGATCGCACGGCAACCTTTATTTGTTGTTGCCGTTCTTGGTGGAACGGTAGCCTATGGCGTAATGTCGTTGATAATGACCGCGACGCCTCTCAGCATGCATGTGCATGACGGTTTCTCGATTGCCGACACAGCCAGCGTAATTCGTGGTCATGTCCTCGGCATGTACGCGCCGTCGCTGATATCAGGTTACCTGCTTGATCGGTTCGGCGTCGCTCGAATCATGAAGGTCGGAGCTGCGGCACTGTTATTGTCGATTGCAGTCGCATCACTCGATCGGACATTCATGCATTACTGGATTGCGTTGGCAATCCTGGGTGTCGGGTGGAATTTCCTGTACGTCGGTGGCACGACAATGTTGACATTGACCTACGAACCGGCAGAACGATTCAAGGCGCAGGCTGTAAACGAGTTCAGTGTGTTTGGCACATCGGCAGCGGCATCACTGTTGGCAGGCACTGTTGTTCACCTGTACGGTTGGACGCCTCTGATTTTGCTTCCCTTGCCAGTATTATTGCTGATACTTTTGGCGTTGTTCGGTGTCCGAAGCGATATCCGGATTCAAGGTCAGCGAAACAGGCGGCGATAAGCAGCGGTAGAATCAAAGCGATGTCCGACATAAGAAAATTGCTCGAAGATGCGGCCAGGCGATCCATTGCCTATCGTGAGTCAATCGAGAGTCGAAATGTCGCTCCATCGGATCAGGCGATTGCAGCGCTTGATGGTTTTCGTGAGGAGTTGCCAGAGCGGGGTGCTAGTGAGGGCGATACGCTGGCATTGCTAGACGAACTGGGATCACCGGCGGCTGTTGCGATGACCGGGCCCCGGTTTTTCGGTTTCGTAATTGGTGGATCCATGCCAGCCACGCTTGCAACAAACTGGCTGACCGATGCATGGGACCAGAATGCCGTTATGCACGAAGTCACGCCGGCAGTGGCTATCCTCGAGCAGGTGTCTATCGACTGGATGATTGACCTGTTGGGTCTCCCGCAAAATTCAGGTGCCGCATTCGTCACTGGCGCTACCGTCGCCAATTTCACAGCGTTGGCGGCTGCCAGGAACAAGGTATTGCGGCAGGCGGGTTGGGATGTTCGTGCAGACGGACTCTTCGGCGCACCGGAGATAGCCGTATTCGTTGGTGCCGAGGCCCACCCTACAGTACTCAAAGCATTGTCAATGTTAGGCCTCGGTGAACGCCGGCTAACCACCATTGATGTCGATGATCAAGGACGAATGAAAATCGAGCAGCTGTCCGCTGTGGATGGACCCTGCATAGTTTGTTCGCAGGCAGGCAACATTAATACAGGCGCATTCGACCCATTAAACGAAATATGTGATCAGGTTGGTGAAAATACCTGGGTGCACGTCGACGGCGCGTTCGGGCTCTGGGCAGCGGCGTCATCGGAGCTTGAACACCTGTGCGCGGGTCTTGATCGTGCTGACTCTTGGGCGACGGATGCTCACAAATGGCTGAACGTCCCGTATGACTGTGGCATCGCATTTGTGAAGGACGAGGCATCATTGAAATCTGCTATGGCAATAACGGCCGACTATCTCGTAACTGATAGCGAGTATCGTAATCCATCGGATTACACGCCAGAACTATCGCGCCGTGCGCGAGGTGTCGATGTGTGGGCGGCACTTAGAACGCTCGGCCGACAGGGCTTGGCCGAACTGATTGAGCGATGTTGTCGCCATGCGAAAAGATTTGGAGACGAGTTGTCTGCCGCTGGATTCGAGGTATTGAACGATGTCGTCTTGAACCAGGTGTTGGTGTCGTTCGGCGATGACGACACAACGTTAAGAGTTGTCGATGCGCTTCAGAAAGACGGCACTTGCTATTGTGGCAGCACAGTCTGGCAGGGTAGAACAGCAATGCGTATCAGTGTCAGCAATTGGTCGACGACCGACGATGATGTTACTGCCAGTGTTGAAGTCATGATCAGACTGGCGCGGGCATTAGGCTAATCCAGATTCGACATTGCCGTCAGGACATCCGCCCGGACCAGGACTCGATATCGCCACTGCCAGGCTGATTAACGCTAGCGAGTGCCGTTTTATTTATTCCGGAAATTTAAGCGTAGCGATGCAGGATTCTCCACGCCAGGCCAATTGGTGTGCGTAACTGATCCAAGTGTATTGTGTACACTTCTGCGTATAGACAGCCAAGGCGGGGCAAAGTGCAGCGGCTTTATCACGAAAACATGTATCGCTTCGGTGAGGCACAGCCGTCGTATTGGGAGGCGACCGCCGATCGTGATCAGGTAACACCGGAGAGCCTGTCCGGCGAACAGTCTTGCGACGTCGCTGTCATCGGCGGTGGCTATACCGGGATGTCAGCAGCGTATCATCTGGCTCGGGACTACCAGACTGATGTCCGCGTGCTTGAGGCGGGGCATATCGGATGGGGTGCGTCGGGCCGTAACGGCGGCTTCTGCAGTGTTGGTGGAAGTAAGCTCGAACTTGAGGCAGAACTGTCCGCATTCGGCATTAAAAATGTCCGCCAATATTATCAGTCGCAGGTTGATGCGATTCGTCTCGTCAAAGAGATTATTCAGGACGAGAATATCGATACCCCGATTCAAGGTGACAGCGAATTGGAAGTGGCTCATACGCCACGTGCGTTTGCGAATATGAAATCGCACGCGGCAAGGCAATTAAGATTGCTGGGGCTTGATATAGAGGCTCTGTCGGCGGAAGCGTTTCGCGAACGCTATTTCGATTCCGCCGAGCTGCATGGAGCGACACGCTTAAGACCGACCTTTGGTTTGCACCCACTGCGATACGCGCTTGGCCTTGCCAAAGCGACGGAGAGAGTCGGCGCCAGACTGCACCCGAAGTCCGAGGTGTTGAATTGGAGTAAGGCAGACGGCAAGCAGGTGCTGACTACTGCTGGTGGCGTATTGCGGGCGAAGAAAGTCGTGATGGCTGGTAACGGATTCACGCCTGAACACTTACGTAAGGAGTTCTATGGTGTGCCGTTGCCGATGATAAGCGCCATTATCGTGACCCGACGATTGACCGATAGCGAACTGGAACAGCACAACTGGAAAACGGAAAATCCGTCGATAAATTCCAGAGAGGTCCTTAATTATTTTCGCCTGCTGCCGGACAATCGATTCATGTTTGGTGGGCGAGGGCATGCCACCGGTTCTCCCGATGGTAGTCGCCAGATCTTTGAAAAACTGAAGTCGGAGTTAAAGCGTCAATGGCCAGCGTGGCAGGATATTGAAATTGAATATCGCTGGCACGGCCTGATCTGTATGACCCGGCGAAAGACGCCCTGCATTGGAATGATTGATGGTGACCCGGATGTTTTTTACGGTTTCGGCTATCACGGCAACGGTGTGAACACGTCCAACTGGGCTGGCAAACAGATCGCGGACTGGATCGGCAGCGGGCGAAAAGCTGCGCCGGATTCGTTGCCTGTAATGGTCAGGGGATTATCGCCGCGTTTCCCGTTTGCAACACAACGCCTCAAATACCTGGCGCTGGCACTGCGCTGGAAACATTTTCAGGACCGGCGATAAAAGTTCTTCAGGATCGGCGTGTCTGTCCTGACCATGTTGATTTCGTTGTTGTTTGAATATGCGCCCGCTGCCGTGAGGCGCATAACAGGTCGAACGGCCGCGTATTACGTTGAAACGTCCTGAAACAAACCGTATCCGCTGGAAAAACAGATATTTGGGAGCTGTGTGCGAGCGATTACCGGTCTAGCGTTAGAGCTGCGCAGATCGCGCAACAACAACGGACTGAATAGTTAACAAGGAGGTTAACGTCATGAGAGAACTGACTGTAAATGAGTTGAATCTGGTTTCAGGTGGTCAAGCTGCAGACCAGTGCAAGCCGGAGAATGTTATTGGAGGGGTTGGTGACATGCAGGGCCTGGGTCAGGACCTTATCAATTTCTACGAAAGCCTGGTCCAGGCGACGTCGTACATCATTGAGCGCGTCGCAAATTCGCTCTAACGAGTCGGATAACCGGGGTGCGAAATGCGCCCCGGTTTGACTCCGTAGTAGCGTGAGTTGGCCAATTTAGCAGTGATAGCGAGGGAGACAACCAGTAAGGTCAATGACAAGCTGCCGACGGAAACTACCATTTCTGCCGGATTCCACATTACTTGCAGGCAGGTCCTGTCAAGAATTGCCATCGCATTAAAAGTCGCGTGGGAAATCGTGGTTGCCCACAAGGTCCTGGCGTTCAAAAACTGTACCGATACAAAGAACCCGAACACGATTGCCGGGCCGATCATATGGGGTACGTGAAATACGCCGAACAAAATTGACGACAATGCAATCGCTGACCATCGCCCTCTGTGTAACAAGCCCTGCAGGAAAAATCCGCGATTGATAATTTCCTCGACGATTGGCGTCAGCAATACAGAAACGACGATCGTGAGCAGCAAAGCCAATGTGCTCGGACAGTGAAAAGCAAACACCGGACCTGCAATTTCTTCCGGACCTGGGGACGACAAATGTCGAAAACTGGCATTACTGAATAGCCAGCTCCAATAAGCCAGTCGAAATGTGGCGCCCAGTGCGATGGATATGAGCACCAAACGCACCGTCAGGAGGCCGAGACGGAACTGGTATTTGAGTGCATGCCAGTTCGCCGTCAGAATCGGCACCATTAATCCTCCAAGAACTACCGGGACCAGCAACCAACTGAGATCATTCGAGACCAACGGCGATAATCCACTTTCCTCCAGTCCCATTGCTGCGAAACTTCGAATAAAAATCGCGCAGACTTCAAACAGGATTATCGCCAGAATCGGTCCTTTGAGTGTCGGTACAATCGCACTCTGATGTCTAATTTGCGGCGTAGATTCCATAGCCCGTTAAATTGGTGACACAAGTTCTCAAATAGTTTGATCCAGGAGAACACCGCGTGTCCCTTGTCATAATCAGGTGTTTCATTGAGAAACAACTGTCGGCAATCTATACAGTTTTCGGCGAATTCAGCAGCTGTCAGTTACAAAAAATCTTGCATATCAACGTCCTGTAGCGATGGCACAGGAATTGCTTCCTAGCTGTAGGGGACGGGTTTCTTCAGTTGATAAAGAATTGGGCGTTAGTAGAAAGCCGGACATATGTAAGATTGTGCAGGGTTGGAACATTCCACCGGGAAACAAAACGGTAATAAATGGATCCGGGAAGGGTCTTATTAATTGAAGCCAGACAAAGCAGGAGAAATGGATTGAGCGAAAATGACGCCGCCTGCGCGGTAGCCAATAACCGAGTGGAAATGGATCGCCGAATCTTCGGGTGGCGTACCGTATTGTTTGGTTTCCTGCGATCCCGACGACGCTCGAGCCGGCGGGATTCCGAGGTTGAGTCAATCTACACCGATTGGCATCATCCCTGGCTGTTTTTCCTTGGGGTCAGCACGATGATTCTGAGCTGCCTCGACGCATTTATGACACTGCAATTATTGCAGCGTGGTGCGGTTGAAATTAACCCGATAATGGCGGCAGCTATCGGGCATAGCGTCTTCGCATTTGCAGCCACCAAGGTCGCACTCACCGGCTTCGGTATCCTGGTGCTGGTATTCCTGTCCCGGGCGCGATTTATGGACCGGATTCGAACCGGAATTATGCTGACCGTATTCTTCAGCTTTTATGCTTGCCTCGTCTGTTACGAGTTCGTTCTCCTGATTGGGCAGCTGTAGGCGAAACGGCAATTCTGCATTCCCTAAGAACGGTGGTTGAGCTAGACTAGCGCTCCGCTTTTCCCGATCACCAGTCCGCTTCGCCGTTGATGCAGGCGTTTCCAGCCCGATTCAACTGCAGCAAAATCAGTTGCAGCATGAGCAATTCTCTTAAAGATCAATATTCCTCGACTCCATTCTTTGGTGCCAATGCGCCTGCGGTGGAGGCTATGTATGAGGAGTATCTGGCGAATCCTGACGCAGTCTCCCAGAGCTGGCGCCGGTACTTTCAAACGCTGACTCGATCGGGAGAAAGTAGCGAGCAGGACGTCCCACATACGCCGATAAGGCAGGGACTGCTGGAGCAGGTAAAGGATATCCGAAACGGGCGCTCCCCGGCCGTTGCACCGTCTGGCGTACGGACGGATGCGAGCGAAAAGCAGGCGGCAGTCTCCCGTCTAATCCAGGTCTATAGCTTGCGAGGTCACCAGGTCGCCGATCTGGATCCGCTGGGATTGATTCGGCGACACACTCCCGGAGTGCTGAAGCTGGATTATCTCGGGCTGAGTGATTCCGACATGGATTCCGAGTTTTTTACAGGTGGCTTTGCAGGTACGGGCAACCGCCGGATGTCGTTGCGCGACATTCTCGCCCTGTTGAAGAAAATTTATTGCGGAAAGATCGGTGCGGAGTTCGCGCATGTTTCGAGAGCGAGGGAACGTCTTTGGTTGCGTAAGCGTTTCGAGCAGGGGCAGGATTTACGAAGCCTGGCCGATGACGAGCGATTGTGGATTTTGCAACAATTAACAGCCGCCGAAGGCATCGAGCGATATCTGCACACACGCTTCGTCGGCCAGAAGCGGTTTTCACTGGAAGGCGGTGCAAGCCTGATTCCCATGCTCGACGACCTGATCCAGCAGAGTGGCAGTGCCGGGATTAAAGAATTTGTTATTGGAATGGCGCATCGCGGCCGAATAAACGTCCTGGTGAATGTGCTTGGTAAGTCTCCGGAAGATCTTTTCGAGGAATTTGAGGGTAATGTCGATCCGGAGGAAATGAAGGGCTCCGGTGACGTTAAATACCACAAGGGTTACTCCGCAGATATCGTTACACCCGGTGGAAACGTGCATGTTGCGCTGGCATTCAATCCATCGCATCTCGAAATCGTTAACCCCGTAGTTGAAGGCTCGGTGCGTGCCCGACAACAACGGCGAGGCGATGTCGAACGACAGGAGGTTTTGCCGGTATTGGTACATGGGGACGCGGCATTTTCCGGACAAGGCGTGGTGACAGAAACCTTTCAGATGTCCCAGATCAATGGTTTCACCACCGGCGGCACGGTACACATTGTCATCAATAATCAGATCGGATTTACCAGTAGTCGTCCGAGCGATGCGCGCTCAACTCCGTATTGCAGCGATGTCGCCAAAATGATTGAGGCACCGGTCTTTCATGTCAACGGTGACGACCCGGAAGCGGCGCTGTTCGTTACCCGGCTGGCCCTGCAATACCGACAGAAATTCAAGAAAGACGTTGTTATCGACCTGGTTTGCTATCGCCGACATGGCCACAACGAGGCCGACGAGCCCAGCGCAACTCAACCGGTCATGTACGGTCGTATTCGCGATCACAAGCCAACACGTGTGTTGTATTCGAATGTCCTTAAGGATGCCGGCCTGATTGATGATGCCGGTATCGTCGCACTACAGGATGAATATCGTGATCGCCTCGACCGTGGCGAACCGGTCCCGAAATCGACGCTCGGCATGATTGGCGATGAATTTACGGTCGACTGGAGTCCTTTCGTCAACGCAAGCTGGGACGAAAACGTCGATACCACCTTGAGTCCGGCAACCGTACAGAAGCTTGGTCATAAAATAACGGAGTTGCCTCCCGACCTGACGCTACATGGCAGAGTGCAACGAATAATGATGGATCGTTGCAGAATGCTTGCGGACGAGATGGAGATGGACTGGGGTTTTGCCGAGAGCATGGCGTACGCCGGACTCATTGATGACGGCTACGATTGTCGTGTCTCCGGGCAGGATAGCGGGCGCGGCACATTTTTCCATCGACACGCCGTGTTACACAACCAGGCGAATCGGCAGGAATATACGCCGCTCGAGACCGTTTCAGATCGCCCCGGGGCATTCAATGTGATCGATTCGTTCCTGTCCGAAGAGGCGGTAATGGCGTTCGAGTATGGTTACTCAACGAACGAGCCAAACACGCTGGTTATTTGGGAAGGTCAGTTTGGCGATTTCGCTAATGGCGCACAGGTTGTCATCGATCAGTTCATCAGTTCGGGTGAGGCCAAGTGGGGACGGCTTTGTGGCCTGGTCCTGTTTTTGCCGCACGGCTATGAAGGCCAGGGACCTGAGCATTCGTCTGCACGGCTGGAACGATTCCTGCAACTCTGCGCCGAGCACAACATGCAAGTTTGCATCCCGTCGACCCCGGCCCAGATGTTTCACCTGATTCGGCGACAAATGTTGCGTTCATTCAGAAAGCCACTGATCGTCATGACGCCTAAGAGCCTCCTGCGCCACAAAATGTCCGTTTCGCCGTTGTCTGATCTTTCTGCCGGCCGGTTCGAACTTGTCATTCCCGAGACGGACTTGAACACAAGTAAAGCCGGGATGAGCAGGATCCAGAGGCTCGTTTTTTGCAGCGGAAAGGTCTACTACGATTTGGTCGAGGCGCGCCAGGTTCACGGCGTCGATGATGTGGCCGTCATTCGCGTCGAACAACTGTATCCTTTTCCTATCGACGAGTTCGCAGCTGAAATTGCTCGATACCAGAACGCGAAAGATATCGTCTGGTGCCAGGAAGAGCCGCAGAACCAGGGTGCCTGGTACCAGATACGCCACCGTCTACAGGAGCCACTGGCAGACGAGCAGCAGCTTTACTACGCTGGCAGACCCGGTGCTGCGGCGCCCGCGTCGGGCGTGTTCAAGCTTCATATGCAGCAGCAACAAGCGTTGGTAGAAGCGGCACTTGGCATCAATACCATTGCCAGCAAGTCGGAAAAGCAAAAGTCAGACAAGAATGCGAAGTGATAGCGGCCTCGAAAACAATCGTGGCGCAAAAGAATCGGAAAACGGAAGTAATGAATGAGTACTGAAATCAAAGTTCCACAATTGCCGGAGTCTGTCTCGGATGCAACTCTTGTTGCCTGGCACAAGAAACCGGGTGACACCGTTTCACGCGACGAAAATATTGCCGACCTTGAAACCGATAAGGTCGTGCTTGAAGTGCCGGCGCCTGCATCGGGCACAATCCTCGAGCTAAAGGTCAAAGACGGCGCGACGGTAGTCGCGGGTGACTTGCTGGCGATTCTCGAAGAAGGCGAGGTTGCCCAGGCGGCAATTGTGGCACCGGCTGCAGTTGAGTCGGTAGCAGAGGTTGCTCCGGTCAAAGCAGAATCGTCAGGGGAGAGCGCACATAAACTCAGCCCTGCAGTACGTCGCTTACTTGAGGAGCATGACCTGGACGCCACGATCGTGGTTGGCAGCGGAAAGGACGGTCGAATTTCGAAATCAGACGTCATGTCGTATCTCAAGAGTCATAGCGATGAGAACGTAACGCCGGGTGATCCGTCGCCCGTCGCTGTTGGACAGGCCATCGGACACGCAAGGAGTGAGCAACGTGTCCCGATGACGCGGCTTCGTAACGTGATAGCCAATCGCATGGTCGAGGCGCAGCACACAGCCGCCATGCTGACGACATTCAATGAAGTTGATCTTACGAAAGTAATGTCTTTGAGGAGTCGATACAAAGAACCGTTCCTGAAAGAGCACGGCGTCAAGCTCGGGTTTATGTCGTTTTTCGCCAAGGCAGTGGTTGAAGCACTGAAGAAGTTTCCTGTCGTGAATGCGTCAGTTGAAGACAGTGACATTGTCTATCACAACTATTACGACATCGGCATAGCAGTTTCCTCTGAAAGGGGTTTGATGGTGCCGGTCGTAAGGGATGTTGATCGTCTCAGCTTTGCCGCAGTCGAAAGTGCGATCGCCAGCCTTGGAACCAAAGCGCGCGACGGCTCCATGAGCATGGAAGACCTCACGGGCGGCACGTTCACAATAACCAATGGCGGTATTTTCGGGTCGATGTTGTCAACGCCAATACTCAATCCGCCGCAAAGCGCAATTCTCGGCATGCACAATATTCAGCAGCGCCCTGTGGCCGTTGACGGCGAGGTCGTGATTCGGCCAATGATGTACCTGGCGCTGACCTACGATCACCGGATTATTGATGGCAAGGAAGCGGTACAATTTCTTGTCAGCATCAAGCAGTCTCTTGAAGATCCGGGACGATTGTTATTACAGGTTTAAGTTGATTGCGGACTACAGGCTTACACCACGCTTACTTTCAGGGTAGAACAAAAATATGAGCAGAAGTTTTGACGTTGTCGTTATAGGGGCCGGACCGGCTGGATACATCGCAGCTATTCGAGCCAGGCAGAACGGCATGACGGTTGCATGCATTGATGAATGGACGAATCGTGACGGAAAAAACGCATTTGGCGGCACCTGTCTGAATGCCGGTTGCATTCCGTCGAAAGCGCTACTTGAATCGTCAGAGCTATATCACCGGGCTGAGCACGAATTCTCCAAACACGGAATCAAGCATGCTGGCGTTGAAATCGATGTGGCGGCGATGCAGAAACGAAAAGCAGGCATCGTGCGCCAGCTGACTGGCGGCATCGCTGGCTTGTTCAAGGCTAACAAAGTTGAAGGACTCGTCGGTCATGGCCGTCTGCTTGCCGGTAAGAAAGTTGAATTCACACCGGTCGACGGCGATATCGAGATTATCGACGCCCGCTACGTGATCCTGGCCAGCGGTTCAACGCCGATTGAAATTCCCATTGCCCGGTTTGACGGAGACGCCATTGTTGATTCCTGGGGCGCGCTGGATTTTGAGGCTGTGCCGAAACGACTTGGCGTTGTTGGCGCTGGCGTCATCGGGTTGGAGCTGGGCAGTGTCTGGGCAAGACTCGGTGCGGAAGTGACAATCCTCGAAGCAATGGATGATTTCCTGTTCATGGCTGATCGTGATGTTGCGAAGGAAGCTGGCAGATGTTTCAAGAAGCAGGGGCTGGATATCCGTCTCGGCGCGAAGGTGACCACAGCAACGGTATCCGGTGAGACAGTCGACGTTGAATACGAGGACAGTGACGGGCAGCAGAAAATCGAGGTCGACAAACTGGTCGTCGCAGTTGGAAGGCGACCATTGACAGAAAATCTCCTTGCAGAGGACGTCGGCGTGGGTCTTGACGATCGCGGGTTTATCCAGGTAGACCATGAATGCCGGACCAGTGTACCGGCGGTTTTCGCGGTGGGTGACTGTGTGCGCGGGCCGATGCTTGCACACAAGGGTTCGGAAGAAGGCGTGATGGCGGCAGATCTGATCGCGGGCGAAATTGCGGAAATGAATTACGACGTAATCCCTTCTGTGATCTACACGGCACCGGAAATTGCGTGGGTTGGTAAGACAGAAGAGGAAGTGAAGGAAAGCGGGCGGGCATACAAAACAGGATCATTTCCGTTTGCCGCGAGTGGCCGAGCCAAGGCCATGGAACAGACTTCCGGTATGGTCAAGATCATTTCGGCGAAAGACGATGACGAACTATTGGGCGTACACATTGTCGGGCCAATGGCCGGAGAACTCATATCCGAGGCGGTGCTGGCGATGGAATTCTCGGCGAGCACCGAAGATCTGCAGCGAACGATTCATGCACATCCAAGTCTCGCGG
>Ga0316192_10001246_pt1 | contig 18661 bp, 13 predicted proteins | sample MerIslwburrow_MG_FD_204931 | JGI IMG/M metagenome (GOLD analysis project Ga0316192, IMG submission 204931) | Coastal sediment microbial communities from Maine, United States - Merrow Island worm burrow | ecosystem: Environmental > Aquatic > Marine > Coastal > Sediment | place: USA: Maine...
CAATGACGATGTATTTAAGGGTTGTCAGTCCCTCCAGGCCGACTGGACCACGCACGTGCAGCTTGTCGGTACTGATACCGATCTCGGCACCGAGTCCGTATTCAAAACCGTCCGCGAATCGACTCGAAGCATTCACCATCACGGAGCTGGAATCAACCTCATTCAGGAAACGGTTCGCACGTGTCAGCGACTCGGTAACGATCACGTCCGTATGACTGGACCCATAGCGGGCAATATGCTCCATGGCCGCATCGACGTCATCAACAATGCGAATGGCAAGAATCGGCGCCAGGTATTCTGCCTCCCAGTCTGCCTCCGTGGCAGCGGTGATGCCAGATAATATCTTGCGGGTGGCCTCACAGCCGCGTAATTCAACACCGGCGGCATGATATTCATCTGCCAGTTGCGGCAGAATACCTGCAGCGATGTCCTTGCTGAGCAACAGGGTTTCCATGGTGTTGCATGTACCGTAACGCTGCGTCTTGGCATTGACGGCAACCCTGATGGCCTTGTCAATGTCCGCCATGTCGTCAATATAGGTGTGGCAAACACCGTGCAGGTGTTTGATGACCGCTACCCGTGACTCGGCGCTGATGCGTTTTATCAGACCCTTGCCGCCACGCGGCACAATGACATCGACATAGTCCTGCATGCGAATCAGCTCACCGACCGCAGCACGGTCTGTGGTCTCGATAACCTGTACCACATCGGCCGGCAGCCCCGCTTCGGCAAGTCCCTCGTGGATATACCTGGCAATCGCCTGGTTGGAGTGAATGGCTTCCGAGCCACCACGCAGGATGGCTGCATTGCCGGACTTGAGACAGAGACCCGCCGCATCTGCGGTAACATTCGGTCGCGACTCGTAGATGATGCCGATCACACCCAACGGTACCCGCATGCGACCCACCTGGATACCGGAAGGCCGGTAATTCATTTCCGAAATACTGCCAACCGGGTCCGGCAAAAGCGCAATTTCACGCAGGCCTGCAGCCATGGCGGCAATGCGGGCATCATTGAGCTCGAGCCGGTCCAGCAAGGCCGCATCCAGACCGTGCTGTTTGCCTGCGGCGAGGTCTTTCTCGTTCTCGAGCTTGAGTTCGTCAGCACCGGCGTCTATTGCAGCCGCGATCGCGGTCAGGGCCGCATCCTTTTTGCCGGTAGCGGCCCGGGCGATTTCCCTGGCAGCGGCACGCGCACGCACGCCGACCGCTTGCATGTATTTCGGAACATCTATTTGCAGTGTTTCAGCTTTCGCGTTCATAGTTCTCTTTCAGGATACCTGTTCAATCCGGGCCGTATCCGGCAAGGCCTGATTGCCAGCCAGATTCAGGGTTAATTGTAACAGTTCATCCCAGGCGTTGCCTGCAGCCTGTCCCTTGCTGACGCGATCAACACGTGCGCAGTGCTGCAACATCGTATTGCACTGCGTCACTGATAGCCGTTGCAAGGCCGCAGCCACCATGGATTTACGTTCCGCCGGCCAGATACGATAGCGGGTCAAAACCGCCTGTACAGGCTGCCCGGAGGCAAGCACGGCCGTCATGGCTGCCAACTGGCGAATCTCGCGGGACAGTGCCCACAGTACGATCTGGGGTACTATCCCTTCTGCGCGCAGACCCTGCAGCATACGAATACTGCGGGCTGCCTCCCCTGCAAGGGCACTGTCGACCAGTGCGAACACATCGTAGCGGGCATTATCGGCAACCAGGGCGAGAATAGCCCCGGCATCCACCTCGCCTTCACCTTGCAACAGGTACAACTTTTCGATTTCCTGCATGCATGCCAACAGGTTGCCCTCTACCCGGTCAGCCAACAGGGTGACGGCTTCTGCCGTGGGCTGCAGCCCGCGTTGCCGCATGCGCTGCGCTACCCAGGCATTGAATTCCTGCCCTTTCAGCGGCCAGACAAACACCACCACACCGGCCTTGTCGAGCGCTTGCACCCATTTGCCTTTTCGCGCCGAAGGTTCCAGCTTGCCGGCCGTCACCAGCAACAGGGTATCGTCAGGCGGGTTTTCCGCGTAGGCACGCAATGCCTTTGAACCGTCAGCACCCGGCTTGCCGCCTGGCAAGCGCAGATCGATCACACGGCGCTGTGAAAACAGGGACAGGTTGCCGGCCTCGGACATCAGACTGTCCCAGTCAAACCCTGCCTGCACCATCAACACGTCCCGTTCATCATAGCCTTGCCTGCGTGCCGCCGCACGGACCGCATCTGCCGCTTCCATCACACGCAGCGGTTCATCACCACTGATAAAGTAGATTGGCGCAAGCTGCTTGCGTAAATGGGCATCGAGCTGTTCGGGTTTAAGCTGCATAAAAAATAATTAAAATATATAAACAGCCACGGAATCCACGGAAGAACACGAAAATATTTTTCTTGTTATGTATTTAATTTTCTGTGTTCTTCCGTGGATTCCGTGGCCAATGATTTCTGTTTTTATCAAATTGAACCAGTTAGCGTGCCACCGCTGTTATTCGCAACATCGCCAGGTATACCAGCTCCCGTTGCAGGGTACGGCGCACGACGACCTCTTCACGCTCTTTACTCAATACATCGGTATTGCTGTAAAGATAGTCACGCGTCATTGTAACGCGCTGTGACTCCACCAGCGGCAGTTGGTCGCTTGTCTTCACGGAGAACTGGATCGTCTGTAGAAGCTGGAATTCAAGCACCTTGCCTGAACTGTTCACTGACAGCACATCCCTGTCCTGCCTGTTTTCCTCAATCGTCAACACGGCAGTTGCCTCACTGCGGTTATCGGTGACGGTCACATGATGTGCCCGCAAGGCCTCGGCAAAATCATCCATCAGGGTACCGTAGGGCAGGATATTCCTTATATAGGTTATCGACATCTCCCCGGGTAAGGCGGAGCTGCCGCGTAACTGAAAGCCGCATGCGGACAGCGTCAGTGCCAGGCACCCGACCAGCAGAATATTAAGCAAGGTGTTGCAGGGTTTCGCGTTGTTCTTTTTCATTCAGACAACCACATTGACCAGTTTGCCGGGTACCACGATTATCTTGCGCACCGGTTTATCAGCAGTGTGCTTCCTGATATTTTCCTCGTTCATGACAGCAGACTCGATGGCCTCCTTGCCTGCATCAGCCGGGACATTCACCTTGCCACGCACCTTGCCATTAACCTGAACAACAAGGGTAAGTGAATCCTGTACCATTGCCCGCTCATCGACTACCGGCCAGCCAACGTTCACCACTGCTTCACTGTGTCCCAGCGCCTGCCACAGACTGTGCGTGATATGCGGCACGATAGGCGATAGCATCAATACCACGGTTTCCAGCGCTTCCTGCATGACAGCCCTGCCCTGCGCCGAGACATCTTCAAACCTGTAGATCTCGTTCAGCAACTCCATGTTTGCAGACACAACATTATTAAAGGTATGGCGCCGTCTCATGTCATCACTGACCTTTGCCAGTGCAACATAAATCAGTCGCCGCAGTTTTTTCTGCGACTCGTCCAGCCCGGCTGTCTGCAGGGATTCTGCAGGCCCGGCCTGCACATGATCATGCACCTTCTTCCAGAGACGCTTGAGAAAACGGAATGCCCCTTCCACGGCCGAGTCCGACCATTCCAGTGACTGATCCGGTGGAGCGGCCTGCATGGTAAACAGGCGCACCGTATCCGCACCGTACTGGTCGATCAGTCCCTGCGGGTCCACGGTGTTGCCCTTTGACTTGGACATCTTGGAACCGTCTTTCAACACCATGCCCTGCGTCAACAGGCAGGTGAACGGCTCATCCGCAGTCAGCAGACCTTCGTCACGCATCAACTTGTTAAAAAACCGTGCATATAGCAGGTGCAGCACAGCGTGTTCGATACCACCGACATACTGATCAACCGGCAGCCAGTAGTTGGCACGCTCATCCAGCATGCCATCCGTCTTGTCCGCACAGGTATAACGCGCGAAGTACCAGGAAGACTCAAAAAAGGTATCAAAGGTATCGGTTTCACGTTCGGCCGGGCCACCGCATTTCGGACAGGCCGTTTCGATAAACGCGGCCATTTTCTTTAAGGGCGAGCCGGTGGCGTCCACGGTCACATCGGTGGGCAGGGTCACCGGCAAGTCAGCTTCCGGTACCGGCACCGCGCCACAGGTGGCACAGTTGATGACCGGTATCGGGCAACCCCAGTAACGCTGGCGCGACACACCCCAGTCACGCAGCCGGTAATTTACCTGGCGCCGGCCCTTGCCCGCCTGCTCCAGCCAGTCCCCGATGGCGGCAAATGCCTGTTCAGAGGTCAGCCCGTCGAATTCACCGGAATTTTTCAGCAGGCCCTTGTCAACGAAGGCCTCTTTATCCAGCTCGGCGAGCTGCCCGTCATGGGCAGGATAGATCACCTGCCGGATGGGGATACCGTTTTGCAGGGCGAATTCATAGTCACGTTGATCATGGGCCGGCACCGACATTACTGCACCGGAACCGTATTCCATCAACACAAAGTTGGCCGTCCAGATAGGGACTTCTGCGCCACTGATCGGGTGAATACCCTTGAGGCCGGTATCGACCCCCTTCTTTTCCTGGGTCGCCATGTCGGCCTCGCTAACACCGGATACACGGCATTCTTTTATAAAAGCAGCCAGTGCTGTATTGCCATTTGCAGCCTCGGCGGCCAACGGGTGCTCCGCTGCCACCGCGACATAGGTCACGCCCATCAGGGTATCCGGTCGCGTTGTATAGATTGATAGTGTGTCATCGCGGCCGGCGATACCAAACTGCATTTCAATCCCTTCCGAGCGCCCGATCCAGTTGCGTTGCATGGTGCGCACCTGCTCTGGCCAGCCATCGAGTGTGTCGAGGTCGTTGAGCAACTGTTCGGCATAGTCGGTGATTTTCAGGAACCACTGCGGAATTTCACGGCGTTCCACCAGTGCTCCGGAACGCCAGCCGCGGCCGTCAATGACCTGCTCATTGGCAAGCACGGTATTGTCAACCGGGTCCCAGTTCACCATTGCAGTTTTTTTATAGACCACGCCTTTCTCAAAGAGACGGGTAAAGAACCACTGCTCCCAGCGGTAATACTCCGGATCACAGGTCGCGATCTCGCGTTCCCAGTCATAGCCAAACCCCAGCTGCCTGAGCTGGTCACGCATGTAATCGATGTTTTCACGGGTCCACTTTGCCGGTGGCACCTGGTTCTGTATCGCCGCATTCTCTGCCGGCAGCCCAAAGGCATCCCAGCCCATCGGCTGCAATACGTTTTTACCCTGCATGCGCTGGTAGCGCGAGATCACGTCACCAATGGTGTAGTTGCGCACATGCCCCATGTGCAAACGTCCGCTGGGATAGGGGAACATGGACAGGCAATAGTATTTCTCCCGTTCGGGATCCTCGGTGACACGAAAGATCTGCTGCTCGTCCCAAAATTGCCGGGCGCGGGCCTCAATACTCTCCGGTATATAGATTTCGTCCATCAGCTTGCTTTACGTCAGAAAATTGAAGGCAGCAGAATACCAGACCCCCCACAACACGGGAATGAGGATTTCCTTCACCTGTGGACTGAAATGGTCCACACTTGAAATATATGTAGAGAAACTGGAGGAAACGACAGGAAATGACCGATTCAGACGACAAATCCACCCGGGAAAAATGGCTGACTGCCTACGACAACATGATGATGCGGGTCAAAACGGCCTACGAAGAGACTGAAGAAAGCACCCGCCCGGCGTTGCAGCGCTTTATCCACAAGGCCCGCGATACCGCCGTTGAACTGGAAGAACTGACCACCGAAGAAGCGGAAAAGATCGCCTACTACCTGCATCGTGATCTGCAGGATGCCGGCAAGCATCTGGCCGAAAGCGGTCACGAACTGGGTGATTGGCTGCGCTTTGATATTACTCAGCTTGAAGACCGGTTACTGTCAGTGCTGTTACTGGTCGCCGATCGTACCCGTCTGGAAATGCTGCAATTCGAACACGACATCGAAGAAGGTCCCGCCTGGAATGCCCGTGAAATCACAGGCCCTGGCACCCTTGTCTGCGATAGCTGCGATGCCAGTATGCGTTTTCACGCCACCGGGCAAATTCCGAACTGCCCGACCTGTGGCCACACCGTTTTTCACCGCAAAATACTCAAGAGTGACCACCGCCAGGGAAAATGAAACCACGTGGCCCGGATTGCGCTGCGTTTCATCCGGGCCACGCTACTCATTTTGTTTATAGATAGTCACCTCATAACATTGTAATAGTTACGTTTTTTCCTGAAGACCAATCCAGGTCGGGATGAAAGGTGCAATCAGCGGGCAGGGGTGTAAAATCACCAGCCCTAATATCATAAACAAGCAAGGAGAATTACCCATGAAAGCGTATATGCAAATACGTACCTACATAATTTGTCTGCTGCTGGTACTGCCCTTTGGCAGTGCCCTGGCCGATGAAGATGCCGCTAAATATTCAAGCGCCCTCAAGACATTCCAGGATGCCGGCGAAAGCGGCTCGTTCTTCGGTAACAGCTATGGTTACGCACTCTTTCCGTCGATCGGCAAGGGTGGCATTGGCATCGGTGGCGCCTACGGCAAGGGACGCGTCTATGCCGGTGGCAAACAGACTGGCGACACCTCAATGTCCCAGTTAAGCGTGGGTTTCCAGCTCGGTGCCCAGGCCTACAGCCAGATCATTTTCTTCGAAGACCAGCGTTCCTTTGATGAGTTCACCAGTGGCAACTTCGAGTTCAGCGCCGATGCGACAGCCGTGGCAATTACCGCTGGCGCTTCCGCATCAGCAGGTTCTACCGGCAGTTCTGCCGGCGCCAGTGGCGGCAAAAGCGATGCCACCACCAAAGGCAGCTACCGCAAGGGCATGGCGACCTTCACTGTGGCCAAGGGTGGCCTGATGTACGAAGCCGTGCTTGCCGGACAGAAGTTTAAATACACCGCCAAGTAAATCTTTAGCAACAAAGCAGGCTGTTCCCCGGCTGGTTCAATTCATGAATCAGCCGGGAGTAGCTGCCCTCAGGCCTTCGGGCCAATCAGCCCTCCCGCTCCTGCCCCCGTCTCCTGTTTGCAAGCCAACAGAGCAACAGGCAGGCAACACTGAGCACCACAATCGGCACATTACCCATGCGCACATACGGCGTGACGCCCTGCATGGGGGTTACGGAACCTGTTAGCACGGCAACTTCAAACTGCGGACTCTGCTGTGTAATGTGACCGGTGTGGTCTATGATCGCGGAAATCCCGGTATTCGTTGCACGCAACATCGGGCGCCCGGTCTCCCTGGCACGCATGCGCGCCATTTCCAGATGTTGCTGCGGAGCAAGTGAATCACCAAACCAGGCATCGTTACTGACATTGACCAGCATGGCCGCCTCGGGCAGCGCCTTGATGATTTGCTCGCCAAACACGACCTCGTAACAGATAGAGGTTGCAACCGGGTAACCGGCGGCCTGTAACAAGGGTTGTGAATCCGTACCGCTGGTAAAATCGGCATTCGGTACCGCCAGTGCATCCAGGGTATTACCGATCAACCAGCGCAACGGCAGGTATTCACCGTAAGGTACCAGGCGCTGCTTGTAATAAAAGGCCTGCTCCCCGCCCAGTGCGATCACCGCGTTGAAGTATTCCCAGCGCTGCCTGTCCAGTACCGGGATCCCGGTCAACAGCGAAGCACCGGTTTTCGCCAGTTCTGTTTCCAGGTAGCTTATAAAGCTATCATTCACCTGGTCATGAAACGCGGGAATGGCGGTCTCGGGCCAGATAAACAGATCCGTGTTCTGCTGCTTGAAGGTGAGCTCCGAATAAAGACTGAAGGTACTCAGCATGTTTTCCGGTGCCCATTTATCTTCCTGGCTGATATTGCCCTGAATCAGGCTGACCTGAATGGCCTCACCCCGCGGCGTCGCCCATTGCACCCGGTCCAGCAGCAAGCCACCCGCAAGCATCATCAGCAGCAGCGCTGCACTAACGACCCGGCGCTGATTGTTCAACACCGCCAGCAACAGGACCGCCAGCAGGGACAGCAGCCAGCCGGTGCCATAGACACCCAGCACGGGTATATAACCCGCCAGGGGACTGTCTATCTGACTATTGGCGATGTTCAGCCAGGGAAAGCCGGTAAACAACCAGCTGCGCAGCCACTCACTAAGCACCCAGCCAGCCGGAAAGGCCATCACCAGCACCGGCCACGACGGCTTGTGCATGAATCGTCCCAGGCAGTATCCCAGTACCGCGGGATAGAGGCTCAGGACAAAGACCAGCCCGAGTGTCACGGCAAGCGCCCCGATGACCGGCACATGGCCAAACACATGGATACTGTTAAACACCCACGTGATGCCAACCCCAAAGAAACCCAGGCCGAAAAGAAAGCCGCGACGAAAAGACTGTTGTGGTGTGTCGCGCAACCACTGGTTAAACAGCAGTAACAACGCCCCTGAAATGACCGGGTACCAGCCGAACGGTGCAAAGGCCGTAACCGCGGCTGCCCCTGCGAACAGCATCAACAGTCCGCCATAACGATCTGTAATATCTAACAAGTTCTGATTAAACCCCATGTCGTCGTCCCGGCGAATGCCGGGATCCAGGGTTTTCATTGTACTGGGTGCCGGCCTTCGCCGGCATGACGAACAAACCAGAACACCCCCTGGTCACAAGCTGCTGTCTGTTTGATCAAGCGAGTGTTCGACAGATTTTGGTAACAGTGTTAATTGCAGCATGTGCACACGACGACTGTCGGCACGCAGGATCTTGAACAACAGGTTGCCGATGACGATCCGCTCACCCCGCTTCGGCAGGTGCCCGATCTGGTGTATCACCAGACCACCGATGGTATCGAACTCTTCATCGGAAAGTGACAGCCTAAAATATTCGTTGAAGTCCTCAATCGGTGTCAGCGCCTTGATGGTGTAATGGACTTCGCTGTGTTTGCGGATGGTGTCTTCTTCCTCAACATCATGCTCATCTTCAATTTCACCGACAATCTGTTCCAGCACATCCTCGATCGTGACCATGCCGGCCACACCGCCGTATTCGTCAACCACGATTGCCATGTGATTACGGCTGGAACGAAATTCCTTTAACAGCACATTCAGCCGCTTGCTTTCCGGGACAAAGATCGCAGGGCGAAGGATATCGCGAACGTTCAGCCGGTCATCGGTCCGTTCAAAGGCATACAGCAGGAGGTCTTTTGCCAGCAGGATACCGATGACGTCATCACGACTTTCACCAATGACCGGGAAACGGGAGTGCCCTGATTCGACGATGGCATGTAGCAGCACATCAGGACTGGCCTCACGCTCCAGTACGACGACCTGGGAACGTGGAATCATGATGTCACGCACCTGCATGTCATCCACCTGCAGCACACCTTCGATCATGGCAAGCGCGTCGCTATCAAACAGGTTTTTGTGCTGCACAGCACGCAACGTGTCAAGCAACTGTTCAGTGTCGGTGGGCAGCGGCGTTAGCGCCTGTTTTATTCTGGTGGCCCAGCAAGGCTTGGCGGAACCGCCTGGAGATCGATCTTTGTCCATTAAATTTCAGCTAGTTATACGATATTTTTAATAAAAACATCACATATATTATTGAGTGCACAGGAAGCCCAAATTAACCTGTCATCCCCGCGAAAGCGGGAATGACAGCGGGGGAATAAATTAGATTCGGACTAATACGGATTGGCATAACCCAGGCTATCCAGAAGTTCGGCTTCACGGGCTTCCATCTTATGTGCCTCGGCATCCTGATGATGATCGTAATCCAGCAGGTGCAATACCCCGTGAATCACCATATGCGCCCAGTGTGCCTCAAGCGGTTTGTCCTGTGCAACGGATTCGCTTGCGACCACGGGCGCACAAATCACGATATCACCCAGCAGATCTGTTGCCACGCCCGGGATTGCTTCATAGGGAAACGACAGCACATTGGTTGCACCGTCCTTGCCGCGGTACTGGCGGTTGAGCGCGGTAATTTCCGCTTCATCCACTACACGAATGGTCAGCTCGGAACCTTTTCTATGCTCTGGCAGTACCTGTAACACCCATTGCCTGATGGTATCCTCCTCCGGTATACCATCGACCGTCACCGCGTATTGAACTTCGACAGTCTTGTCTTGATTACTCATAGCCGTTTCCCGTGTAGATTATTTTTTTCCGGCCTGGACTGTTCATACTTTTCGTACGCAGAAATAATGCGCTGCACCAGTGGATGCCGTACAACATCGCTGGTCGAAAAAAACGTGAAGCCGATATCCTGACTGTTATTCAGCACTTCGGTCGCCTGTCGCAGGCCGGACTCGACGTGTTTTGGCAAGTCAATCTGGGTAATGTCACCGGTGACCACCGCAGTAGAACCGAAACCGATACGTGTCAGGAACATTTTCATTTGTTCGACCGTGGTATTCTGTGCCTCGTCGAGAATGATAAAGGCATCATTCAGGCTACGGCCACGCATAAATGCCAGCGGCGCAATTTCAATCACTTGACGCTCGATCAGCTTTGCAACCCGGTCGATACCCAGCATTTCATAGAGTGCGTCATACAGGGGGCGTAAATAGGGATCCACCTTCTGTGTCATATCACCCGGCAGAAAGCCAAGCCGTTCTCCGGCTTCAACGGCGGGACGGACCAGCACCAGACGGCTGACATTTTCCTGCTCCAGCGCCTGCACGGCACAGGCAACCGCCAGGTAGGTCTTGCCGGTACCGGCCGGGCCGATACCAAAATTCAGGTCGTGTTCTAGAATATTGCCGAGGTATTGCTTCTGGTGTTCGCCCCGCGGCATGATGGCACCCCCCGGAGTCTTGATCACAACCATGTCACTTTTTCCACCGCCCCGTTCGGCAACGGCCTGTACGGCACCCGCCTCCTGCAAATGCAGATGAATCTTTTCAGGACTGACTGAGCCGGCTTCTGTTTCCAGGTACAGACTTTCCAGTATCTGGCTGGCACGTTTCACGACCCCGGCCTCGCCGATAATACGAAACTGGTTGCCGCGACTGTTTATCTCGACACCGAGACGCTGTTCCAACTGATGCAGATGTGCATCAAACTGGCCACACAATGCTGCCAGCCGCTCGTTATCAGCAGGTTCCAGTGTAATATCGATAGAGTGTGCGTCGGCGTTCAAGGGCTGTTCAGGATGCCTGTGCAGCCAGTGCCACATCTTCAACCGACATCAACTCGCCGCGCAGTGAATTCGGCAAGGCTTCGGTTATCCGCACATCAACAAAATGTCCAATCAAAGCCGGCCCAGCATCGAAGTTAACGACACGATTATTTTCCGTGCGCCCACTGAGCTGATCAGCACGTTTGCGTGACACCTTTTCCACGAGGATACGTTCGACCTTGCCGACCATGCCTGCACTGATGGCCGCGGCCATTTCACCAATGCGCTGTTGCAGTCGTGACAAGCGTGCCTTCTTGGTAGCCAGTGGCACTTCATCCGGCATGTCTGCCGCCGGTGTGCCGGGGCGCTGACTGTATATAAAGCTGAATGAGTGGTCGAAGCCAAGTGCCTCTATCAGTGCCATGGTTTGTTCAAAGTCATCATTGGTCTCACCGGGAAAACCGATTATAAAATCAGAGGACATGCTGATGTCCGGGCGCGCCTCCCGCAGTCGCCGGATGATGGACTTGTACTCCAGCGCCGTGTGATTACGTTTCATCAGGGCCAGTACCCGGTCCGAACCGGACTGTACCGGCAGGTGCAGATGACTGACCAGTGCAGGGACTTCCGCATAGACCTGTATCAGGCTGTCGCTCATTTCCACCGGGTGTGAGGTGGTGTAACGGATCCGCTCGATACCCTCAATCGCGGCTACGTAGTGAATCAACAAGGCCAAATCGGCAACATCACCATCGTCCATTAGACCGCGGTAGGCATTGACATTCTGGCCCAGCAGATTTACTTCACGCACACCCTGCCCGGCCAGTGCCACCACTTCGGCAAGGATGTCATCGAATGGCCGGCTGACTTCCTCACCACGCGTATAGGGCACCACGCAGAAACTGCAATACTTGCTGCAACCTTCCATGATGGACACAAACGCGGTCGGGCCATCAGCCCGTGGTGCAGGCAGGCAATCAAACTTTTCAATCTCGGGGAAGCTGATGTCAATCACCGGCTGATGTGCGCGTCGCGCCTCATTCAGCAACGCCGGCAAACGATGCAGCGTCTGCGGTCCGAAGACTATGTCGACATAGGGCGCCCGGGCACGAATGGCATCCCCCTCCTGGCTGGCCACGCAACCACCGACACCGATCACCAGTTGCGGCCGCTCGTCTTTCAGCTCCTTCCAGCGGCCCAGTTCAGAGAACACCTTCTCCTGTGCCTTTTCGCGGATAGAGCAGGTGTTCAGCAGCAGCACGTCAGCCTGTGCCGGATCCTGCGTCACTTCCATCTGGTGTGAGGCTGCCAGTACGTCCGCCATCTTCGACGAGTCGTACTCGTTCATCTGGCAACCGTGGGTTTTAATATAGAGTTTGTTCATCATTGCTGCGTCAGTGTGCTGATTCGTCTCGGGAATATACGTGGTTTGACGCCTCCTTTCCATGAATCAGGCCCGGCACATCCTCTCCGGGAGAGCAAACCCGGTTGTTTCTGCATCCAGTTTACTCATAGTAATCCGGAAGATCTGTGAAGGATTTAGCCGGTGTGTCCTCAGGTTCCTGCGGTGACGTTTTCTCAGGCCCCTCCTCCACGGCTTCTGTCGGCGCAGCCTGGAGGTCATCAGTATATTCAATGGGCTCACCGTCTTCGTCCATCCATCGATGCCTGATATTGCCAATCAAACCCGAAATAGGCCGAGTGATCCCCCCCAGCACAGCCCCCTGGCCAGCCTCGTTGATAATGTCACCCAGGTTTGATTCCAGTTGTCCCAGCGTACCCCAGAACTTGATTGCCGGGCCGGTCCAGTAGCCATAGGAATCCTTCTCATCCTTCAGCAGATCGAGGTCATAGAAAATGGCGGCACCCTTATCGCGCAAATCCAGTTGTGCATCCATCTTCAGCGGGCTGTCCATAATATCAACGCCCTCCTCGTAATCAATGCCACCTGTCGCCGTCATCAGGAGTTCCGGGCTCTGCACCACGTATTTCCTGATCTGTACATCACGCGATTCATCCCGCACCAGGTGTGCTTCAATTTTATCGTACGGTATAGCATCAATGTAATTCACCAGCCGCGCAACCGCACCCAGGCCGAACAGCCCGGTCGGGATGTAAGAGACACCTTCACCCACGGCACCCGCAAAGCCGGAACTGCCCATCACCACCGGATCGTTGGGATTCAACAGGCGAAACACACCGTCGCGGCTCTGCATCTCCATATCAAAGTAGAGGTTATTACGGTACTGCGCCATGTTCGGTGATGTGCCGTATGCATCGATTTTGACGTCAAACAACCCTTCCGTCATCGGAATGGTCTCGGGATCGAGCGCGATGAGAAAAGCATCGAGATCGAACTGATCAACACTGGCCTGCATCTCCAGGTCATAGGGCTCCTCTCCGGGTGTAAAGGTAATAACGGAATTAAGCGCGATAGGGCTGCCATGGAATTGCGCCTTGAAGTCATCGAGAGAGAGCCTGCCCGCTGAAGCCTCGGCACGCCCCGTGATATCAACGACCTCCAGGTAGTCTGTATAGAAGAGACGCTTGATGTTGTAGGTCATGTGCCGGCGATAGGGCACCACATCCCAGAAAGCACTCTCATCCGGGAGCATATCCCGGGCCTGCTTCTCGGCTTTTATAGCGGCCTGCTGTTCCTCGCTGAGTTCCGCCCCGGCTTCCCTGGCCGCCTTTGTATTGGCAATCAAATTCAGGGTATTGAGGATATCATTGAGGTAGAACACGCTACTGTCAAGGCTGCCAATTAATTCATTGTTTTCATCCTGCTTGCTAACATACGCCGCCTTAATCAGCAGATCGCTTTCCCCGGACTTGCCACGCGTCGTGATGGGCGCGGTAATATCGAAGCTGCCATTGTCGTTCAGTTGCCCGTCGACTTTGATTTCCAGAAGCTCCAGCGGTAAGTCATTCCTGCTCTTCAACCCCTGCACACGGGTCGTTGAGTCGAGCTTGCCGCTGGAATCCAGCGTGATCACCGAGGTGAGCCCACCTGCAGTCAGGCCGTGACCGGGCAGGATTGCGGGCTGATCCAGCAAGGCAGGTAGCACCATGTTGACATTCGCAGTCAGGGTCTCGACCCGGGCCGTGTCACCCCGGCCTTTCAATAACACGTCCACGTTGGCATCGAGCGCAGGCTTGCCCTTGTCTTTATCAAACGTAATGTTGAATTGTTTTAATTTTGCATGCAGTGTATCGCCCTGCATCACTGTTTCGGAATCAGCTGTCAGGGTAAAGGATTGCAAGGCCTGCTTGTCTCCAGCTTTCAGAACAGCGCCCGTCACCCTGAACGGCTCAACGGTATCGATGCGCAGTGATCGGCCATCCGAGCCAAGTACCACCTTGCCGTTGGCATCGGCAATAGTCAAACCATTGGCCGCCAGTATTCCGGCAAACGGTTCAGGTGTGAGATTCGCCACCGTCAGTGTCACCTTGCCGCGGGCCCGGCCCAGCTCGGATTGTCTGCTACTCAAGTTGGTGCGTATACGGACGTTTGAATCGGCCTGCAGTGAGATGCGCGGCTGCTTGTCCGCATAGAGCAGGTTCGCTGACAGGCGGCTCAGGTCAATACTGGATTCACTCTGTGCCAGCTTGTAATTTGCCTCCAGCCACAGCGGCGCCTCGATGGAACCCTGCAATGCCCTGGCTACAACCGGCTGCAGGGAAAATGCCTGCACATCCATATCCACCTGACCCTCGGCCAGTAACGGTTTGCCAGCCTCACCCGGCAGGGTCAGCGCACCGTTGCCTGCCAGCAGTTTTTTCTTCTGGCCAGTTACAACGAGATCTTTGTAAGTGATGCGGGTACCATCCGGTGCCAGACGAACCGTGGGTTGTACACTGATACCGACATCCTTGAGTAACGCCCCGCTCTTGTCGGTAACGGTGACATTGCTCAGTGTCACCGGCCTGGCTGCAGCCAGTGTGGCAACTCCTTTGTCATCCGTTGCCAGGGTAAAGTCTGCACGCTGCAGCTTGCCTTTCATCGTGGTATCCGGGATGAACGCGGAAAACCAGTCAAGCTGGATGTCACTGATATTGAGTGTCGCCAGTTTCCCCTCTGCATTTCCAATGCGAGTGCCTGCTTCTGTGCTCTCCACGACCAGCGGCTGCAATAATTCAAGATGCAGCAGGCGGGTCTTTGCATCCAGCAGCAGGTTGGCATCCAGCGTATTCACAAGCACCGTATCAGGCTGCTGCTGAATGGCCGCCTGGAAGTCCAGCGACATCCGTTCGGGCAATGACTGCTTACCAGTCTGCTCAATGGCCAACATGTCCAGCAGCCGGTGCAACTCAAGATCAGCCGTGGCCTGTGCATTGATGGCACCCGGCTCTTCACCCAGCGGCACCGTGGCTGTAAAGCCTGCCGTGGCCACTGTGCCCTCGCCGCCATCCAGCAGCAATTCGTCCAGTGATACATCGAGTGCGTCACCACGGTAGGTAACGCGTGGCAACACAGTCAGGTTGAGCCCCTCGACAACCGGCTTGTCTTCCTGTCTGAGGGTAAATCCCTTCACCGTAAGCGGCTTGACCGGCTTAAGGTGAATGAACCCCTCCGTGTCCGTGGTGATCTCGAAGGCCCCTGTCAGCGTGCCTTCTGTAATTTCGTGCTCAGGCAGGAATACGTCAAACCAGCCCAGTGGCACCTCGGGTAACTCGAATGCCAGCAGGGTGTTCTCCTGGTGCATAAAACTCTCGACATCCTGCAGGGGTATATCCAGGTTTTCCGGCAGACTGGAGACCAGTGGCTGAGTGGCCACTTCATCGGTAAGCCCTGAATCTATGGTCTCGACACGCAGACGCATGCCAGGGAGCAGTGACAGACGAAAGTTATTTTCAAGCCGCAGCGACTCGGGTAGTTTTTCATTGGGGTGTGTTTCCTTGATCTGTTTCACCAACAGATCACTGATAACGGTGATATCACCGGTTGTGTCTGCAATATTAAATAACAGATCGCCACTGAGAACTTCTTCAGTGGGCGGTATTACCGTATCCTTGATATAGCGCTGTACCAACCGCTCGTTCGCCGTTACCCGGTAAGCACCGTCAAACACGCCACTATTGCCGTCATAGCGGCCATCAAGCGTCAACTCGGAACGCTGACTGCCGTCAGCGTCGAGCTGCAGATTCACAAGGTGCCACGTCTCGGGCGTAAGTTGCGGTTCTTCACCACTTGCCTCGGCAGACAATTGTTCAGCTTCAGTCAGCGGCGCGGGTGTCACCCGCAGTTTCACCGTGGCACTTTCTGTCTCTGGCAAATCCGCAAGGATCGCATCAATAGCCAGTGCAATTTCAATGGCATTGAAACGGCCCCGGGTAAGCTGATCGAGAACAAGATCGCCATCCAGCGCAATCAATTCATCCTCCTTACCCGTATGGAAGTGGGCCTTAACATTCAGGGCGCCCGTTGTCTTCGGTTTGATGCCACCTCCGCTTATGCGGGTCGACAGTGACTGTTGGTCAGGCAACATCACATCAGCATTGATATTTACTTCCTGCAGGGTGTAACTGAGGCCGTGTTGTAATGTAGCCAGCACGCCAGGAAATACTCCGTCACTCTCAGGCTCTTCACTTTTCGGGGGATTGAATGCGCTGACATCGACACTGACATCCTGCAGTGCAATCGTCTTGATATTCGCATTTAACAGCAGCAGCGATGAAATACAGTAGCGGAGGGTCCCCTGCTGCAGCGAAAAATGCCCACCCGCATAATCCACCGCGACCTTGTCGAGCCGCAGCGACCAGGGAGTAAAGTGAACGTATTCAAGCTGCAGCGAGTCGACCAGCGGTCCGACATGCTTGAGCAGCATCTTTTTCTGGAAAGCGGGATTGAAGACCACCGCGGACAGCACGGTGAGGAGCATAATCAGGCTGATTGGAATATAAAACCGGGGTCGTTTTAAGTCAGCGAGCTGCATTGGAGTTCCTTGTTATTAATTTTCCTTATGGGTAAACACCTGACTACAATAAGGGCCATTATAAAGCATAAGACGCAGGAGCGCTTCGCAAGCGCGATCGGAACAACCACTGAAATCGCGGATACGATCCGCTCCGACAACTAACCTGCACGCACAGCCCGGGCACGCTAGATAACCGAGAACCTCTTCAAAATCAGTATGATGGCAACAAACACTAGTGTGGTGTAACGAATAACGTGTACATATCAGCGAGCCGAGAAGCCGTTAGCTGCAAGGCGCGTCTCGCCGGGAATGGCGTGCCCTTTACAAGAGACGCAACACCGCAGATGACGGCTTCTCGTCTCGCCCGAAGGGAGGCCCACAAATAACCCAAATACGGCGTTGCAGCCCTTGTTAAGGGAATAACCATTAACTGCAGACTGCGCCTTGTCCTGGCTCATTTGTGGGCCTCTGATAGGTGCACGTTATTCGTTACACCACACTAGTTAGCACCTGCGCAGGTATCACCTTGCACCGGAGCGTACGGGTTTCCGCACAGGGCATTCGAAATATCGGCAATCGCTTTTTGCGCGCGTACGCTGTTTCCAGCGGGATCCAGCGGCGGTGAAATGGCAGCGATACCAAACTTGCCGGGTGATACGGCCAGGATGCCGCCCCCCACACCACTCTTGGCGGGCAAGCCGGTCGTATAAAGCCACTGTCCGGAATCGTCATACAGGCCGGCAGTCGCCATGACGGCCAGTATTTCTGGAATATTTTCACTGCTGACCACCGACTTGCCGGTGACGGGATTCTTGCCACCGTTGGCCAGTGTGGCCGCCATGGTGGCGAGATCCTTCGTGTTGACGCCGACCGAGCACTGACGTGTATAGATATCGGTTGCGACGAGCGGATCCGAGTCAATACGTTCGTAGGCATACATCAACATGGCCAGCGCCTGGTTACGCTGGTTGGTGGCTGCTTCTGACTCGTAAATATCCTCCATAACCGAAAGCTTGCGACCGGCAAAATCTTCATAGGTGCCCAGGATGTTTTCCCAGACCTCTTTTTCATTCGCACCCTTGATCATGCTGGTGGCGGTAATTGCGCCCGGATTGACCATCGCATTCATTTGTTGTCCCTTGTACTGCTCGATGGCAGTAATGGAATTGAATACCTGACCGGTCGCATCAACACCCATATTACTGGAAATTGCATCCGTTCCGGACTCCTCCATGACCCGTGCCATGGTGAAGACCTTGGAGATGGACTGGATGGAGACCTCGCTCTTGATATCGCCAACGCTATAAACATCGCCATCCACGGTGACCAGTACGATGCCAAACAGCTTCGGGTCCACCTTGGCCAGAGCCGGGATATAGTCAGCATTGGCGCCCTCATCCAGGTCCTTGTATTTTTCATAGGCAGCCTTGAGCACTGCGTCAATGTCGGTAGCCGCATGCAATGGTGCAACACTGCTGCAGATAAACAGGCCCGCGACAAGCAGGATACGAAACATGTTTTCTTTCAGAGTCTTCATATGTATCTCCTTCTCATTTCTCCGTGATTCCCGCGAAAGCGGGGATCCAGTAACACTGTCGAATATTTACTTCTAGATTCCCGCTTTCGCGGGAATGACGACTGGGTCAGAATCGGCCTAGAAGGTAAAACCGCCGATCAACCGCAGCGCCCA
>Ga0316192_10001247_pt1 | contig 18661 bp, 15 predicted proteins | sample MerIslwburrow_MG_FD_204931 | JGI IMG/M metagenome (GOLD analysis project Ga0316192, IMG submission 204931) | Coastal sediment microbial communities from Maine, United States - Merrow Island worm burrow | ecosystem: Environmental > Aquatic > Marine > Coastal > Sediment | place: USA: Maine...
CATAATATTTATTGATATTGCTGACATATCGAACGGTTTCCTGACCGACAATTTTTAAGGTTGCAAGCTCCACATTGCGAAACCAGCGGTTGGGATCCAAACCCATCTGCTTGGCCTTGGCTCGGACTCGTTGAATCTTGCTGGGACCGGCATTGTAAGCTGCCAGGGCTAAACGAACCTGGTCCCGGGGCCGAATCCGGGCGTCGTTAAAATATTTTTTTTTCAGAAAAGCCAGATATTTCACTCCGGCATGGATATTGTTTTCCAGGAGATGCACATTGCGGATCTCAATGTTCTTATCTTTTCCGGTGGAAGGCAGAATTTGCATGAGTCCGACCGCACCCGATTTGTTTTTTTTTGTATGATCGAACCTCGATTCCTGGTAGGCAAGTGCGGCAATCAGCAGCCAATCAAATCCGTACCGATCCGCATATTTTTTTAGGAGCTTTTTATATTTGAGCAAGTTCTTGTTCCGATCAGAACTCAAGGGGTTTTTTATCCATGGATTCTTCTCATAATACCGCTTGAAATATATATTCCCCAGCAAGGTGCCCTTTTGACGCTGTTTTAAAAAAGCGTTTAAACTGGCCTTTAATTTCGGGCTGTTCTTTCGGATCATCCAGGCGATTTCGCCTCCCGAACGCAATTTTAACGCTTTATGAATCTCCAGATTAGAAAAAATCCCAGCCCAGATATTCGCGATGTGACTGTCGCTCACAGTAAATTCCACCGCACCGGTGTTAACGAGCTCGAGAATGTCCTCGGTTTCAAGGTTCTCATCCGCCGCTATGATTTTCACAGGCCGTTTGCCCGATTTCCGCAACTTTTTATTAAGGGCGGTGAGGCCCTCGTAATAGCTGCTGCTCTTTCTCACAAATACCCTGCGGCCGGCTAAATCTTCGGTAGTGCGCGGTTTGAAGGCCTGCTTGTGGGTCACGATCACCTCGTCGACCCCGGTTAGATAGGGGATGGTAAAGTCCGCCAGCCGGCGCCGTGAATCGGTTATGGTCAGTCCGGCGGCGGCGATGTCGCCATAGCCGGCAATCAATTTAGAAATCAACTCATCACGGTTGACGGGAATAAGTTCAACCACGGTATGCAGATCTTTGCCCTTTTTACCTTTGTTTAATTCCTTTTCCCAGCCCTTTACAATTTCATACTCATATCCGAAAAACCTCCCCTGATGGATGAAAAAGTTGGTCTGGTTCAAGGTTGTCAGCACCCGGATATATCGCCTTTTCAGCAGTCCGTCTAAATCCTCTTTATAGCTGTTTGCCTGATGACTGCCAAGAGGATGGGAGCTTGAAGGTTGTTGTCCCGAAAGCGGGAGACTGAAGAAGCAGGTAAAAAATGCCAAACATGCGGATATGATGAGAGATCGTTTCAAAGTAGCTCCTGTATTCGATGGCCATGCAAATATGAGGATAGCCCGAAGATTGCAAAAGCCGGAGGGTAAACGAAATGGATGGTTTATGACCCGGCAATTCAGGCTGGTCGAAGCATTATCCCTTCCAATTTTCCGAAACATGGTGGAACTATTTATATTTACAATGAATTAAGGTTTTTTGCAAGACATCCGGGCGAGCCCTCATAACTTTTTATCTTTTTTTACAAAAAAAACTAAATAAATGCTTGACATGCCACATGGTGGTATAATATATTTTGGCTCCCCTGTAGAGTGCTTCTTAAATACTAAGATGCCTCTCTCCCCCAGGCGGCTCATATCCCCATGAGCCGCCTTTTTTTTAGGTACCCAAAGTTTTCCAATATCGACAATCATTTAACAGGATAAAGAATTTGGGTATTGGGAGATTTGTATTTTGGTGCTTGGAAATTTCATGATTTCTATTAAGCGAGCAAATCTATTTATTCCAGGCAGTTACCTGTTCAAATGACGCAGCCCTGGCCACCTCCTGCATATTTTGACAAATCACCTGACATGATATATAAAATCAGTTGATTGAAAATGTTCAATTCAGTTGCTAAAAATGAATTGAAACCAAAATTTATTTTTCTTCATTCAAAGCCATTAAAAACAATTCTGAACAAAGGAGAACATGTGATGCAGAAACATCGGATAATCACGGCCCTGGCGCTGACGATCTTGATCATCTTTTTCGCTGCTGCGTGTACCAAATCAAAAATAAGTTCAGAACCCGCAACAACGACAACCGCTGAAGAAGAAGCAGCCAAAAGGGCTGCCGAAGAAGCCCGCCAAAGAGAACTGGAACGTCAAAAAGCCTTGGCCGAAGAGAATCTGAAAGAAGAAAGCCTCAGCCAAAAGATGGCCTCAGAGCAGTCCCAGAGCGATGACGCCCGATTTGAAAATGAAGACATTTATTTCGATTTTGACAGTATTCAATTAACACCGGAATCCCAGGAAATATTGACGAAAAAAGGGGAATGGCTGCGAGATAATCCCGCCGCAAGGGTGATAATCGAAGGGCACTGCGATAACCGTGGAACCAACGAATACAACCTCGCTCTGGGAGAAGGGCGCGCTCAGAGCGCCAGAACTTTTCTGATGGATCTGGGAATCGACATCTCAAGGCTGGACACCATAAGCTATGGCGAGGAGCGCCCCTTAGACCCCCAGCAAACAGAAAGTGCCTGGGAAAAAAACAGGCGCGCTCATTTTGTTATTGAAAAATAAATGCCGCTAAAAAGAATAGCCTATTTTGTTTCACCCCACGGTTTTGGTCACGCCGCCCGGGCAGCCGCGGTGATGGAATCCCTTTCGGAAATCGACAGCGGGGTTCGGTTTGAAATCTTCACCGCGGTGCCTTCCTGGTTTTTCCAGGATTCAATGTCTGCCCCATTTAACTATCATGGCCTGGTCACCGATATCGGCCTCGTGCAAAAAAACGCTTTTCAGGCTGATCTCGAGGATACCTTGCGCGCGTTAGATGATTTCTTTCCGCCGACACCATCGCTGATTGCAGAAATCGCTGAGACGATTAGCGCCTTAAATTGCGTTTTGGTTATCTGCGACATTGCGCCCATGGGCATCCTGGTCGCAAAAGAGGCCCGGATCCCAGCCATTCTGGTGGAAAATTTTACCTGGGATTGGATCTATCAACAATACACGGTCTCTGATAACCGCATCAAACGCCACATCGATTATTTACAACCGATCTTCAATGCTGTAGATTATCATATTCAAACGGAACCGGTATGCTGTCGAAATTCGTCAGATCTGATAACCGCTCCGGTAAGCCGAAAAATAAAAACGGCCGGCACTGAAATCAGAAAGCAGCTGGGGTTGCCTGAAAACGGGAAAATGGTGCTGGTTACCACAGGTGGCATACCGCAAAGTTACGGCTTCTTGAAAACGTTGAGAAAATTGCGGGAAATCACATTTGTTATGCCGGGGGCAGGCCCGCTAATGAAGATGGTCGACAATTTGATCATCCTGCCCCATCGTTCTGATTATTACCAGCCGGATCTGGTCAATGCCGCCGATGCGGTCATAGGTAAAGTCGGGTACAGTACGCTATCCGAAGTTTACCACGGAGGAGTTCCGTTCGGATATGTTGCGCGGTCGAATTTTCGCGAATCTGAATCGATGGTGGAATTTATTCAAAAGCAAATGCCCGCTATGGCATTGAGCGAATCGGAATTCAACACTGGAAGTTGGACTGCCAAGCTCGCGGGTCTGCTGGATCTTGCTCCCGTAAAACGCGACTGTGCCAATGGCACCGAACAAATCAGCAGTTTTATCGAAGACCTAATAGCATGATCAAGCAGATTGTATCAGGCGGTCAAACGGGGGTGGATCGGGCAGGCCTCGATGTGGCCATCAAGCTTGGCATCGCTCATGGCGGCTGGGTCCCCCGGGGAAGATTAACCGAAAGCGGTGCATTGCCGCAAAAATACCACCTGAAAGAAACTTCGAGTTCCCAATATTCCGAGCGCACGGAAAAAAATGTAGTGGCGGCCGATGGAACCCTGATTATATCGCGTGGCTCACTGACCGGTGGATCCGGGTATACCCGGGAAATGGCCATCAAACACGGCCGGCCATGGCTTCATATTGATCTTAACCGGATGGCCGCATTCCATGCGGCTACGGCTGTCAACAACTGGATCCTAAAAAAAGAAATAGAAATTTTAAACGTTGCCGGACCGCGTGCAAGCGAAGACCCGGCCATATACCAGGACACGTTGAATATCCTTGAAAGTGTTTATTATCTTGGTTTGGTCGAAAGCAACATGGCCGGAGACGATAACGCAAAAAATCCAATCCAACTGCAAATAAAGACATCGGGGAAAGACCCCGATAACGTGGCGGATGCCGTTGAGCGTTTAATAGGATCTATGCCCATAAAGGATAAAACCACGGTTGCCAATATGTCCCCGGATGAATTGCCCGCCCTTCACTTAAGCCTGGGGGAATATATTATAAATAACTTCGGTCTGTTGTCCGGAAACCAAAAATTGATGAACGCTTGCCGGGCGGCATCTAAAGAGATATTGCGGAATGAAAAAGATGCCGTCACCGTTATAATCGCCGCATTGTGGGAAGAACTGCAGCAAACGCACAAATTGAGAGTGATTAAGTAAAATACGAGACAATCCGATGCAATCCAGGATGACAATTCCATTGTTCCCATTGGGGCTGGTTTTACTGCCGCAAATGCCGCTGCCTTTGCATATCTTCGAAGAACGCTACAAGTTATTGATCGGTGAGTGCCTGGCTAACAATACGGAATTCGGTATCGTTTACCTGAACGGAACCGATATTCAAGCGATCGGCTGCACGGCAAGCATCCAAAAAGTCCTGAAGCGTTATGAGGATGGCCGTTTGGATATCTTGACCCGGGGAGAGAACCGTTTTGAGATCAATGAAATATATGACCACAAACCGTATCTGGAGGCTGGCGTCACCTTGTTCGATGATGAATTAGAAGACAATCCAACTGCCTCACAAAAACTGGCCGACAGTGGTATGAATCTTTTAAAACAATTTGCAGGGATCTCCGGGGTGCATGGCGAATATGATTTTGCTGAAATTATAGATCTAAAATCCATCTCATTTTTAATCGCCGGCTGCGAAGGATTTAGCTACGAGGAAAAACAAAAATTTCTTGAAATGTCCTCTACCCGAGAACGACTGGAAAAAGGTGTCGGGTCCCTGGCAAAAATCATTGAACGCACCAAAATTACCGCGGAAATCCAAAAAATTATCGGCGGCAACGGAAACATGAAACGATTTCCCGGCATACCGGCGGGTGGCAACATTTAAGAGGCTATTGATAATCCCAGTGTTGCATAAACAAAGCTGTCAACACTTACCTTTTACGATGCGCATCGTCTTTTACACCTCCTTGGATAACCTGAAAGTGCCTGGGAAATTCCCGGTAAGTAATGGGCTGATGATATTGAATGCCCACCCCGTAATTATACAAAACAACTGCTCCGGTAATTTCCTCACTCCATCTGACTTCGGCAAAGCTGATATCCGGCGAAGAAGATCCGGGAAAGTTGGACAGCCAGACGTTAACCCGGGTACCGGATAAGAGGGAATGATCTGATTCAAAATACATGCCTTGCAGACTATAGTTGTACATCCGCGCATCAAAATGAACACCCGTACCGCATTCCTCAATAACAACAGGAATTTCGTAGCAAAATCGCGCACAATCCCTATTTTCAGAATTTGTGCGCATTGGGCGTTTCCCCGGGATTTGCACTCATCAATGGGTTCATGACTGGTCATCCGCCCTGAATATCAGGCGTATTTATCATTAAAAATGCGGCGGCGTTCAATTCTTTTTCGTATCTTTTGATGCTGCAGATTTCTGCGGTCGGCACCACTCCTGCGATACCTCATGTTTCTTCTCTCCGGAAAATGCTCGGATGAAGCAAATTGACGGCGATCCGCCACACGCCGCCGTCCCCCCCTATCCTTCGGGTTGACGGTATCCTCCGGCCCGGTCATGTTAGCGCTCTGAGCAGCTTTATCAGGCATGTATTTCCATCTTCACTAAGCCTTTTAATTTTTGAGGACAGTCTATATGTGAATATTTACAGATATTTACTTCTTTTGTCAAGGCAGAAAGCACATCTTCTGCCTGCAATCGGCAATATTGAAGCAATAAATGGCTGCGTATCTATACCAACTTTGTAACAGCCTCAAGCACAGCTTGATAATCCGGTTCTTCGGCCACTTCCTTGACCAGCTGGATGTATTGAACGGTGCCTTGCCGGTCCACAACGAAAACTGCGCGGGCCAGCAGACGCAATTCTTTGATCAAAACCCCATAGGCCTCACCAAAGGCAGCATCGCGATGATCGGAGTAAGTAGCCACCTTGTCCACTCCGGCGGCACCGCACCAGCGCTTTTGCGCAAACGGCAGATCCATGCTGATAGTCAGAATGGCAATGTCATCACCAAGTTTGCCGGCCTCGTCGTTAAACTTGCGGGTTTGCATGTCACATACCGGGGTATCCAGCGAAGGTACCACGGAGATTACACAAACCTTGCCTTTAAATGAGGAAAGTTTGACCGGGTTCAGGTCATTGTCCAAGATCTCAATATCCGGGGCTGAGTCGCCTACCGAAAGTTTGGGACCGACTAAGGTTAACGGGTTGCCCTTCATCGTAATTGCCCCACTGTGTTCTTGCATTTTCATTCTCCTTTCTAACTAAAACGTTTTAATCACGCTTACTCTTTTTAAGGTGTAAGAGGTGCTCCGATATCCTGACAAGCAGGAAAACGGTACAAATCACACACAAAATCAGTCAATTCAGTTTTAACCAACATAAGACTGTTTTACCCCAAATCAAGGCAGCATAATGTTGACGTCTGATTGCTTTAGAGAAGGAGAGAATGAGAAACCAGTATTATTTTAACCGGCTGTCTTGACTGTTGCCAAACCAACCATAAGTTTATGTAAGTTTACCAGAACAGGCACGACAACAATTTGAATCTGGGTGGTAAAAATGTTTCAGGTAGGTTTCACCAGCCCGGTAAGATTATAAACCCGAATACGTGCCAGTTCTTGCACGAATGCCGGCGCACGCCGCAAGGAGTAATACAATGAAGATCAAACGGATATTATTGGCCTTTTTTATATCATTTTCTATGATTGCCGGCGCCGCCGGCCTGCACCCCCTAGCATCGACCGGGACCACTGTGGATAACAGTCTTTATGGTGAATTGCTCAAAAAGTACGTTAGGGATGGAAAAGTCGACTATGCGGGATTTAAAACAGAAGAAGCGAAGTTGGACCGGTATCTCAAAATCCTTGAAAATGTGGATTCTGAAAAACTTTCCCGCAATGAACAGTTTGCCTTCTATACGAATGCCTATAACGCCTGGACCATACAATTAATTTTAGGCGCCTATCCCGGTGTCACGTCCATCAAAGATCTGGGAAGCCTGTTAAAGAGCCCCTGGAAAAAGAAAATCGTGCGCATTGACCGGAAGGTAATATCCCTGGACCATGTTGAGCACGAAATTCTCAGACCGCGTTATAAGGATCCGCGGGTTCATTTTGCCATAAATTGTGCCGCCAAAAGTTGCCCGCCACTGCGGCCGGAACCCTTTGACGGGAATATTTTAGATCGCCAACTGGATGAATCCACCCGGTCATTTATCAATGACCCGCAAAGCTACCGGCTGGATGACGGCGAACTTTATGTCAGTCGGATTTTCAAATGGTTCTCAGAGGATTTCAACGATGATGTTTTCGCTTTTTTCCTCAAGTATGCAACCGGTAATCTGAAAAAAAAATTGGGAGCTAAATCAGGACGGATTAATATCAAATATCTAGAGTATGACTGGTCGTTGAACGAAATGCAGTGAGTACCGGTAGACAAGCGATGGGAGAAATATTTGTTATTTGCGATTTGTTATTTGTAATTTTAAGCGTATACGGGTGAGGAATGTCTCATGAAAAACACCATCTCCAATCAGAATACGAAACGGATGGCCACGGCATCGGTGAGCACACCGGATTTGGGCATTGAATCCGAGGAATGTCAGGCCCCGCAGCACAGCGAGCCATGCATCATTGTAATTATGGGTGCAACCGGAGATTTAACCGCCCGCAAACTGATTCCGGCGTTATTTAACCTATATCTCAACGACGGACTGCCGGAATCGTTTCAAATCGTTGGCTGCGGGCGAACAGACTTGGATAGCTTTGAATTCAGAAAAAAGATGGAAACCGCCCTGGAAACAGCCGGTCTGTTGGATCAAGCTGCCTGGCAGTCTTTCGCTGCTGCGCTTCACTATCAAATCATCGATTACGAGAACCCCGCAAGCTATGCCCGCCTGGCCGCGTCTCTAAGGGATCTCGACCGCAAGAGCAACACCCGCGGAAACCGCATTTTTTATGTTGCCCTGCCACCGATACTCTACAAGACAGTGGCCCAGATGATCGGTCGGGCTGGTTTGAGCGCCGAGATGACCGACGGCCACGGTTGGTCCCGCATCGTCGTGGAAAAGCCCTTTGGCACCAATTTAGAGACAGCCGTGGATTTGGATCACAGTCTTCATGAATATTTCAGAGAGCGCCAGATTTTTAGAATCGATCACTACCTGGCGAAAGAAACTGTCCAAAATATATTAATGTTCCGCTTTGCCAATGCACTTTTTGAACCCATCTGGAACCGAAGATATGTTGACCATGTAGCTATCACCGCCACCGAAACTCTCGGAGTGGAACATCGTGCCGGTTATTACGAGCACTCCGGTGTCCTGCGAGACATGTTTCAGAACCATATGATGCAATTGTTGGCCCTCACCGCCATGGAGCCTCCCTCACGGTTTGAGGACGAACTGGTCAGGGATGAGAAAACCAAGGTATTTCGGGCACTCAGACCGTTTCCGATTGAACACCTGCAGGACTATCTAGTTCTGGGCCAGTATGCCGCCGGTACTATCGAGGGCAAACCGGTGCCGGCTTATCGGGAGGAGCCCGATGTGGACCTGAACTCCATAACGCCCACCTTTGCCATGCTGAAAGTCTATCTGGATAACTGGCGCTGGCAGGGAGTTCCCTTTTATTTGACTTCAGGTAAACGGTTGACAACAAAATCGACTGAAATTGCCATCCAGTTCAAGACGGTGCCCTATTCAATGTTTCGGCACGTTCTCGGTGAGGCCATTTTGGCCAATCGGTTAACTCTGGGAATCCATCCGGAAGAGAAAATTACGCTGTCGTTTCAAACCAAGAATCCCGGTGCCCGGGTTTGCCTGCGAACGGTCACCATGGATTTTCACTACGATCAGAACTACACCGGACCGATTCTGGATGCCTATGAAAAAGTTTTATTAGACTGTATGCTGGGAGATCAAATGCTTTTCTGGCGCCAGGACAGCGTTGAGCGCTGCTGGTCCTTTTTGACGCCGATTTTGAATGAATGCGAGACCTGCGGAAACCGGGAGCAAATGCTGCATTTTTATGAATCCGGCAGCATGGGTCCTCGAGCAGCACAGAAACTGATGAAAAAGAAAGCGGTTCAGAAGTGAAGTCGGGAAGACGGCACCTCGTGTGAAACTTCATGGAATGACGAATGATGATTGACGAAGTGTGGATGTCGCTCGCGCAGCGCAGGCGCTGAAACCAAATATCGGTACCTTAGCAAAATCAAAATTGAAGTATATTTACTGGAAAACATTCACATGGTGAGTTTGGGAGTAAGACAATATGGAACCAGCCGGCAATAACATGCCCAAAAATCGCAGAAAAGCGGTGATGAAAGCAATATTTTTGTTGATCTTTATTGTGGCGGCGATCTTCATAGTGCGCCTCACACCCATCAAGGACTATTTGACCGTAGAAGCACTGGGACGGTTTTTAGAGACCGCCGGTTTTTGGGCCCCGCTGATTTTCATTTTGATCTATGCGTCTGGGGTCTGTTTGTTTCTGCCGGGAACGCTGCTAACCGGTCTGGGGGCTGCGATTTTCGGGGCCTATTGGGGGTTTTTGTGGGTCTGGTTGGGTGCCATGGCGGGTGCAAGTGCCGCTTTTTTTATCGGACGTACGCTTGGCAGAGAATTTGCCTCTTCCCTGATCGGCGATAAGCTTAAAAAATATGACGACGGCATCGAGCGCAATGGATTTGCCACCGTGCTGTATCTGCGGCTGGTGTATTTTCCTTTCACACCCATGAATTTCGGCATGGGCCTGACAAAAGTACATTTTCGGGACTATTTTATCGGCACCGGCCTCGGAATCATTGTCGGAACCTTTATTTTTACGTTTTTCATTGGAACATTAAAAGATGCCTGGGCATCCGGCAACTGGGCAGAGCTGATTTCATTCAAGGTTTTTTTCTCGATTGCCCTGTTTATTTTCTCCTTTTTTATCCCCAAGATCATCAAAAAGATCAAGGAAGAGTAACTAACTCCATGGCGCTTGTTGATTGAAAACCAGGAATACAGGCCTCGTTGAATATTTTCCTGGTTGAATGGTTAATTAGGTAAATTATAGCGATAATTTACAACCACTTAACCAATCAACTAATCAACCAATCAACGATATCCGGAATAGCAGTGGACGAGGCCGAATAATGGTGCTATAGCAATTGTGGTTCGATAGATGATGAATCTGAGAATCTACTTCGGAATGATGGGGAATTTGCAACTGCCGGGCGCATTGATATCCAGAAGGAAATCCCGATTGAGAAAAAGGAGCAACCATGAATAATGCCGAATTCATCAACCATATCAGTGTTCAGGGAATTGAGTATCAGATATTCGATATCAATCGACTGGAAGAAAAGGGCATCGCTGCGATCAGTAGGCTGCCGTTTTCGATCAAAATTCTGGTTGAAAACCTTTTGCGCAAACTGGACGGCAGGATCGTCCGGGAAGAAGATCTGCTAAATATTGCCCAATGGAAAAAGCGCTATGATGCCCCCATTGAAATACCATATCACCCCGCCCGCGTATTGATGCAGGATTTTACCGGTGTGCCGGCAGTGGTGGACCTGGCGGCCATGCGGGATGCAGTCCGCGATCTTGGCGGCGATCCTACGAAAATAAATCCGTTGGTGCCGGTGGATTTGATCGTCGATCACTCCGTGCAGGTGGATTATTTCGGCACTTCGGATGCCTTGACCAAAAACGTCGCCAAAGAATACGAACGAAATTCGGAGAGGTACGCGCTGCTCAAATGGGCCCAGAAGAGCTTTGACAATTTTAACGTCGTGCCGCCGAATTCCGGGATCTGTCATCAGGTCAACCTCGAATATCTGGGAAAGGTTGTCATCACGCAAAACGGCGACGGCGGTCCTATTGCGTATCCGGACACCCTGGTCGGCACCGATTCGCACACCACCATGATAAACGCCATTGGTGTCATGGGTTGGGGTGTCGGCGGCATCGAGGCCGAAGCGGTCATGCTCGGACAGCCCTATTACATGTCTATCCCCGAAGTCATCGGCGTAAAGATGGTGGGTGAATTGAAAGAAGGTGTGACGGCCACGGATCTGGTGCTGGAAGTCACCGAAATGCTCAGAAAACACGGCGTGGTTGAAAAGTTTATCGAATACTTCGGACCCGGCCTGAAAAATCTGTCCGTCCCCGACAGGGCTACCATCTCCAACATGACGCCGGAATATGGCGCTACCATGGGATTTTTCCCGGTGGATGAAAAAACTATTGATTACCTGGTGATGACGAACCGCGCCCAACAGGCGCAAGTAGTCGAGCACTGTTCCAGGGCTCTTGGTCTTTTTTATACCGGCACTGAAGTTCCTGAGTACAGCGAAATTCTCGAGATGGATCTTGCCCGGGTTGTCCCATCCGTCGCCGGCCCTGCCAGACCCCAGGATAGAATCAGCCTGCCGGATCTTAAAAACAACTTCGCCAACATACTCGGTTGCGAATACAAACGAGATACCGATGTGGCAAATATTTCAACCTATCATGATGAATCTGGCAGCCGCGCCAGCCGACCGGAGGCCTGCTCCCCCAAAAAGAAGGTTTGTGAAATTGTCGTCAATGGACAACGGACAAAAATATGCGACGGCAGCATTGTAATTGCAGCGATTACCTCCTGCACAAATACGTCGAACCCGCTGGTCTTGCTGGGTGCCGGACTGGTGGCCCAAAAAGCAGTCGCAAAAGGCCTTCAGGTGCCGCCGTTTGTGAAAACATCTCTTGCACCCGGATCAAAGGTGGTAGCCGACTACCTCAGAGGCGCCGATCTCCTCAAACCCCTCGAAAGCCTTGGTTTTTATCTGGCCGGCTATGGCTGCACCACCTGTATCGGCAACAGCGGTCCTCTGCCCCCTGAAATTGATGACGCCATCACCCGAAATGACCTGACGGTCGCCGCCGTTCTATCCGGAAACCGCAATTTTGAAGCCCGCATTCATCAGCGTGTCAAGGCAAACTTTCTGGCATCGCCCATGCTGGTGGTAGCCTTTGCACTGGCCGGCAGGATTGATATCGATCTGACCACCGATCCTATCGCCCTGGACCCCAATGGCGAACCGGTATATCTCAAAGATATCTGGCCGGCTTCCAAAGAAATTGGGGACCTTGCCAACCAGCATGTGAAGCCGCAGTTTTTTAAATCAGAGTATGACAAAATTTTTGACGGCGACGAATTCTGGCAAAAACTACAGGTGACGGAAAGTACCACGTTTCGCTGGGATAAAAAGTCCACGTACATTAAAAAGCCGCCATATTTTGACGGATTCAATCTGCAGACGGCCCCAGCGGGTAATATCAAAGATGCAAAGACACTGGTTCTCATGGGCGATTCAATTACAACCGACCACATATCACCGGCCGGTGCCATCCCGCAAGACTATCCTGCCGGGAAATATTTAATGGATCAGGATGTCGCCCCGCAGGATTTTAATTCTTATGGTTCCCGCAGAGGCAACCATGAAGTTATGATGCGCGGCACTTTCGGCAATATTCGGATTAAAAACGTAATCATGGGGCAAAAGGAAGGCAGTTTTACCCGCAAGTATCCGCAAGGCCGTGAAATGTTTATCTATGAAGCTGCGATGAAATACCAAGCGGAAACAATACCGCTGGTTGTTCTGGGAGGCAAAGAATACGGGACCGGCTCTTCCAGGGATTGGGCCGCCAAAGGAACCAACCTGCTCGGCATTAAGGCTGTCATCACCGAATCATTTGAACGGATCCATCGCAGCAACCTCGTCGGCATGGGTGTCCTGCCGCTGGTGTTTAAAAAGGGCGACAGCTGGCAGAGCCTCGGTCTGGACGGATCTGAAACATTTTCCATCAGCGGTATCGATGATATAAAACCCCGCAAAGCGCTGCAGGTTAAAGCCGTCAAAGAAGATGGACATGAAATCAATTTTGAAGTTATCTCCCGGCTGGATACCGAGGTGGATGTCGCTTACTTTGAAAACGACGGAATCCTGCCTTACGTTTTGCGCAAAGTGATGGCAGAGAGCTAAGGTGATAAATATCAAGCATGATGTAACGCTTAACGTTTATCCTATTTTTTATTCCGTTAAATCAGCTTATGACGGAGAATTTTGGATTGGGGCCTCCGGCCCGGAAGGGCCATAGGGGCCTACGCCCCGGAGGGATTGCGGATTTGTTGTATCGCTCCGCTCTAGCCTTTTTATTAAATTGACAGAATGCCTTAAATCCAAATACTAAAATCCAAAATCCAAAATTTATAAGTAGGTTCGGCCACCGTGCCGACCTAACCGGGCAACCACGGTGGGCTACTGCCCTACAATCATTTTTGTGGCCGAAGGAAACACATCATGGCAAGCGAAGGACAAATTGTAAAAAACAAAGACGGATCACTAATCGTACCCGATCAACCCGTGATTTCCTTTATCGAAGGTGACGGAATCGGGCCGGACATCTGGCGGGCGGCACGCCTGGTGATGGACAGTGCCGTAAAAAAAGCATACGGCGGCAAGCGACACATCAACTGGCTTGAAGTTCTGGCAGGGGAAAAGGGTTTTCAGGAAACGGGCACCTGGCTTCCCGACGATACCCTGGATGCTATCGAAAAAAACGTGGTGGCAATCAAGGGGCCAATGACCACCCCGGTGGGTAAGGGAATTCGAAGCCTCAATGTCGCCATTCGACAAAAACTGGACCTTTATGCCTGCGTGCGGCCGGTTAAATACATTGACCAGGTACCGAGCCCCATGAAACATCCGGAAAACATCGATATGGTGGTCTTCAGGGAAAATACGGAAGATCTCTATGCCGGTATCGAGTACCAGGCCGGCAGCAGTCAGGCCGAAAAACTCAGGTTATTTTTAAACGAGCAGATGGGCACATCTTTGTCGGATGACACCGGGCTTGGCATCAAGCCTATCAGCGCCAAAAATACCAAGCGCCTAGTGGCCGCCGCCATTGCCTATGCCATCGACAATGACCGTTCGTCCGTTACGTTGATGCACAAAGGCAACATCATGAAATTTACCGAAGGTGCTTTTGCCAAATGGGGCTATGAAGTCGCCCGGGAAAAATTCGGCAATCATACCATCACTGAAAGAGACCTCTACGATGACTACCGGGGAAAGTTACCTGCAGGAAAAGTGTTAATTAAGGACCGTATCGCGGACATGCTATTCCAGCAAGTCCTGCTGAGACCCGACGAATACGACGTGATTGCCACGCCCAACCTGAACGGCGACTATCTTTCAGATGCGCTGGCCGCCCAGGTGGGTGGCCTGGGCATGGCACCCGGTGCAAACATCGGTGACAACTGCGCAGTTTTTGAGGCTACCCACGGAACCGCACCGAAATATGCCGGTCTGGACAAAGTCAACCCGAGTTCCTTAATCCTGTCGGGGGCCATGATGCTCGACTATATGGATTGGCGGCAATCCTCCGATTTGATCCGGCAGGCGCTGCAGGCTACCATTAAATCAGGCACTGTGACCTACGACCTGGCCCGACAGATCGAGGGTGCCAAGGAAATAAAATGTTCGGCGTTTGCCCAAAGCATGGTGGAACATATGGAGGATAGATGACAGGCAGCGCGCAAACTTCACGGCATGGTTTTTATCTAAAACCAATGGCCATATTGATCGCCGTAACCGCTTTGAGCTTAGCCTCGCGGGTAAATGCCCTCACCTGGTCACAAGTCCTGGAGCACGCCCGCGGTCAAACGGTAAACTGGTTCATGTGGGGCGGCTTTCCCTCTACCAATGCCTATGTCAATGGTTATGTCGCCCCGCGTGTCAGGGAACTTTACGGCGTCAAGCTGCGTCAGGTCCCAATCAAAGATATTTCCGAGGTCGTCAGTAAAATACTGGTTGAAAAACAGGCCGGCAAAAATCAAGGCGGCGAGATTGATTTAATGTGGATCAACGGCGAAAATTTTCGCACCTGTAAAAAAAACGACCTCCTTTACGGACCCTTTGCCGCGCGGCTGCCCAATCAGAAGCTGGTCGATTGGAGCCGCCCATCGGTTTATAACGACTTTGGCGAACCCGTTCAGGGGTTGGAATCTCCCTGGGGAAGTGCTCAGGTGGTAATGATCTATGATTCCAAACGCATTCCCCATCCGCCGCAAACCATGGCAGACCTGCTGAACTGGATTCGCAAACACCCCGGTCGTTTTGCGTATCCGGCGCCCCCCGACTTTACCGGGTCGGTGTTTGTTCGACATATATTCTACCATGTGTCCGGCGATGCCGTATCCTGGCAAGGTGAATTTGATGAAAACCGTTTTGATGACGCTGCAAATAAAACCTACCTGCTCTTGAAGGGCATCGCCCCAAGTTTATGGCGTCAAGGGATGACCTATCCGGAAAACCCCATCCGGCTCGCTCACCTGCTGGCCGACGGCGAAGTCGATTTTGCCATCAGCTATCACCCGGCCGAGGCGTCCAAAATGATTCATGACGGTCTTTACCCGGACACGGTGCGAACGTTTGTGTTTAAGGAAGGGACCATCAGCAACACCCATTTTGTGGCCATCCCCTTTAACGCCGCTGCCAAAGAAGGTGCCATGGTGGTGGCCAATTTCCTGATTTCACCCGAAGCTCAGCTAAAGAAAGCGGATCCTGAGGTTTGGGGAGATTTTCCGGCCATCGATATTCGGCGTCTGGATAAAACCTGGCAGGAAAAATTTAATAATCTCCCCCGGGGAATTGCAACCTTGTCCGACAGGGAGTTACAAGCCCATCAACTGCCGGAACCACCATCGGAGATACTGATCCGACTGGAAAAGGGCTGGGACAAACACGTACTTAAGAAGAGATGACCGTTCAGAGGTTCTGGGTGGGATGGTGAAAAAATGCTGAATCCGCTTTTACAAAGTCATCCCGTTTTTATTCCTATGGAGTCATTGGTCATAATTTGGGATTTTAGATTGGGGGGTTTTGGATTTATGGAATCGCTGCGCTCTGTCAATTCATAATAGACAGAATTCCTTATTCGATGTTCAACGTTCATCTGTGAAAACAACCCTGCGCGGCCTGGATGTTACCAGTGAACACTTACACCAAAAGCTTAACAACAGATACGGACGCCCGCACACGCGAAAGCCCCGGCTTTATGTCAACAAGCTTGTTGGTTGGGCCGGCGCTAGCGGTCGTCGTGGTTCTTTTCGGCGGCGGGCTTGCGCTGGGTTTGATCCAAAGCCTGGCGCAGCTGCCGGCTGCCGGCATAAACGCGTTGACCTTTGAACATTTTGCAAACGTGCTCTCTGATCCGGACTTTTTAAACAGCCTGATGCTGACCTTGTATATATCGGCCACCTCCACCGCCATCGCCGCTGCCCTCAGCATTATTCTGGCACTGGTTCTGGTCTCACTTTTGGAGAAATACCGTCTCGTTCATTTTATTTTCCAGATTCCTTTGACGGTTCCGCATCTGGTAATTGCCGTGGCCGTGGTATTTATGCTGTCGCCCACAGGATTTTTTTCGCGGTTGGCCATCAAATTCGGCCTGATCGCATCATCCGCTGCTTTTCCATTGCTGATCAACGATCGCTGGGGCGTGGGCATCATAATGGCATATGTCTGGAAAGAGATCCCATTTATCACCCTCATGATTCTTGCGGTGCTTCGGCACACGGGCGTCGAATTGCTCGAGGTAGGCCGAACGCTGAAAGCGGGCCCCTGGCAGAGATTTCGCTATATTACCCTGCCGACCATATCACCCAGCCTGGGCGCCGCCTGTTTGATCGTCTTTGCATACACCTTCGGTGCCTTTGAAATACCCTTTATTTTGGGGCAAACCTATCCCATGATGCTGCCGGTGTGGGCCTATAAAAATTACAGCGATGTCGACCTGCTGGCCAGGCCTGAAGGCATTGCCACCGGAATAATTATTGCCGGGGTTATCATCGTTGCCATCGTGCTTTCCCAGACCCTGATTCAGGCTGCCAGACGCCGGGGGGTGGGTCTGTGAGATCGCTTAAGCGAAATATCATCTCCACCGCGGTGATCACCACGGTTGCGCTGCCGTTTGCAGTTCTGATAACATGGTCATTTTCCAACCGCTGGTTTTACCCGGAATTGTGGCCCCGGCAGTGGGGCTTAAGAGCTTGGGATTATGTGTTCGGCACAGCGGGTTATCAGATTATTGCGGCATTGGTCCAGAGTATGCTGGTCGCCCTGGCCACCGCGCTAATATCAGTGGCGATCGGTGTACCTGCGGGCAGAGCATTGGGATTATATGATTTTAGGGGTAAAGATCTGATATCCGTGATATTGACCCTGCCGGTGATCGTACCCCCGCTGTGCGTGGCCATGGGCTTGCATTTCTGGTTCATCAAGATGGGATTGGCATCGACGTTTGCGGGGGTGGTTCTGGTGCACCTGACATTTTGTCTACCCTATTCGGTTTTTGTACTGTGGGGTGTCTTCTCAAATTACAACCCGGACTACGAAGCGCAGGCCCGCTCACTGGGCGCAACCGCCTGGAAGGTGATCGCCCGGGTAATGCTGCCACTGACTTTTCCCGGCATCATGGTAGCCGCTTTATTCTCATTTCTACTGTCATGGAGCCAGTATCTGAGCACCTTGATTATCGGCGGCGGCAGGGTCACAACGTTGCCCGTTTTGCTGTTTGCCCTCATGGGCAGCGGCGATCGGCCGGTGGCCGCGGCGGTGAGCATCGTTTTTGTGGTACCGGCGTTTGTTGCGCTGTTATTTAGTGCCCGATATCTGGGTGGGAGAAGTATTGCAGGGATACGATAATGGGCGATCTGATACTGAAAAATCTAACCATCCGCTATGGCGGGCAAGCGGTTGTCCGCGATTTCAACCTTGAGGTTCAAAATGGTGAGATGGTCTCGCTGCTGGGACCCAGCGGGGCCGGCAAAACCACGCTGCTCAAAGCGGTTGCCGGCCTGATTCAGCCGGAAAAAGGAGAAATTTTCATCGACGGCCGATCCGTCCGTGATCTGGCCCCCGAAAAACGCAATGCGGTCATGGTGTTTCAAAAAACCCTGCTGTTTCCGTTTCTCAATGTGGCCCAGAACATTGCTTTCGGTTTACGAATGCAGGGGCACAACGGGACGAACACCAGACGCCGCATCGAACAGATCTTGCAATTAACCCAACTCACCGGCCTGGGCCGGCGCAAAATCCATGAACTGTCCGGCGGGCAACAGCAGCGCGTAAGCCTCGCCAGGGCCCTGGTGCTCAAACCGGCCGTTTTACTGCTGGATGAACCGTTGAGCAATCTGGATGCCAATCTGCGCCAGCAGATGCGCGAATTAATTCAGGACAT
>Ga0316192_10001249_pt1 | contig 18638 bp, 19 predicted proteins | sample MerIslwburrow_MG_FD_204931 | JGI IMG/M metagenome (GOLD analysis project Ga0316192, IMG submission 204931) | Coastal sediment microbial communities from Maine, United States - Merrow Island worm burrow | ecosystem: Environmental > Aquatic > Marine > Coastal > Sediment | place: USA: Maine...
GAGATGGGTGTCGCTCGAATGATGCGTGAGTGCGCTGCGGCTGATGCAACCGGTTTGAATTTTATCGGTGCCGGTGCCTACGAACATCACATCCCCCAGGCAGTTTGGGATATCACCACCCGTGGTGAGTTTTACAGCGCCTATACGCCGTATCAGGCCGAAGCCAGTCAGGGCAGCTTGCAGGTGGTGTATGAATATCAAACCATGATGGCCAGCTTGAATGCACTGGATGTTTCTAATGCCTCTTTGTATGACGGTGCTTCAGCCCTGGCCGAAGCGGTGTTGATGGCAGTGCGGGCGCATCGCAAGTCAAAATCAAAACGCATTCTTATGCCCAGCACGGTGCATCCTGCCTATCGCGCAGTGGTGAAAAACATCGTCAAGAACCAGGGCATTATTATTGAAGAGCTGCCTTATTGTGCTGCTGCCGGTAAGACTCTGGTGGGTGAGCTGGCTAAGTATGAAGGCGAAGATATCACTGCGCTGGTAATTCCACAGCCAAACTTTTTTGGTGTGTTGGAGGATGTGAATGAGTTAACCGATTGGGCTGCTAACAACAATGCCATCAGTATCGCGGTTGTTAATCCTATGGCTTTGGCCTTGCTGACACCGCCGGGTGAGTGGGGTGCCGAGGGTGTAGATATCGCCTGTGGTGAAGGTCAATCGTTGGGTATTCCGCTTTCCAGCGGTGGTCCTTATTACGGTTTTATGTGTTGCAAACAAAAGCATGTGCGCCAGCTGCCGGGTCGTATTATTGGTCGCACCGTTGACCTTGATGGCAAACCCGGTTTTACCCTGACACTGCAGGCGCGTGAACAGCATATTCGTCGTTCCAAGGCGACATCTAATATTTGTACCAATCAGGGTTTGATGGTGACGGCATCAACGATCTACATGTCGTTGATGGGCGCTGAAGGCCTGGAACGTGTTGCAGCGCAAAGCGTGAATAACACTCAGGCGCTAGGACAAAAGTTGTGTGCGGTTGATGGTGTTGAACGAGTCTTTAGCGGTGCCAATTTTCATGACCTGGTATTGCGTCTGGCCAAACCGGTTGATGAAGTGCTGCAAAGCTTGACCGACAAAGGCATTTACGGTGGTTATGCCATGGCTGAGCAATATCCTGAACTGGCGGATTGCATTGGCGTTTGTGCCACAGAAACCAAGACCGAAGCGGATCTGGATGCCTATGCCGCTGCATTGACTTCCGTGTTGACTGAAACAAAGGCTGCTTAACAATGGTAACTCTTACGCTACGTGGCCAGGCAATCAACACCAATGACGAACTGCCTAAGGTCGGTGATCAAGCGCCGAACTTTAATCTGCAAGATGCCAAGTTGCAGGACAAAACGCTGGCTGACTATGCCGGCAAAAAAATTCTGCTCAATATTGTGCCGAGCCTCGATACACCTGTGTGTGCCACGTCGACTAAAAAGTTTAACGAGCTGGCTGTCGGGCGTGACGATGTGGTGATGCTGATGATCTCCGCCGATCTGCCGTTTGCCCAGGGCCGTTTTTGCGGTGTGGAAAAACTCAAAAACATAGCGCCACTATCGATGATGCGTTCGCGCAAGTTTGCCAAAGACTATGGGGTATTGCTGGTCGATGGCCCGCTGGCAGGCCTGACTGCGCGCGCTGTGGTGGTGATCGATGAGCAGGGCAAGGTGATTTATACGGAGTTGGTTGGGGAAGTTTCTCACGAGCCGGATTATGATGCGGTGATGGCGGCGTTGGGAGCTTAGATTTTAGCCTTGATTGATTACCACCCCCTAGCCCCCTCCTTGGAGGAGGGGGGATAAAAACATTTTTTCTGTGTGAAACAGAATTGTATGGTTTGGGGGTGGGAGTGGTCGGTGAGACTCTAAAACAAAGAGCTAAAGAATTACGCAACAACCCGACAGATGCAGAGCGCCATTTATGGCAATGCTTACGAAAGAGTCAAATGAGAGGATGTAAATTTCGTCGACAAGAGATTCTTGGAAATTACATTGTCGATTTTGTTTGCTTTGAGCCAAAACTTATTGTTGAGTTAGATGGTGGTCAGCATGTTGAACAAACTGACTGTGATGAAGTAAGAACACGTTATTTGAACGGTTTAGGTTATGAAGTAATGCGTTTTTGGAATGATGAAGTGTTCACTCAAACCGAAGCAGTTTTAGAAAAAATTTGTAAATTTGTAGGTTAATGATAGTTGCTCCCATGTTCCCCCTCCTTCAAGGAGGGGGCTAGGGGGTGGTGATATAAACAATTAAAGCGAAGTCATATGAACAATTTAATCTTCGAACAATCCCGCGCTGGTCGTTACGCGGCTGGACAAATGGCTGAAAAGACTGAGGCGAAGGGCATTCCTGCTGCGTTGCAGCGCAAGTCGCGTCCAACCTTGCCGCAAGTATCCGAGATGCAGGTGGTGCGTCATTACACCCGTCTGTCGCAGAAAAACTTTTCCATTGATACCCAATTCTATCCGCTCGGTTCCTGCACCATGAAATACAACCCGCGTATCTGTAACTCCATGGCGCTGTTGCCTGGTCTTGCCGGACGTCATCCTTATGCGCCGGATTCATCTGGCCAGGGTTTGTTGTCGTGCATGTATGACCTGCAAGAGATCCTAAAAGAGGTCACAGGTATGACGGGTGTTTCATTAACGCCTGCCGCCGGTGCTCAGGGTGAGTTCGCCGGTATGGCAATGATTCGTGCCTACCACGATGCCAATGGTGATGATGGTCGTACTGAGGTGATAGTGCCTGATGCGGCGCACGGTACCAATCCTGCGACAGCAGTGATGTGTGGTTACAAGGTAAAAGAAATTCCGACTATGGATTGCGGCGATATTGATATCGATGCGCTGAAGGCAGCCGTTGGGCCGCAGACGGCTGGCATCATGCTGACCAATCCATCTACAGTCGGTGTGTTTGAACGTCGCATTAAAGAGATTGCCAAGATTGTTCACGATGCCGGTGGCCTACTGTATTACGATGGCGCCAATCTGAATGCCATTCTTGGCAAGGTTCGTCCTGGTGTGATGGGTTTTGATGTGATTCATATGAATCTGCACAAAACTTTTTCAACCCCGCATGGTGGTGGTGGCCCGGGTGCCGGTCCGGTGGGTGTCAGTGAACGTTTGTTGCCGTTTCTGCCGATTCCTACTGTGGCTAAAGAGGGTGATAAATTTCGCTGGCTGACAGAAAAAGATTGTCCGCAAAGCATTGGTCGGCTTTCTGCATTTGCCGGCAATATCGGTGTGTTGCTGCGCGCCTATGTTTATGCTCGTTTGCTTGGTCGTGAAGGCATGGAACGTGTTGCCGAGTACGCCACACTGAATGCCAACTACATGATGGCGCAGTTGAAGAAGGCCGGTTTTGAAATAGCCTATTCAGATCGTCGTGCCACCCATGAATTTATTCTGACTCTGAAAAAAGAGGCCAAAGAGTTGAATGCCTCGGCGATGGATTTTGCCAAGCGTTTGCTGGATTACGGTTTTCATGCGCCGACTACCTATTTTCCATTGCTGGTGCCGGAGTGTTTTCTGATTGAACCGACCGAGACTGAGGCTAAGGATGCGCTGGATGGTTTTATCGATGCCATGATCAAGATCAAGACCGAGGCGCAGGAGAATGTTGATCAGCTCAAGGGCGCACCGTTTACCCTGCCTTCACGCCGGCTGGATGATGTCCGTGCCGCCCGTGAGCTGGATCTGACCTGGACGCCAGAAGCAGCAAATGACTAAGCCTGGCAAAACAGGTATTAGTCGCATTATTGCGGCGGCGGCCTATTCTTGGAAAGGCTTGTGTGCCGCTTTCAAGAATGAGGCGGCTTTTCGCCAAGAACTATTGCTGCTGTTAATTCTGACGCCGGTCGCATTGTGGCTGGGTGACGGTGGTATCGAGTATGCTCTGTTGATTGGCGGCCTGTTTTTGGTGCTGATGGTTGAACTGATAAACTCTGCGATTGAGGCAGTGGTTGATCGAATTGGCTCTGAGCAACATGAGTTGTCTGGTAGAGCCAAGGACATCGGTTCGGCGGCGGTATTTGTGGCGTTGGTGAATGCTGCGCTTATCTGGTTTTTTGTGCTGGTGCTGAATTAAAGCAAAGGCGCTAGTGTGTCTGCAGTAGGGTGCAGGCAAATTATGAATTTAATATAAAAGGAATCTCTATGTCTGCACTGATTTGTGGCTCTTACGCCTATGACAACATCATGGTCTTTCATGATCGTTTTAAAAATCATATTCTGCCTGACAAGGTGCATATGCTGAACGTCTCTTTTCTGGTGCCGGAAATGCGTCGTGAATTTGGAGGTTGTGCAGGAAATATTGCCTACAATTTAAACCTGCTTGGCGGTAATCCGCTGCCCATGGCAACAGTGGGTAGTGACTTTTCAGCCTATGCTGAGTGGATAGATAAGTGCGGCATTTCGAATAAACATATCAAGGTGATTCCAGATGCCTATACCGGTCAGGCGTTTATTACGACTGATATGGATGCCAATCAGATCACAGCCTTTCATCCTGGGGCGATGGGTTTTTCGCATGAAAACGACGTTGCTGATGCAAAGGATGTAAAGCTTGGCATCGTTTCACCTGATGGTCGCGATGGCATGATTGTTCATGCGCAACAGCTTGCCGAGCAAGACATTCCTTTTATCTTTGATCCAGGCCAGGGCATGCCCATGTTTGATGGTGATGATCTGATGCGTTTTATAGAACAGGCAACCTATGTGACTGTCAACGATTATGAAATGCAGTTGCTTAATGATCGTACTGGTAAATCTCCGCACGAGATTGCTGAACATGTTGAGGCCTTGATTGTTACTCTGGGTGGTGAAGGTTCTCACATCTATACCAAGCAGCATCGTATTGATGTTCCAGCGGCCAAGCCTGCGCAGTTGGCTGATCCAACTGGTTGTGGCGATGCATATCGTGCAGGTTTGTTGTATGGCCTGATGCATGATATGGATTGGGAAACTACAGGCCGGATTGCCTCATTGTTGGGAGCCATCAAGATTGAACATCACGGCACCCAGAATCACAGCTTTGATCGTCAGGCTTTTGATGATCGTTTTAACAATGCCTTCGGATATTATCTCTAAATTCAAGGGGAGCATTTAGCTCCCCTTTTTTATCGTAATAACTTACAGATTTTGTTGATCAGTCTTTTCGAACTGACCGGCATTGTCAATATTTCTTTTATGCCTGGCAGCTCTGCTGGAACTTTATTATTGTTGCTGCAGAGGATGATGGGAATCTTTGGGCGTAATTCTAGAACCTGTTCTGCAAATTCCAGCCCGGAAAGTGACGGCATGTTTTCTTCAATAACAATACAATCAAATTTTTCAGGCTCAGCCCTGAAGTGGTCTAATGCCTGGTAGGCATCAGAAAATACCGTTGTTATAAAACCACTGGATTGCAGTAATTCACTTTGTAGTCGCGCAGTAGATTCGTTGTTTTCTATAAGAAGAATGTTTTCACCATGCCCGCTGTGTTGTGCCTGTGGGTTGGGGCTTGAAGATGCCGTCTTTTGCTGTGGCTTGTCTGCTGGAAACAGCAGCCGAACATTGGTGCCGTAGTTAGGGATTGAGTCAATCAGGATGTGGCCATGGTGGTCGTGTACTGTTCCATGCACGCCAGCCAGGCCTACGCCTCTACTGTTTTCCTGGCCACCGTAAAATGGCTCAAACATGTTGTCGAGCATACTTGCTTCAATGCCATCACCATCGTCGGCAACGGAAATTTCGACAAAGTCGCCTTCAAATTTTTCGTGACATGACTGACATATGGCCTGGTGACAGCTGGCTTGATTGATATTGAGATTGATGTGGCCACCCTTGGTTTCAAGTGCATCACGAGCATTGTCGAACACACTTAATACGGCCTGGTGTAATTGTGCCGGGTCGATCAGAATTTTTGGGATGTCGGCTTCTGTGTTGATGCTGAGTTCAATGTTATCAGGCAAGGATGTCTGAGTAGCCTTGCCAAGCTCTTTTATTAGCGGAACAGGATTTAATGCAACGTCATTGTTAACACTAGCATTGATTCGGGCGAAGGCTAGCATTTGGGCAATAAGATCACGGGCCTTTTCACCCTCATCAATCACTTCGCCAATGTAGCGTACCAGATCATCCTGGTCGCCCATTTCGTAAAGACTGTCGAGCGTTAAGTCGGCATAACCCAGTATGCTGGCAAGGATGTTGTTAAAGTCGTGTGCAATGCCGTTGGTGAGGCGAGCCAATGCCTCCATTTTTTGTGCCTTGCGAATTTGATCGAATAACTTGGCGGTCTCTTTTTGGGTGTGGACTTTTTCCGTGACATCTTCGCCGGAACTGATTGTACCGCATACATTTCCACTGGCATCATGTTGAAGGGTGTTGTGCCAGTCAATTAGTCGTTCTTCACCGCCGGCGGTAATTATGGCGTTTTGGTAAAACTCAACAGGCTCAGTATCACCACGCATTAGCTTTTTAAAGTATTGCGACACCGGTTCCTGCACGTTTTCAGGTAGGCAGAGTTTAAACCAGTTTTGATTGATTAGTTGATCAGCACTGTAGCCAAGAACATCACAGGCCTTGCGATTGATGAGGCTGATATTTCCATCGCTGTTTAGAGCAACAATCATAAATTGTGCAACGTCAAGGTAATGCTGAGCCAGATCGCGCTCTTTACGTAGTTTGTCTTGCAGAGTCTGCTGTTCTGTTACGTCGGTTATCAAAGAGACAAAGCCGGTCAGTTTGCCATTTTCATCACGTAGATATGCCCAGTCTATTTGTGTGCTTACTGGGCTGCCATCTTTGCGGCGACTGATGCTGATATATGACGATGGCGTTGCTTGCTCAGAAATAATCTGCTTCAGATGATTTTTAAGTTTGTCTTTTTCAGCGGGAGCATGAACTAAATCAAAGACGGTCATGCCAATCAATTCGCCAGGAGGATAACCAAGTATCTCGTGGTGTTTAGGATTGCTATAGGTGATAACGCCGTCGAGGTTGGTCTCTTGTACGCCGTTAGGGATAGCTGCAAGTAGAGAGCTGAGATGTTGAGCATCTGGTGTCATGTCTTTGTCACCTTGTTGATCTCTGCTTGATATGCCTGGATTGATTTTGATTGGGTGTCGCGTTCTGCGCAAAGCTTAAGTGCTGGTGCATGATTCTCGCTTTTGTGACCACTAATGGCAAGAGTCATATCGTGGTTGAATGGCCGGTTATAACGTTGTTAATTGTAATATTCATTAATATCAATAATATCAGTTGGTTAAGTTGTGTAAAGGCGAATAAGCGCGTTGATTTCTAATTACAGAAGTGTGAATTAAGTCACGGTTTCAGTTCATTAGGAAATTATAATAAATGTGTGGTTTTGTAAACAGTATTTGCTGAGCCACAGAGAGGTGTAGTGATGAGATGTCAAATATCAGAGCGAATAATTACTGCAATAATGGCATTTATGGTTTTGATGCTTGTTGGCTGCGGCACCCCAGAGAATGGTGCTGCGGTAGATAGTGTTGCGCCTGGTATTGATACGGTTGTCACCGAGATACAGGATGAGGCGATAGCCGTAAATAACGAAGCTGACAGCCAGGTTTCAATTGAACCGGATGATAGCCCGGCATCGTCTTCGCCCATAGTTGTTAGCAATGACGCTGTTGTTAAAAGCGAAACTGGTTCGGTGATGATGTTGTTAACTGATGCACCAAATTCTGAATTTTCGGAAATTAATCTTACGATTACTAAACTTGAACTGCTGGGTGGAGAGCTTGGTAGCGTCACCCTTTTTAGTGGCTGGCGTAAAATCGATTTGCTAAGTTTGAGAAATTTTTCAAACCTGTTTTCTATGAACAGTGATGTGGCGCCGGGCATATATCACAAAATCCGTATGCGTCTTGAAGATATAGAGTTGGTTCGCCGTGATGCGGCCGGAGAGATTATTGAAACAATACATCCCAAACTGGTTGCAAACGGAAAACTGGATTTTAATCCGCGTGGAGACTTTGTGGTTGCACCAGGCAAGAGTCTGGTTATCCAGCTCGATATGGATGCTGAAAAATCACTGCATCTGGTCAAGACGGGCGGTGGGGGTGGCAAAAAACCGGGCGGCAAGGGAAAAAATGAGTATAAATTTCGTCCAGTCGTGTTTGTCGATATCGTCGATATGGTTGATTATGGTGGCAAGCTGGTTAGGGTTGATGGTGATGTTGATTCGGTAGACCCACAGACTCAATCCGTTAAGATTTGTAACCTCAAGAATTTCGATGGCGCAGCGTGTGTGCTGGTTAGCCTGAATGCTGCATCAACAGTTTATGATGAAAATGGTGAATTAATTACGCTTGATCAAGCGCATGATCCTGAGCGTGGGATCGCGATTGGATATATGAATATTGAAAATGGCCAGGGCTATATGAATGCGGTTGCACTGGAGCTAGGGTCAACGGATGCTTTTATTTTTTATCATGTGAAAGGTGATGTGACAAAACCTCCTGTTGACGATAGTAATCTTTTCTATTTCAGTATTGATCCAGGCCAAAGTTTTATTGCTGGAACTGAGTTCAGGGTATTGCCTGCACAAGGTGCAAAATTATTTTCTAATCAGGGTGAATTACTGCCTTGGTCAGCGGTCACTTCGGGGCGGATTGTTGAGATTGAAGGCATTCTTGATAGAAGGGCGGTCGAGGGTTACACCTTTGAAGCGACGGTGATCTATCTTGATGTGAGTCAGGCGGCTGAGCAGTTGGCGGGTACTGTCAGTAATCTTGATTTGTCTGCAATGAGTTTTGATGTAACCACCCCTGAGCTTGGTGATCGTTGTGTTGTTGCTGCTGAGAATGTCTCGTTATACATGGTGAGTGGAGGTCAGGACGGATTGAGTGGCAGCCGAATTGGTTTTTCTGATGTGCAGAATGGTGCCAGCGTGGATCTGTATGGTGCCTTTGGTTCAGGCGGTTGTTTCATCGCGGATGATATTTTAGTTACGGCGATGTGAGTTGGTTTCTTGGTGAGAGGTGTGAGCATGCCTTTGGCTGGTGGTATCGTTTGTAATAACGTCACATCACGCGGTGTGTATTATTTTTCGGGCTGGCAACCAGCCTAGCCTGTTTTCCTGTCTTGCTGGTCTTCGATAAAAATAACTGAGTGTGACTGCTTTCCATTTTGTGGAATGTGCGCAACACAAAATCCCTTGTCTGTGGCGCTCAGGTGTAGCCTCAGACTGGCGGTACTGGGTTGCTCCATGGCCCATTCCGGGCGAAAGATAAGGCCACAGCTATTCCCCGCCAGTGCAGCGCCACGTAGGTCCTGCATGGCATGATGGTCGGCATGATTGACCCAGCTTAAAACCGCAGCACATGTGCCTGAACGTAGTGCATGTTCAACTGCCCACAGTCCATTGCTGGTGGCATGAGGGTGAATCATGAGGACATGTGATAGATCAATGCCTACAGCGGCAAGTTGAGCAGAGCTTGGCGCATTGGGTGGTGCAATCATCGCCAGCCAGCGTTTGGCCTGGCTGAGCCGGGCAAGGGCAGGCCAGAGTAAGGGCAGGGCAAAGTGGCTGTCCTCAGGACAAAATATCTCGGTGATTCCGCCAACAGGCCAGCCGCCATGAGGCAGCATGAAATCCAGCGCGGCATTGCCACTGCTGATGGACTGATTGTCAGGCTGGTTCATGCTGCCCTGGCTGAAATCGAAATTAAGGTTGGCGGGTTTCATAGCTCTGCTCCTTGACGAATGATTCCAACGGCTATGCCTTCAATAGCCAGTTCCTGCTGACGCAGGTCGACCCGAATGGGCTCAAAATCGGGATTTTCAGCAATCAGGTTGACGATGTTGCCGCGCTGCTTAAAGCGTTTGACGGTGACCTCATCATCAAGTCGGGCGACGACTATCTGGCCGTTATTGGCTGTTTGGCAGTGATGAACGGCTAGCAGGTCACCATCGAGAATGCCGATATCACGCATGCTCATGCCGCTAACACGTAGCAGGTAATCAGGCTTGGGGTGAAACAGCTGTGGATCGATCTTGAGGTGATCTTCTATATGTTCCTGAGCCAGGATAGGTTCGCCTGCAGCAACACGGCCAACCAGGGGCAGGCCTTCTTTTTCCAATAGGCGGATGCCGCGTGACGAGCCGGACATTAGCTCAATTACGCCCTTGCGGGCCAGGGCCTTTAGATGGTCCTCAGCGGCATTGGCGGAGCGAAAGCCAAGCGATTCGGCTATTTCGGCGCGGGTAGGGGGCATGCCTGTTTCGCTGATGAAGTCCTTGATTAGCTGCAATATTTGTTGCTGTCTTGCGGTTAGCTTGGTCATTTCAATATGCCTGAGTATCCATACAGTAGCTGTAAGTATACACAGTGTTTTTTCCGCTGCAACCCCGTCAATGTTTGAGGGGGGAGGTAGTTCGGGTTTATTCGATAAAACCGCGGGTCGCAGGGTCGACTGCTACAGGTGGGGCTTGTTTGGGCTGGCTGGTGTTGATTGTAGATTCGAGCTGGTTTATTTCACTATCAGTAAGTTGTGCATCCACATCACCCACCAGCTCAGTTGTGGCTTCGTTTGCTGTGTTCTCAACTGTTGGCTCAACAAAACGGGTCATTGGTGTAATCGGTTCAGGGGTAACGATCATAGTGCTTGATCCAAAATCTTTAACGGGTGTCTCAAACTGTTGCATCGATTTTTCTGTAGCAGGTGATTGTGCTGTGTTGGCTTGTTTATTTATGCCGTTAGTATTTGCAGTGAAATAATTAAAACTAACCGCCACGGCTACGATAATTAGCCCAAAAAAGACATAGCGTAAAAAATTGCTGGTTTTGGGTTGAATTCTTTCCTGAGATACACGTCTATCGATGGTGACTGGTTTTTGTTTGACCGGCATGTAGGTATAGGTGCTAATGTTTTTTTTGGTGCCATCGGTAACGCTTGTTTTTTCGACTTTATGCAGTTCTTCGTTGTCAGAAAAACCATTCTCATCAAATTGTTTAACAGCATCGCCCCAGTGTTCGGCCAGGGAGCAGAATTGATTGCCGTGTTCATTGGTCTTTATGTCGGCTTCTGAAATAGGCATTTCTGTTTCGGCAGCAATCTTATTCATTTGCTCGTCTGCCATCTGGCTGATGACCGTTGTCATGCCTCCATCGAGAATATAGGCATTGAAGCCATTACGATTGAGTAGAAAGGCGGCGACTGTGCTGCGACTTCCATCGTCACAACAAATAATATATTTACGCTGTTGACTGAGTTGTTTTAGTTTGAGGCGTAGCAGTGGCAGTGGGATATTTCGGCTGTCGGGAATGTGGAGTTCATTGAACTCGTCCTCAAGACGAATATCAATAAATTCTGCGCCAGTGGTAACCATTGCTTGTGCTTCATCCAACGAGACTGTTTCAAGCAGTGGTTGGGCCAAAAATTCTGAAAAATCATTTTTCGACAGACGCATTAAGTCGCCTGATTCATTCATTGTAATGGTCGCGTTACGGTTTGAATGCGTCAGAATCGATTCTTCACCAAAGGCATCGCCTTCGCCCAGTTCAGCCAGTTTTATTTCTTTTGAGCCAGCCGAGGGTTTGCGAGATACGGTGGCGCTGCCATTTTTAATGACATAGTAAAATTCATCATTGTCGTCTTGCGAGATGACTACATCACCCTTGTTGAAATGAATCTCGTTCATGCGCCCAAGCAAGGTGTTTATTTGTTGTTCTGAAAAGCGCGATAAGCCGCGTGACTTCAGTAGTCGATTTAACCATTCATGATCCTTGCTGCTGTCAATTTCGCTGACAACATAAGCGTTGGGGTTGGTCCAGTTGAGAAATAGCTCAAGCATGTCAGCATCAAAGCTAATCAAGGTGGATTGTTCAACAGCGCTGGCGCTGGCTTGTTTGTCTGAATGGCGGCTAATAGGTTTGCGTGCCTCGTTTGTGCCGCTTTCAATAATGCTGGTTTTACCAGCGCTGTGCAGTTCAATTTTTCCTTTGATCAGATAGAAAAGTTGATCGCCGCTGTCATCATTACTGAACAGAGGTGTGCCGGGTGACAGATTGATAGTGATGGCGGTGCGTAATAGCTCCTGTGCATCGTCATCGCTTAATTTTCCAAGCGGAGCAAATTGTCTTAGTTGTGTGCTGTTAATTAATTGTGTTGCTTGCTTCATTTGGATCTCCGGCATACAGCTCTGAGCGGTCTGTCATTTGAAATGCTCTTTATTTACTAATGTTTTCGGTATTTTATAAGCTTTTGTTAGTTTTGCTTGTGATCAAAGTCTCACTTTGTATGTGAGCCATGTGGCGAAATGAGTAAAAAAATAGATAGGTTCTAACTTGGCTATTTGTTGTGCTAGAGGCTATACAAATAAAAGGGCGCTGTCTGCGTCTAAATATAATCTATATGAATACTTAGTTGTTGAATTGTACCCCAGAGGATGAGGGTAGGGAGGTAATAAGATGTCTGAACTGGCTGTTGTGATTGGTGCCTGGTATAGAGAGCCTGGCGGACAAGCGTTTGAGGTGGTCGCTCTGGATGCAGATTCTGCGACCATAGAAATTCAATATTTTGAAGGTGACGTAGCAGAATTGGAATTCGATGTCTGGGGCGAGATGCAGCTTGTATCGATTGAGCCGCCGGAAGACTGGACCGGTGCCTATGAAGAGCTTGAAACCGATGACCTGGGTTACAGCGACAGCGCCATTCAGCCCGAAAATTGGGCCGGGCCATTGGATGTGCTGGATACAGAGGATTCGCTCTAGCCGTGTTAACGGTTAAAGAAATGATTGAAGTTATTGATATTGAGGCCAAAAGTACGCTTCCATGGACCGGTAGGCAGAAAATATCAGCCCAGGTTCTGGCTGCGATGGCCGGGGTTCCACGTCACGAATTTGTGCCGCAGGAGCTGCGCCATTCAGCCTATGATGTGCCCTTTGCCGATTGGATATGGGCAGACAATCTCGCAGCCCTTCATTGTCGCCCTGATGACCGACCTGCTTGGTTTGCAGGGCGACGAGGTGGTGCTTGAGGTCGGCACGGGCTCTGGATATCAGGCTGCGGTGCTTTCACTGTTGGCAAAAAAGATTTATGGCATGGAAAATGTGGCGCAGCTGGTAGTGGCAGCTAGAAAGCGATTGCATTACCTGGGTTATGACAATATTGAGCTTGTTTGGGGTAATGGCTATCAGGGGCTGCCTGACAAGGCGCCATTCGATGCGATTTTGGTTGCGGCGGCGTCCCCCAGCGTGCCGAAGGCGTTACTGGATCAGCTGAGGCCGGGCGGAAAAATGGTTATCCCGATTACAGGGAGTGGCTACGCTCAAGAGCTGAAGCTGCTGCAAAAATCCCCCCAGGGCGGCATAGAAACCAGGGTTGTGTTGCCGGTTGCATTTGTTCCCCTTGTCGATCAAACCTTTTCAGATGCTTCGACACACGCATAATTGAGCCGCATCGGTTTAAAATTCCTAAAGTAAATTTGGTTAATAGGAGATAGTATTGGCATGATTGAATCAATTGTGCTGAATGGAGCGAAAGATGGCGGTTAATGGCAAGAGCTGTTTTGACAAGCTCGAAATGCTCGGCTCGGGCACGTCATATACGGCAGAAATTGCTGACATGCTCGAATGTGCTGACATGTTCAGAGATATGACGCGCAGTGAAATAGATGTCTTGGCCCACTATGTTCAGGCTTACAAGGCCCCAAAAGGTGCTGAAGTCTTGATGGAGGGTGATCGCGAGAGTTATTTGTTTGTCGTTGCCGAGGGTCGGCTGGATATCCTCAAGCAAACGGGTGAAGCATCGGGCGAAAAGAAAAAGATCGCAACGGTCAGGTTCGGTAAAACCATAGGTGAAATGTCGTTGTTGGATGGCCTGCCTCATTCGGCAACCGCAGTCGTGGTTGAGCCTGCGGTTTTATTGCTGGTGACCAAAACCAATTTCGACCGTTTACTCAAGGAACAACCGGAAGTCGCGCTAAGGGTTGTTCATAAAATGGCGACTTTGATGAGCCTGCGCCTGCGTCAAACCAGTGGTGTCTTGATTGATTATTTGAAAGATTAGTCTTAATCGCAGTCCGTCATGTCCAATCGAAAAGTCCATTTCGTTTTACATATCTCCGCTGACAAATATATGGAATTCTACTGTGGCACGGTGCGAGAAGTTGTCACCGTTGCCAGCGATGGTCGTAAAATAAGGTTTCCCGCCAATCTTCTCAGGCCTTTTGTTGGTCTGGATGGCATTCACGGCGAGTTCGTGATTGAATTCGATGACAACAACAAGTTCGTTGCAATCAATAAATTTTAAACGCTGGATGAATCAATGACCGAAATGCAGGGCCTGCTTGAGGTAATGGCGCGGCTACGTGACCCGGAACACGGTTGCCCGTGGGACAAACAGCAGACATTCAAATCTATTCTGCCTTATACCCTCGAAGAGGTGTACGAGGTTGCCGATGCCATTGATAAAAATGACATGAGCAGTCTGCGAGAAGAGCTGGGTGACCTGCTGTTTCAGATTGTCTTTTATGCGCAGATGGCAAAAGAGGCCGGTGAGTTTGAATTTGCCGACATCGCCGCCGAGATCAGCGACAAACTGATCCAGCGTCATCCACATGTTTTTAGTGATGCCGACATCGAATCGGCCGAGGCCCAGAATCAGGCCTGGGAAAAACACAAAGAACGTGAGCGCCAGAGCAAGGCGGCAAAACAAAATCGCCTGCCCAGTGTGTTGGACAATGTGCCGCTGGCTATTCCCGGTTTGATGCGATCGATCAAATTACAGCGTCGAGCTGCGCGCCTGGGGTTTGACTGGCCCAATGTCGAGCCAGTGTTGGAAAAAATAGAAGAAGAACTGGCTGAGGTGCGCGAAGTGTTAGCTGAGGGTGGTGATGCCGACAAGTTGCTGCACGAGGTCGGCGACCTGTTGTTCGCCTGTACCAACCTGGCCCGTCATGTCAAAGTCGACCCTGAAGTTGCAATGCGCGGCATCAACCACCGTTTTGAATCGCGTTTTCGCCGGGTTGAAGAATTAGCGGTACAACAGAACCAACAGCTTTCGGAAATGTCACTAGAAGAGATGGATAAACTTTGGGATCAAGCCAAGGCCGAGGAGGCCACTGCCCGTGAGTCATAGAAAAAAAATGAAACTAAATCCAGTTCTATTCCTATTAATCCTGCTGCCACAATTAGTTTGGGCGCAAGGCAATCACGTCGAGATAGTTTACTCGGGCAATATCGATGGTGAACTGGAACCCTGTGGTTGCAGCATCGAAGGTGACCTGGGCGGCATTCTGCGCCAATCAAGCAGCATCAAGAAATTGCGTCAGCAAAATAAAGATCTCATCGCGTTGTCATCCGGTGGGCTGATTGTCAGCATGGTGCCGCAAGACAAACTCACCGCTGAATATATCCTCAAGGCCTATGCAGTGCTGGAATATGATGCGGTGGGGCTGCAATGGCCTGACCTGGCCTACGGCGATGCATTTGCGCTTGAGAATAAAATTAACTGGGTTAGCAGCAACCGTGGCGGGGAAAAGTTTTCCAGTAATCGCACCGTCAGACGCGGCGATCAAAAGCTGATGTTCTTTTCCTGGCTTGATCCGGCCGAGTCACCACAGATGTCAATGCAGATCGAACACAATGGTCAGGTCGAAAACGACCTTGCTGCCCTGAGCAAGACATTAAAACAGGCGCAGCAAGATGGTCTAACCGTGTTATCCACCACCTTGACCTTGGAGCAGGCCAAGACACTACCGCTGCAATATGTCGACATCCTTATTATTCGCGCAGCCTATGAAGTCTTTAGTGAGCCACAGCAGATCAACAACACCCTGGTGTTGCAACCTGGTTCACGCGGCATGCGGCTGGGGCGGTTGGCGTTAAGCCTGGCGGATGATGGCCGCATTGCAAAGTTCGAACATGAAGTGATCTCCATGCCCACCTCTGTCGAGGATGACCCAGCGTTGTTGCCCTGGTACGAGGAATATAACAACAAGGTCAAACAGGCCTATCTTCAACGGGTAGAACTGCGCAAGTCACTTGAGACAGGGCAGAGTCCTTATGTGGGCGAACAAGCCTGCAAAAGCTGTCACCAGGAAGAACACGAAATCTGGTCTGGCACCTTGCACAGTCATGCCTTTTCTAAATTGGAACAGGTCAACAAATCCTTTGATCCATCCTGTATCAAATGCCATACGGTTGGTTTTGAAAAGTCGGGAGGTTTTATCGATTTTGATGCCACACCGGATTTGATGAACGTGCAGTGTGAATCCTGTCATGGCGCCGGGCGGGTGCATGTCGAGTCAGCTGGTTTCGAGGAAACAATTAATAAAGGCTGGCAGCCAGAACAGGTCTGCGCTCAGTGCCATACCCAGAAACACAGCCCCTCGTTTGACTTCAAAAGCTACTGGCCCAGAATCAAACACAGCGTAACGAAATAAGTAGGGCGGGTTCCATCTGCCAGCAACGCCTTATTGAAAATTATTGGCGGGTGGGACCCGCCCTACATCTATTATTTTTCAGCTTGGAAAAATTAATGCTTGACCTTAGCCAGGCAAAGACGGCACATTAAGGTCATGATCAATTCAAAACAAAATGTGATGGCGCGAGCAAGTGTGTGGTTACGACTGCATGCATTAGCGTCTGCGCGTTTTGGAATAAAAATGAATTAGTTTTTTAAAACAGTTTTTCCAAAAAGGCCGCAGAGATTAAAAAATCTGCGGCCTTTTTTATTGCCGCAATAAAAAATAAGTCCCGTCATTCCGGCCTGCGCCGGAATAACGATTTATTTGTAGTTTGAAAAGTTAACAAAGGAGTAAATGAAAATGTCAGTGCCTGCCGCATTGATGGGGATCATCCTGATCTGGTCAACCACGCCTCTGGCAATCAAGTGGAGCAGCGAAGAGGTCGGTTTTTTATTCGGCCTCAGCGCCCGCATGTTGCTGGGTGTGCTGATCTGTCTGACATTGCTGGCACTGCTACGTCAGCCCTTCAAGTGGCATCGTGCGGCACGGCACACTTATCTTGCTTCGGGTCTGGGTCTGTATTTCGCCATGATGTGCGTTTACTGGGGCGCGCAATACATCAGTTCAGGCCTGGTGGCGGTAGTGTATGGCCTGCTGCCAATGCTGACATTTTTTATCAGCGCCATGTTGTTAGGTGAACCACTGCGTCAGCCAGCTAAGCTGTTGGGTGCCTTGCTCGGTTTTGTCGGCCTGTTGGTGGTGTTTAAGCCACAGGATGGCGTCAGTGCAATGGCCGTGGCCGGTGCTGCAGCGGTATTCGCCTCGGCAACGATTCACTCCATAAGCATGATCTGGGTTAAACGTATCGGTGCGGAGATCTCGGCATTGGCAGTCACCACTGGTGGCTTGATGGTGGCCGTGCCACTTTACCTTTGCACCTGGTTGTTATTCGACGGTCAGTTGCCGGCGATGTTGTCAGACAAAACCATCGGCGCGATTGTCTATCTTGGTGTAATGGGTTCGGTTGTCGGTTTTATAGCATTTTATTATGCGCTTAGGTATGTCTCTGCCAGTGCCATTGCCTTGCTGACATTGATTACGCCAGTGCTAGCCCTGGCCCTGGGTTACTGGTTTAACCACGAACCCCTGAGTGCAGAAATAATTACCGGGGCGGTGTTTATTCTTTTTGGCTTGGCGTTGCACAATTGGGGCGGAAAATTATTTCGTCCCGCTTGATAAAACACCTTGATATATACAGATGATGGTCAACAATGAATAGTGGGAGCAGGTGAACAATCAATTACATTTAGGAGGCAGTCATGTCCAAGAGTGGAAAAAAAAGGGTAAGTGAAGTGGCCGACAAAGATGTGCAAGTACAACGTGGGCAGGCGCTATCACCATTTTCAGACATGGAGAGTGTGTTCGACAGTTTCTTTGACCGCTCGTGGCCGCGTAGTTTTATGCGCCCGATGACCGTTGACTGGGGCGGCATGCCAGCACCCTTTGAAGGCCGCACACCAAAAGTTGATGTGATTAACCGGGATAAAGAGGTGTTGGTCAAGGCAGAGTTACCCGGGGTTAAAAAAGAGGATATTGATGTTCAGGTGAGTGGCAATAGCGTAATCATCCGTGCCAGCACAAAACAGGAAAAAACCGAAGAAGAGGGTGACTACCATCGGCGTGAGTTAAGTCGTGGTGAATTTATGCGTAGCCTGACCCTGCCTGCTGAAGTGGATGGAGATAAGGCTAAGGCCAGCTATAAAGATGGGATGCTGGAATTGACCTTGCCCAAATTGGTGGAATCCAAGCGGCATAGTATCAATATCGAATAGCTGTGATTGTTGTTTTGGAATAGAACCCGGCTTCGGCCGGGTTTTTTATTCCCTCCCACTTGACAGGGGAGGGTTAGGGTGGGGGTGAGATCTATCCGACATCACCAAGCCAACCTGATAAAACTCCAAGCACATAGGTATTAGATTTATGTGTGCGCTACGCGCGCTGTATCTTGACGCGGTTTCCGGACCGCAGCCGGGTTCATTTCTTTTGCGCGGCCAAAAGAAACGAACCAAAGAAAAGGCCGCCCGGATGACTTGCCCGGCAAACAACGCCGGGTTCCCTGTGCTCCTCGCCCATAGCGGCGCACATTACAACTCGCACAAAAAACCGTGCTCAAACAGTAATGCGCTTATCCCGCTATGGCCTGCGGTGCTCGGCAGCGTCATACGGG
>Ga0316192_10001252_pt1 | contig 18608 bp, 12 predicted proteins | sample MerIslwburrow_MG_FD_204931 | JGI IMG/M metagenome (GOLD analysis project Ga0316192, IMG submission 204931) | Coastal sediment microbial communities from Maine, United States - Merrow Island worm burrow | ecosystem: Environmental > Aquatic > Marine > Coastal > Sediment | place: USA: Maine...
AAATTGCGGCCAGGTTTCTGCCGGTTCATTTGCAGCGGCAGGATAGATGCGTACACGCACGTCGTACCAGCCGGCCTGCCCTGTCAACGGGTCCGAATTGGACAGGTGTTCGCCGTCAATGTCAGAAGGCAGCTCTTCGCTGATCAGGTGATTGAGCAGGAATCCCTTCTTCGATTCATTGGCTTTGCCATCAAGACCCCATGCACCCGAAGCCTTGCCAATGGCGTTCCAGGTCCACACCGTGCCGGGTTCGACGGCTTCAGAATAACGACACATGCAGCGAACCTTGCCGTGCATGGATTCAACCCACATCCAGCCGCCGTCTTCGATACCGGCCGCTGCAGCTGTTTTTGAATTTACATGCAGGTAGTTATGCGTATGGATCTGGCGCAGCCATGCATTCTGTGAATCCCATGAATGGTACATCGCCATCGGGCGCTGGGTGATTGCATTCAACGGGTACTTGAGCAGGTCCGTGCGTTGCGCTTCAAGGGTTTCAGAGAAAAACGGCAATGGATCGAAATGGGTTTCGATGCGCTCGCGCAAATGATCGGGCGGTTGTTTGCCAAAGGACTTGCCCTGTGCCGCAAGTCTGAATTTCTGTAGCACTTCAGAATAAATATGGATGTTGATCGGTTCCGCGTAGCGCGTCAGGCTGTGGCGTTTGGCCCATTCAAGATAACCCTGGTTCCAGTTGCGCATGTACTGGTACGATTTCGGCAACTCGTAGTGGAACACGCAGTTGTTCTTTTCGTACATTTCCCACTGCTTTGGATTGGGTTCGCCTTTCATGAACTTTTCGCCGCCCTGGCCACGCCAGCCGGCAAGGAAGCCGATACCCGAACCGGGCGCCGTTTCATAGTTGATGACGAAATCCGGATAATCGCGGTACTTGCGCCGGCCATCCTCGTGTACAAACGCGGGCAGCTGCAGTCGCGTACCCAGCTCAATCAGCACTTCCTGGAACGGTTTGCATTCACCTGTCGGCGGCAGCACCGGGATACGCACCGAGTCGACCGGCCCATCGAACTCTGAAATCGGGCGGTCCAGCATCGACATCACGTCGTGCCGTTCGAGGTAGGTCGTATCAGGCAGCACCAGGTCGGCAAAGGCCACCATCTCTGACTGGAACGCATCGGCAACTACCAGGAATGGAATCTTGTATTCACCATTCTCATCCCTGTCATTGAGCATGTTGCGCACTTCCGAGGTGTTCATCGACGAATTCCATGCCATGTTGGCCATGAAGATCAGCATGGTATCGATACTGTACGGGTCACCCCGCCAGGCATTGGTGATGGCATTGTGCATCAGGCCATGCACCGCCAGCGGGTATTCCCAGGAAAACGCCTTGTCGAGACGAATGGGCTTGCCGTCATCATCAACGAACAGGTCGTCCGGATCGGCGGGCCAGCCCAGTGGCATGCCATTGAGCGGCGTATTTGGCTGAACATCGTCCCAGCTGGTGGGGGTCTTGGCGCACGGCGGAATCGGCCGCGGAAACGGCGCCTTGTGACGGAAGCCACCCGGGCGGTCGATGGTACCGAGGATGCTCATCAGGATCGACATCGCACGTATGGTCTGGAAGCCGTTGGAGTGCGCCGCCAGCCCGCGCATGGCATGGAAGGCCACCGGGTTGCCGGTGATGTGGTCGTGTTCATTGCCCCAGGTATCGGTCCATGCGATGGGCAATTCTATTTTTTCATCGCGTGCGGTGATGCCCATTTCATTGGCGAGACGCTTGATGGTCTCGACCGGTATGCCGGTAATATCCGCAGCCCACTCGGCGGTGTACTCGCGTACTCGTTCCACCAGCAACTGGAACGCCGGCTTCACCGGCGTGCCGTCATCGAGCTGGAATTCACCCAGCAGGTAGGGATCGACGCCCTCGGTATGCATCGAGATCGGCCTGTCCAGGTGCCGGTCCCACCACAGTTTATTTTGCGCATCGAAGCAGCCTTCTTCCTTGGGTACTTCAAAGCGGACGAACATGCCATGTTCGGTCGAGTTTTCATCCATGTTGACCAGTTCCGCCGCGTTGCTGTACTTGACCAGGAACTCGCGGTCATACAGGCCCTGTTTGATGATCTCATTGATCAGCGCAAGCAACAGCGCGCCGTCGGTGCCGGGCTTGATCGGTATCCACTCATCGGCAATCGCCGAGTAGCCGGTACGCACCGGGTTGATCGAAATAAATTTGCCGCCCTGACGCTTGAATTTCGACAGCGCGATTTTCATCGGGTTGGAATGATGATCCTCGGCGGTGCCGATCATCACGAACAGTTTGGAACGATCGAGATCCGGGCCGCCGAATTCCCAGAACGAGCCGCCGATGGTGTAGATCATACCGGCGGCCATGTTCACCGAGCAGAAGCCGCCATGCGCCGAATAGTTAGGGGTGCCAAACTGCCTGGAGAACAGGCCGGTCAGCGCCTGCATCTGGTCTCGACCGGTGATCAGGGCAAACTGTTTTGGATCGGTCTCGCGTATATGCGCGAGGCGCTGCTCCAGTATCTCGAATGCCCTGTCCCAGGAAATTTCCTCGAATTCATTGTCACCGCGGTCGCTGCCGGGCTTGCGCAGCAGCGGCTTGGTCAGGCGGGCCGGTGAATACTGCTTCATGATACCGGAGGCGCCCTTGGCGCAGATCACACCCTTGTTCAGCGGGTGATCGGGGTTACCCTCAATGTAGCGTACCTCGCCATCGCGCAAGGTGACGCGAATACCACAGCGGCAGGCACACATATAGCAGGTGGTATTCTTGACTTCGATCCGGCTGTTTTCGTCAGTTGTCTTCGAAATCGGATCGTGCAGCGGTGTGGACATCAGTTTCCCCTGTGTAACAGGACAGTCGGAGTGACAATTTACTCGAACTGCATGATAACAAGCCAATCAGTAATACTGAATGATATATAAATAAATCAATGATTTCTAATATACTTTAGTGATATAGATCATATGGCCGGACACTTTCGCCAGAGCGACAGCCAGAATCATGAAAAAAGAAGGCAGCCACATGGCTGCCTTCTTTACTGCATTGTTGTGAGCTAAGGTCAGCCCACTATATCGACTTTAGTCGTCGAATTATTTCCAATGGCCGCGACCTTTCTTGCTAATGGCCCAGGTTGCATCACCGTCTTCAGCTGCAGAGTGCTGAACATTGACATACAGTGTCTTTGGATCAAGCGAGCTGAAGTAGATACCGGTACCTTCTGCACCCGGATCAGTCAGCGAAGCAAACAGGTCCACATTAACAGATGCGCCAAACTCGTCGGTCTCGGTTGAAGCGAACCAGATATCAGACGGCGTGTTGTCCTCGATCATTATCAGGTCACCGTTCGGTGCTTCGGCCAGGTTGTCGACACTGTCAAAGCCGGTCTGGTGACCGTCATCACCCGGTTTTCCGATTTCAACCGGCACATTAACGCCTGCCTTGACGAAGTTGGTGACCTCCATTGTTTCCAGGTCGATAGCGATAACACGGCCTTCGTAGTACTCCTCGCCGTATTCGTCACGCGGACCTTCGGTGATGGCGACATAGAGAACACCGTCAATCACTTCCAGGTCTTCCGGGCGCTGATAGCTGGCACCACCTGCCAGGGTGCCGGACACGCGTGCGTCAACAGCATCTATAGGCCCTAACCAGGCACCCTGGCCGGTATTATCGCGGCGTCCACTTGCTTCGATACCCAGCACATACAATGAACCGGAAGACAGGTCGCCATAACTGGCTGGAACGAATTTGTAGATACCGCCGCCGCAAGGTATACCCAGGTCACAGCCGGAAGTGCGACCGCGATGCTCGTCAACAACATAAACATTGCCTTCAGCATCGAAGTCGATACCTTCGTGCGCCAGTCGACCAACTGCAGGGCGGTCGTGAATCGCTTTTGCGGTGACGAGGTCGTCATTCAACTCAATTTCAAGAAAACGACCACCCTCTGTTTCTTCTGCAAACACAACGGTTCCCCAGGGCGACCAGCGAATACCATCGAGCGCGTCGTAAGACGGATCCTGCGCCAGGATTGTTGTTTCACCCGTTTCCAGATCGACGACTGATACCGTACCGCCTTCAGGCTGGTTGTCCGGATAACGCAGCTCGTGTGTGCGATACAAGAAACGACCCGCCATCAGACCGGTTTCATTGACCGTATTCATGTCAGGCCAGTCATCACGGCCACCGTCAAAAATATTCAGCGCTGTTTCATCAGAAACAACCGTCTGGGTGTAGCTCCTGGGCAGTTTCCACGGTGCAGCCGGGTCCCAGTCAGCAGCATTGGCTGATTCATCGATCGGCTTGAATACAAAACCACCTTTATGATCGGCAACCGCAGCGCCTGAAACGGTCACGGCAACGGCAATCGCGGAAGCGAGTAAACTCTTTTTAAACATGCTTTTTCCTCTTGATGATTAATTCAGGACTGCGCAAATACACACGCACACCCTGAGTCTCAGTTGTTGTGCGAGGTATATTATTGTTTCGAATTGTTATGGTTTGATTACGGGCGGGTTATCAAAATATGATGAAAATGTGTAGTTTTGTCACGAAGGTATGACTGCTGTTGTTGCGGGCAATAAAAAAGGGAGCAATGCTCCCTTTGTAAAATCAGCGGGTCAAGCAGAAGCTTAATTCGCTTTCTTGTGATACATCAACAGGCCGATACCCAGCATCAATACCAACGCCTGAAGTCCCAGGCTCTGCGCTGTCGGATAAACACCCAGAACCTCTACACGCGGAAAATCCAGCAGGCTCGCACTCACCATACCTGCTTCCTGCAGTGCTGCAATACCCTGGCCGGTGAAGACAACAGCCAGCAGGAACAGCAGGATGGCATTGATCTGGAAGAACTGTTTGATAGGAAGTTTGATACCGACCTTGTAGATCAGTAGCGACAGCACGACCAGTAAGGTGAGCGCAGCCAGTATACCCAGCAGGAAGGACCGCTCGGAGCCGGCATCGATTTGAACCCACATCGCCTGGTAAAACAGCACGGTTTCAAACATCTCACGATAGACTGCGAGAAACGCAACCGTTGCCAATACCCATAAGGTCCCGCCTTCCATTGCATTGTCTATTTTGTGCCCGACAAACGCTTTCCAGCGTTTGCTGTGACTGGCGTTGTGTAGCCAGAAGCCGACATAGACCAGGATAGCTGCAGCAAATAACGCTGCGAATCCTTCGGTCAATTCACGACTGGCTCCGCTGATCTGAATCAGGTTATCAGCGACCCACCAGGTCACAATGCCGAGTACGACGGCACTGATCCAGCCGATGTGAATGTATTTCATTGCTTCGCGCCGGCCTGTTTTGATCAGGGCAGCCATGATGGCGGCCAGAACGAGGATCGCTTCGACACCTTCACGCAGCAGGATGATGAAAGCGCCAAAAAAAGCCGCTCCCTTTGACATGCCGGTTGTATTGAGCGTTTGCTTGGCTTCGTTCAACAACAGGACCAGGCCATGCTGGAGCTGTTCAAGCTGGGCGACTGAACCCTTTTTTGCAGCTTCACGGAAGCGGATCATGTCTTTTTCAATGGCCAGTTTCAACTGTTTGTCGACCACATCCAGTGAAGGCTCAACCAGTTCAAAACCATCGAGATAGGCAGTAAGCGCAGCACTATGGGCAGCTTTACGATCACCCTTGCGTGCGAATTCGAGACTGGTTGCGAGCATGGCGATGCTGGTATCAAGGGCGGCGTGGTCGCTGATTTCCAGCTCCTCCGGGTGGCTGCGTAAATAAGCGAGTACAGCACTGCCCTGTTGCCGTGAGTAGCCATCGACTTGAGACCATTCCTCAGCCATAGCATAGGATGCACCGGTCAGGCCTGGCAGTTCCCTGAAATAGGTGCGCAACGCGCCCTGCTGCCAAAGGGTTTTCCCCTCTGCCTGTTGCTCTTCGGTGACTGAATACCGGCTTATCATCATTGCCAGCGCCCAACGCTGATCATCACTCAGATGTGCAAATGAAGTCATCGGCGTTTCCGGGACACCCAGCGAAATGGTGTTGTACAGGTCATAAATACTGCGTGTGTACTGGCGTGACATGTCATGGAAATTACCCGGCGGCGGTTCCATACCGTTCGCCAGGGGGCCGTCGCCGTATCCCATAACACCGTGGCAGGATGCACAATTCGATTCAAACAGTGCCTGCACGCCGCCCATATCCGGTGCTTTATTTGGCCCCACCACAATGTTGTAGTCTAATATCAACGCTTCCTTCAGCGCTTGCGTCAGGTGCCTGACTTCTTCGCCATTAATGCGTTGACTGATACCGCTGCGGATTTGAGCCGCATTGGCCAGCAGGATGCGCTTGCCCTCATGATCCGGCATTCTTCGCAGCAGGTTGATAATCTCGCCGGAAAACTCTTCCATTTCAGCATATTCAACCGGGTCAACCACCTCGCCATTTTCGACCGTTGGCGGATAGTCAACGCCGACATAGTCCAGCATCTGCAACAGCCGTTGCGAAGGATCATTTGCCGCTGCCTGCGAAACCAGCGGCCAATGAAGTACTAATAAAACAGGCACGAGGGTCAGCAGTCTGGAGAAATTCAATTTAGACATGTCATATACTACGAATGATAACGATTCGCATTATTGTATATGAAAACTCTAATGTCAAATACACTAATGTCTAGTTCAGACTTGATCTGACAGTTTTTGTCGATTTTCGCATCGCCGGAAAATCTGCCTTTGTTGGAGGTTTAACATCATGTTTTCTCGCAGAGGCGCAGAGAACGCAGAGGTTTCATGTATTTATTTGCAATAACAGTATCGTTTTATTCTTATTCCTTTGTGTGCTCTGCGCCTCTGCGAGAGTAAATATCTATAGCTTTTTCTATATCACCAATCCTGACTGTACTGACAAAAAATCATAGTCTGGGTTTGAGTAAATACGACACTGACTGTCAGATTGAAGCCTGACTATTAAAACTAATGTTTTAAGGGAGTTATGTGACTATGCTATCAACCGAGCATTTGTTTCAGTGAATCAAGGTGAGAACGACCTTTCTCCTGGGTCGATTTCTGTTTTGAAGCATTGCTGCCGCCGATCCATTCCAGATCATCAGCAGGCAATTCTTCAAGAAAGCGGCTGGGTTCACACAATATGCGCTCGCCATAGCGCTTGCGCGTACGCGCCATGGTCAAATTCAGACTGCGCTGGGCACGGGTAATGCCCACATAGGCCAGCCGCCGTTCTTCCTCGATGCTGTCTTCATCGATGCTGGTCTGGTGGGGCAACAGGCCTTCCTCGAAGCCCACCAGGTAGACATGAGGAAATTCCAGACCCTTGGCGGCGTGCAGGGTCATCAACTGGACCGCATCCGCATTCTGCTTGTTATCATCACGCTGCAGGATATCCATCAATGTTAGCCTGGAAATGATTTCGGTGATGCCTTCCGATTCGTCATCCTTTTGCATCTTGCTCAGCCATTCGAGCAAATCCGTTACATTGTTCCAGCGCCGTTCAGCGCTCTCGACATCCTTGCTCTGCTCCAGCAGCCAGGTTTCATAACCGATATCGTCAAGCAGCTGGCGTACGATGCTTTCGGCAGAATCCGATTCACCCCTGTCAGATAACCGCAGCAGCCAGTCGCTGAATTTTTGCAGGCTGGTGTTTGCCCTGGCAGAAAGCCTTTCCTGCAGACCCAGTTCACTACATGCGCTCAGCATGCTGACTTTCCGTTCTACAGCATAAGCACCGAGTTTTTCCAGGGTTGCAGGGCCGATGTTTCTGCGCGGTGTATTGATGATACGCAGAAAAGCCGCATCATCATCAGGATTTGCCAGCAGGCGCAAGTAGGAAATGACGTCCTTGATCTCACTGCGCTCGAAGAATGAAATGCCGCCGCTGACCACATAGGGAATATTCATCTGCCGCAAATAGCCTTCGAACACACGTGCCTGGAAGTTACCGCGGTAAAGAATCGCGTAGTCACCATAACGACCCTGATGCTGGAGCTTGTGTGACTGCAGCTGTATTACGACCTGCTCGCCTTCATCTTCGGCCGAATTACACTGGATAACCCTCACCGGATCGCCGTAACCCAGTGCGCTCCACAAGCGTTTTTCAAATACATGCGGGTTCTGGCTGATCAGTTCATTCGCCACTTTCAAGATTCGGCCACTCGAGCGGTAGTTCTGTTCCAGCTTGATCACGTCGAGATCAGTGAAATCTTTAGCCAGCTGCTCGAGGTTTTCCGGCCGTGCGCCGCGCCATGCATACACTGACTGGTCATCGTCACCTACTGCCGTGAGACATTTTCGTCTGGCAGCCAGCATTTTCACCAGCTGGTACTGCATGGAATTGGTGTCCTGGTATTCATCCACCAGCAGGTAGTGGATACGGTCCTGCCAGCTGCTCAAGACCTCGTCGTTATTAGTGAACAGCTGCACGGTTTGCAATATCAGGTCATCGAGATCAAACGCGTTATATGCGTGCAACTGGCGCTGATAGCTGCCATATACACGCGCCATGCGCAGTTGAATATCATCCTCTGCCAGGGTAATGGCCTGTTCCGGCATGATGCCATCATTTTTCCAGCTGGAGATCTGCCAGTGAAAGCGTTCTGCTTTCTCGACACCGCGATCACCGTGGCTGCGTAACAGTTCCTGAAGAACGGCAACGCAGTCATCACCGGCAAACAATGAAAATCCGGGTTGATAGTCCAGGCGCTTGCATTCGCGCTGCAGGATACCCAGGCCGAGGCGATGAAATGTTGAAACACGCAGCCCGCGCGCACTCTTGCCGCCGAGTAATTTCTTTACCCGCGTTTTCATTTCCGCCGCTGCCTTGTTGGTGAAGGTCACGGCAGCGATGCGGTTTGCGGCGATACCGCAAGGACCAATCAGGTGTGTAATTTTTTCCGTGATAACACGCGTCTTGCCACTGCCCGCCCCGGCAAGCACCAGCATGGGACCGTCAATACCGCGGACTGCTTTGGCTTGCTGGGGGTTTAGCTTGGGGGAGTTTGAACTGCTCAATGGTGCATCCTGAATCGAAGCCGACATTGTACAGTGTGGAGGTGATTTGTCAGTACTTCGAATGGGGTGTTGTGGAAGTGGATTTTGATAGTCCGCAAATAAACGCTAATAAACGCTAATTTTTTTGCCGCGAAAAACGCAAAGAACGCGAAAAGTGCTGTTCATCTAAAGAAGTTTATCCAGGGTATATGTTTGTGGGCGGTGCAGAAACTGTGGCTCGAACCATATTATACGTAGGGTGCACACGGCACACCCCTGCGTTTGTATTTTTAGCGTCTTTTGCGTTTTTCTCGGCCTTTACTGATTTGTGTTTATTAGCGTTCATTTGCGGACAATTATTCAACTCTGTGAAAACACCTTCCCCCTGGCATAGTTCCAGGCATCCTCTCCAAACGCCCGCCTGATCACCAGTGGCAGGGCGATTGAACCCTGCTCTAGCAAGGCATCGTGAAATGCCTTGAGCTCGAAACCCGGTTTTTGCTGTTGATGTTCACGCACGGCCTTGATCAACTCATAACCGGTCGCATAACACAATGGGACCGTCGGCGCTGTCGAGTACCAGGCGAGTTCTGCATCGGCCAGCTTTTGATCGAAGCCGAGTTTTTCTACCATGAGTTTTGAAGCATCAGTGATACTCAAACCCCGGGTATGTATCTTGACATCGATAATTACACGCAATGCTCGCCATAACCTGTCGCGCAGCATAATAAAACGATGTTCTTTCCTGTTAAGAAAGCCCTGCTCTTCCATCAGGTCCTCGCAATATAACGCCCAGCCTTCATACAACGAAGCAGAAGCATGTACCGAACGCGTCGTATTGTCTGCATGGTGGATATTTGCGGTAACAAACTGTAGATGATGACCCGGATAGGACTCATGCACACTGGTAAGATCGATGCTGTACTGGTTATGTTCAGCCAGCAAGGCTTCATCATTGGACGTTGTGACGTAATACAGACCACGCTGTTTTTTATCAACAGGCATGGGTGGCTCGTAAGCCGCAAATGGAATCAGGGGTTTTAAAAACTCGGGGGTTTCCTGAATATGCAAGGCCTCTTTCTCCGGCAGTGTCACCAGGTCATGTCGCTGCAACCACTTGTGTGCTTCACGCATACGCTGGCGATAAGTATCAAGCAGCCGGGCCTGTTTTGGATGTTTTTCCCTGATCTTCTCCAGCAACACGCTGATATCAGCCCCGCTTTCCATCGACTCAGCCTGTGCTTTTAATTCTGACTCTGTTTCTGCAAACAGCTTTTCGCCAAACGCGAGTATTTCTTTAGCATCGACATCGAGAAAATGGTTTTCAACCAGCAGGCGGTTGAAACGATCCTCGCCGACAGCGAAATCACCAGCGGCCTTGTGTGCAATATCCTGCTGTAAAAAATGAACAAATTCATCCAGCGCATGAGATGCTTCATCAAACAGGGGCTGCAATCGTGCCGGATTTTTAAACTTCTCGGAAATCAACGGATCCCTGCCAAGATTACGAATAAAGCCTGCTCCGATTTCACATTGCTTGATAGCAGATTGCAGCCAGACAGGGACAACTCTTTCCGGCATAAGTGATAACAGAGTCCGTGCACCTCGCAGATATTCAGGTATCGCTTGCAGACGGTGCCTGATCGCTTTTTGTACTTCAGGCACAGGATGTATCAGCAATTGATAGACCGCATGAACCGGCACATAGGCAAGCGGATTACGATATCGCCAGTCAAGCTCCTGCAGATCATGACATTCAACACTGACTGCGGATTTCATTAACTGGTAATCAATGTAGCGGTCTTCATCGAGTTCGCCTTCATCGAGCTCATCGAGTGCCGAATGCATTTTCTGATTAAGCGATGTCAATGCACCAATATCATCGTCATCATAGGTTCGCAGCAATCCCGCAAATTCCTCCAGCCCTGCACTTGCGGCTTGTTCCGGATGAAAACGAAACCATGCATGGTAAAACTCCTGCTGTAATCGATCAAAAGCCCTGTTTGCCGTATCAGACACAAGTGTTATTCCTGTTGTTCTACAATCTCGAAATCGTGCGACAGCTCTACCGACGCTGAAAGCATTATCGACACGGAGCAATATTTTTCCGCTGTCATATTGACTGCACGTTCAACTTTTTTCGGATCGAGACCACTGCCTTTTACAATGTAATGCACATGAATTTTGGTAAAAACTTTGGGGGCCTCCTCGGCGCGCTCTGCTTCAATTTCAACCTGGCAGTCACTGATCGCCTGGCGTTGACGCTGAAGTATCAAAACCATGTCGAACGCGGTACAGCCTCCCAGGCCCAGCAGCACCATCTCCATAGGCCTGACACCCATGTTGCGGCCACCCACATCCGGCGCCCCGTCCATAACGATTGAATGCCCGCTGCCGGATTCACCGACAAATGACATATGATCCAGCCATTTTACTGTTGCTTTCATATATGAACCTTAAAAAATGATTATAGATATTCGTAGCAGCGGCTTTAGCCGCGAATTGCGAATGTTCGCGGCTAAAGCCGCTGCTGCAATAATATAGCCCGATGTAACGAAGTAAAACCAGGGGGCGATAATGGCAGAACAAACACCCGGATTCTGCTGCGCTTCATCCAGGCTAGCGCTGTAACAATCCTTTGCGCTCTCTGCGCCCTGGCGCCTTGGCGTTGAACTCATCCGTTTAAAACAAACAACTCCGCCAGCTTTTCACCCGGGTCATCTGCTTTCATGAAGGCTTCACCCACCAGGAATGTGTTCACGTTATGATCGCGCATCAGCTGCACATCCTGCACGGTATGAATGCCGCTTTCTGTGACCACAATGCGATCATCAGGTATCTTGTCGAGCATATCAATCGTAGTCGACAAACTGGTTTCAAAGGTACGTAAATTACGATTGTTGATTCCTATCAGCCGCGCACCGGTTTTAAGCGCACGCTCGAGCTCTGCATCATCGTGCACTTCCATCAGCACATCCATCTGCAGCTCATACGCCAGCTTGAGCAATTCCTGCAGCCTGTCATCATCCAGCGCCGCCACAATCAATAAAATACAATCCGCATTAATTGCCCGTGCCTCGAACACCTGATAAGGATCGATAATGAAATCCTTGCGAATCACCGGTAGTGAGCAGGCATTTCTTGCCAGTTGCAGGAAATCTTCACCCCCCTGAAAAAAATCCTTATCAGTCAGCACTGAAAGACAGGCCGCGCCGTGCTGCTCGTAGCTTTGTGCAATTGCAGCCGGATCAAAATTTTCACGCAGGATGCCTCTGCTTGGCGAAGCCTTTTTGATTTCAGCGATGACTGCAGACTGATCATTGGCAATACGTTTTTCTATTGCTGCGATAAAGCCGCGCACCGACTCAGCCACTTGTGCGCGTTTACTCATTTCCTGCATGCTTACGTTTTCTGAACGTTCGGCAATCTCTTCCGATTTGCGCTGCAGTATTGTCTTCAGTATGTCCGCTCGGTTATCTGTCATTGTCTTGTTCTTCAGCTGTAGAAGTCATTGTTCTCGCAAAGGCGCCAAGCACGCAAAGGTGACATGTGTTTTTTGTTCCAGGAAAAAATATCGTTTCATATATCTTCCTTTGCGGACTTTGCGCCTTTGCGAGAGTAAACATCTGTAGCATTCTTATATGACCGAATTCGGTCGCCCTGACGATGTAACTGCTTGAGTAAATACTGATTATTTCACTTCAGGCATTTGTTGCTGTGATCAGCTGCTCAAGTTTCGCAGCGGCCTCACCGCTGGCAATGACTTCCTGCGCACGAGCAACACCTTCAGCAAAATTGCCGGCCAGCCCGGCCGCATAGATGGCCGCTCCCGCATTCAGGCAGACGATGTCATTCGCAGGCCCTGCTTCGTTGGCCAGCACTGCCTTGATAATGCGCAGGCTGTGTTCTGCATCATCGGCCCTGATCTCAGATAAATCAGACCGCTGCATACCAAAATCTTCCGGCTTGACCGTGTATGTTACAACCTCACCCTCCTTGAGCTCTGCAACATGTGTTTGCGAACCGATGCTTATTTCATCCAGGCCATCATCTGCATGCACCACCAGCACATGATCACTGCCAAGCTGTTTCAGCACCTCGGCCAGAGGTTCGACCCAGTCATTACTGAAAACGCCCAGCACCTGGTTTGGCGCACCGGCCGGGTTGGTTAAGGGCCCGAGAACATTGAATATTGTTCGCACCGCCATCTCACGCCGAGGGCCGATGGCATGCTTCATTGCACTGTGATGCATCGGCGCAAACATGAAACCAACACCAATGTCGTTGACACAGGCAGCAACCTGCTCCGGTGTCTGTTCAAGATTTACGCCAGCAGCTTCGAGCACATCAGCACTGCCTGACTTGCTGGAAACCGAGCGGTTGCCGTGCTTTGCGACCTTGCCGCCTGCCGCCGCAACAACAAAAGCGCTGGCCGTCGAGATATTGAAACTCCCGGATGCATCGCCACCGGTTCCGCAGGTATCAACCAGGTGCTCTTTATCAACATCAACCCTGGTAGACAAATCACGCATCACACTGGCTGCAGCAGCCACTTCTTCGACGGTCTCACCTTTCATGCGCAGGCCGATGAGAAAACCGCCAACCTGTGCAGGCGTTGCTTCGCCCGTCATGATTAATCGCATGACTGATGTCATCTCATCGGATGACAGGTGTTTATGTTCGGTAACCGCCTTGATTGCGGATTGCATATCCATAGTTATCTCGTTGTGTTGGTTAAGTCGCCAGGAAATTTTTCAGCAGGCCATGGCCGTGTTCTGTAAGAATCGACTCGGGATGAAACTGTACGCCTTCGACAGCCAGCTGTTTATGCTTCACACCCATGATCTCATCCATTTCACCATTCTCGGTTTCGGTCCAGGCCGTTATTTCGAGACATTCCGGGATGGTGTTCTTGTCAATCACCAGCGAATGGTAACGGGTCGCAGTATAGGGGTTGCCCAGCCCCTTGAAAACGTACTTGCCCTTGTGATGCACCAGCGAGGTCTTGCCATGCATGATTTCACGCGCGTGCACGATATCACCGCCGTATACCTGACCGATACACTGATGCCCGAGACATACACCAAGAATCGGCACTTCTCCGGCAAAGGCACGTATCACGTCCATTGATATCCCGGCTTCATTGGGTGTGCAAGGTCCCGGAGAAATCATGATGCGCTCGGGGCTCATCGCCTTGAGTTCATCAACTGTTACCCCGTCATTACGAAAAACCTTCACGTCCGCACCCAGCTCACCCAGGTATTGCACCAGGTTGTAGGTGAAGGAGTCATAGTTGTCGATCATTACTAACATATTTTTTAAATCCACCGCAGAGGCGCAAAGACGCAAAGAGCGCAAAGCTTATAATTTGTTAACGATTCTTTTAATACCGTCTTTAACCGCAGCTTCATTAAAATTTATTAATAATCCAAGTTTTATGCCGCTTAATTTCATATATGACAGAAGCTGTGCTTTATGTACGGGAAGTAATGAGTCAACAACTTTCAGCTCTACTGCGACTTTGCCAGCCACAAGCATATCCATTCTGTAATCTATATCGAAGCTCATTCCTTTGTACTCACCCTTCAATACCAATTCAGTATCGACACCAATAGCCTGCAACCGTAACTCTCTGACCATGCATTGTTTGTATACAGATTCAAGCAAGCCCGGCCCCAGGTATTTATGCACTTCAATAGCAGCACCAATTACATATTTCGAAATTTCATTTTCATCCATTCTCACAATCCTTTGCGTACTTTGCGCCTTAGCGTCTTTGCGTTGAATAGTCTGTTTCAGATTATACCCGCAAAAGGCGATGCCAGTGGTTCGCCAACGAACAGTCCCTGCCCTGGCCAGGCAACGCTTTTCCAGTACGCCTCGATCAGGGTCTCCCCGCTTGTATAACGGCTGATAACAACAGCCGGATGCGGGAATTTCTGTGGAAATGCACAAGGTTCTACCACCGTGCCATAACTCGCAGTTGCGCCTGCATCGAGCCAGCGCAATATACTCATCTGCTTGCCGCCAAATAATACGCCGCCTGTTGATGTCAGGTGGTCGGCAATTGCACCATTTAAAAACCGATTGCTATCGATTTTGTCCACCTTAACCAGACCTGTGATATAGAACAGCACATCATCCCTGCCAGTCAGCGCATTAGTGTTTTCAATCTGGATTTTTATCCGCTGACCTAGTTTATCGACCACCAACGGATAAAAGTGCGAACGCACATTTCTGGCCTTGTCACTGGTGCTGACCAGGTACGCGGTACCCTTTGGATAGGAAGCATCGGCTTCAACGCCACGGTCGATCATGTCGCGCACCTGTTCAACCGAGCTGCCGGCCAACATCATCGTCGGTCGGATGCCAAGGTCATGATAAGGCCTGCGTGTAGCAGAATTGAAATAAGCGCTTTGGCGGGTGCTGTTGCAGCCCTTGGCGCAATACGCATCATCAAAACCGAAAGCAAATGCACTGGTCATCGACATACAACCCACCTTGAAGGGTTGAGACCACGCCAATGCATAAAACTGGATATGTGGCGGCGTACTGTTTATTACCTGCTGATAAATCTGCTCGAACTTCTTACGGCCGATACTTTTTTTATCGGCAGGCAAATTCACCCTGATGACATTTTCATCCGGTATGCCACGCTTCAACTGGTAGTAATCAGCTATGCGTTTGCTCTGTGGATCGTCTGCATTAACCACAATGGCCAGTTGTTGTGAAGCATGCATGGCAACGGCAGGCGATACAATACAAAAACCTGCTAGCAAAACAAAACACAGTTTCATGAATGACACAGCTTACCTACCGGTATTCAGCCCGGCCTCGGCCAGGGCCACGGCACGGAATATCGCGCGCGCCTTGTTCATGGTCTCGGCCCACTCATTCTCTGGCACCGAATCGTACACGATGCCGGCGCCCGCCTGAATTGACAGTTGCCTGTCCTTGATCACTGCAGTGCGTATGGCAATGGCCGTATCCATATTGCCATTCCATGACAGGTAGCCGACAGCACCGGAGTAGATGCCACGTTTTACCGGTTCAAGTTCGTTAATGATTTCCATCGCACGGATCTTGGGCGCACCGCTGACCGTACCGGCGGGGAAAGTGGCGCGCAGTACGTCCATTGAACTCATACCGTCCTGTAACTGGCCGATCACGTTGGATACGATGTGCATCACGTGCGAGTAACGTTCCACGATCATCTTTTCAGTGAGCTCGACGCTGCCGATCTTGCTGACGCGACCGGCGTCGTTGCGGCCAAGGTCAATCAACATCAGGTGCTCTGCCAGTTCTTTCGGGTCCGCCAGTAAATCCTGCTCCAGCGCCTTGTCGGATGCCTCGTCCTCGCCGCGCGGTCGTGTGCCCGCAATCGGGCGCACGGTAATTTGATTATCTTCCAGGTGAACGAGGATTTCAGGCGATGAGCCCACAACATGATGATCACCAAGATCGAGATAGTACATATACGGCGAGGGGTTCAGGCTGCGTAATGCCCTGTACAATTCAACGGGCCTGGCGTGGTAAGGAATGGTCAGCCGCTGTGACAGTACCACCTGCATGATGTCGCCGTCGATGATGTACTGCCTTGCTTTATCGACAGCAGATTTAAAACCCTCCTCGGTAAATCCGGAAACAAAATCGGCCTCGTTGACCTGTCGTGCCTCGATACCCGGCGTAGCCGGTACCGGCTTGCGTAAGCCATCCTCGATGTCCTGTAGTCGCTTTTCCCCGTCAGCCAGCGCATTATTTTGATGAGGGTCTACATGTACGATAATGAACAGCTTGCCGGACAGGTTATCGAACACGATGACCTCATCAGAGACCATCAATAATATATCGGGGGTGCCCAGCGGATCCGGTTTTTCATCGTGATCCAGGCGCGATTCGATATAGGCAATGGTCTCATAGCCGAAATAGCCGACCAGGCCGCCGGTAAACCGCGGCAGCTTTGCATCCTCGTGTACCTTGTAACGCTGCTGAAACCCGGTTATCCAGCCCAGCGGATCATTGACCTGCTCTTCTGCAACGACTTTGCCGTCAACTTCAGTGGTTACCGTGCGCCGGTTAATCTTGATAACCGTTCTGCACGGCAGGCCGATGATGGAATAACGCCCCCATTTCTCACCACCCTGAACGGATTCGAACAAATAAGAATATGGCGCATTTGCCAGCTTGAGGTAGGTACTGAGGGGTGTATCCAGATCTGCCAGCACTTCGCGCACCAGCGGTACACGATTGCAGTCAGTGTTTTTGAGTTTTTCGATTAAAGCGGTTTTATCGGCTTCGAGTGACATATCATTTTCCAGTACAAGAAATTACAGGCGTAATACACAACAGCTCACCATCGCCAGCTGGTGCTATGTGCCTGTTTGCCTTGTACGGAAAATGTAATCATGTGCGAATCTTAGTTGAGTGTTGCCAATGTTGCCAGTGGGCAATTACCAATCAACAATATCCTTTATTTCGGCCATGGAGTCCACCACGGCATCGGGATCGTAATCGCGAATATCTTCGCCATGGTTGTAGCCATAGGACATGCACACGATCTGGAAGCCTGCGGCGCGCGCAGCATTGACATCACTCATTGAGTCGCCCAGCATCATTGATGCCTGTGGCTCGGTTTCAAGTTGTTCTGCGGCCTGCAGCAATGGCATCGGATCCGGCTTCTTGCGCTCGACCATATCGCCACAGATGATGATTTCGAAATAATCACTCACACCCAGGTCCTGCAGCAGCGGCAAGGTGAACTGGCTGGCCTTGTTGGTTACACAGCCTATGCGCACACCGGTTGTTTGCAGAAAATCCAGTGCTTCTTTTACGCCCGGATAAAGACAGCTGCGTTTTGAAGTGTTCTCACGATACAGTGCCTCGAACACTGGCAATGCCCTGGCAAACATGGCCTCATCAGGCTCGCCGTCAATCTGGTTAATGAGCGCGCGCTTGACCAGGCGCTCTACTCCATTACCGACCCAGTGACGCACCCGCCGCTCACCGCGTTCGGGCATGCCAAGCTCTGTCATCATGGCATCAACGCAGTAGGCAAGATCAGGGACGCTGTCTACCAGGGTACCGTCAACATCGATCAGTACCATTTCAGGGCGCTTTAACTTCATCTCAATAGCAGTGGCGCTCACATTCATTTACTACGCGACTTTTGACAACTCGTCACGCATCTTGCCAATGACGGTGTCGTAGACGTTGGCATCGCTTTCAGATGCAGCGCCGAAAATAGCAGAGCCCGCAACAAAGGTATCGGCACCGGCTTCAGCTATTTCGCGAATGTTATCTACCTTGACACCGCCATCGATTTCCAGGCGGATGTCATAGCCGGAAGCATCGATCATCTTGCGTGCTTGACGCAACTTGTCCAGTGTCGCAGGGATGAACGACTGGCCACCGAATCCGGGGTTGACCGACATCAATAACACCATGTCGACCTTGTCGAGCACATAATCGAGATAGCTCAGCGGTGTAGCCGGATTGAAAACCAGACCGCTCTTGCAGCCACTTTCACGTATCAGCTGCAGGCTGCGATCGATATGCTCTGATGCCTCGGGGTGGAAAGTAATATAAGTCGCTCCCGCCTTGGCGAAATCCGGAATAATGCGGTCAACAGGCTTCACCATCATGTG